>Ga0180437_10007299_pt1 | contig 14424 bp, 12 predicted proteins | sample SS_ome_4_FD_132410 | JGI IMG/M metagenome (GOLD analysis project Ga0180437, IMG submission 132410) | Hypersaline lake sediment archaeal communities from the Salton Sea, California, USA - SS_3_D_1 metaG | ecosystem: Environmental > Aquatic > Non-marine Saline and Alkaline > Hypersaline >...
GGTCCGCATCAACTCCAACTGCCGGTCGATCTTCTCCGGTAGCCAGACGTCGTCCTGATCGGCCAGGAAAACGTAGGCGGCTTCCCGATCGCGTGCCGATCGCAGCAAGGTGGCATAATTGCCCACCGGCCCGCGCCGCGCCAGGCCGTCCGGCAGGATTTCGAAGCGTTCGTCTTCGCCGGTCAACTCGCGCAGCGTGGCCACGGTGGCGTCGTCCGACGCGTCGTCCCGAACGAGCATTTTCCACCGCGCGTACGACTGGCCTCGCATGCTCTCGATGAACTCACCCAGATACGGCGCACCGTTACAGGTACCCAGCAACACGAAGGGTTCTTCGGGACCGGGGCTCGGGCGGTGTCGCGGCATTAGCAGTATTCCGAGAGGTATTTGACCGCTTTCCTGGCCGTATGGGCAAACCCCTGGTGGGCGAGCGAACTGACCCCGGCCCCCAGAACGTGGCGCAGCGGAAGACGCACTCGTCTGCGCAGCAGGCAGATTCTGCACTCCTCGAACGCGGGCTGCCGGCTGTTAACGCTGCTTCTGAGGATCTGATACTGCCGGCCGTTCCAGATTTGGCCGATTTCATCGTCCCGCAGGTTGCCGAACGACCGATCCATCGCGCAGCACGGCCGCACGTTTCCGTCGAAGGTGATATAGAGCGTCTGCCAGGGTTCGTAACACGGATAGCTCGGGTACGAATCGGAAGGCTCAGTGCGGTGCGGCGGGTCGACGCGGTAGCGGCTGCCGGTCGCGTCCTCAAGCGAGGCGTTCCCGGTGGGTTTCTCGAAAACCTGCACCGGAGAGGGAACAGAAAAAGACGAGGGCGCTATGAACGTCAGCCCGCAGCGGCGCGCCGTCTTCCTGGCTTCCTGAAGGACCCCGCCAGTAAGCTCCGGGAAGTGGCCCAGACACTCGTCGGCCAACTCGGGCGTGGGCGGAAGCATATCGCTGAGCACCAGTTCTTGGACCCCGACGCCGGCCAGGGTCTCGATAGCCCCAGGCAACTCTTCGACGTTGCGGCGCATGCCCACGTAGTTCACCCGCAACAGGGGACACTTGCTCTTTTCGTGGAGCTTGATCCGGTGCAACTGCCGCACGTTGTCCAGGACCTTCCCGTAGTCGGCCCCCAGCCTGATCGATTCGAACGTCTCCCGGGTTCCGCCGTCGATCGAGAAGGTGATCTGGTCCAGCTGCAATGCCACGAGCCGCCGCGACAACCGCTGGTTCAGCAGCGTGCCGTTGGAGTAGACCAACACGGCCGCTCCCGCCCGTTTGGCGTACTCCAGCTTGTCGAGAAACCGCTTGTCGAGGAACGGCTCCCCGTAGCCGACTTCGTTAACCACGCGGGCCGCCGCGAGGATCGGCTTGACGCGATCGAACACGTCCTCCGTCATTATCCCGCCGAAGGTCGACTCGTGGTGCCGGCAGGTGATGCAGCGGAGGTTGCAGGCCGAGGCCGCCTCGAGGGAGATCTTCCACGGCTTGCAGCGAACGGTCGGCTTGCCGAGTTTCTTCTCGACGAAACTCCTCAGCACGTTGGCGGATTTCAACACGAGAATCTCCCTCTGCCTTGCAGCGGCGAGGAGTATAGTGTGGGTCGCGCCGGACGGGCAAGGTCGTTTCGTCCGGTCCTTGCGCGGAGCGGGCCTCGCGTGCGGGGGGGCTTGTGTAATCTTAACGTGGCATTCCCGGGGGGGAGGCGCCGTGTTAGAGTGAAGCCGGTATGAGCACGATACTTGTAACCGGCGGGGCCGGATTCATCGGCAGCAATTTCGTCCGGCAGTGGATCGCCGAGGAGCGAACCCAATTGGTCAACCTGGACCGGCTGACCTACGCCGGCAACCTTGATTCGCTGGCCGACGTGCTGGACGATCCGCTGCACGTCTTCGTCGAAGGCGACATCGGCGACGGCCTGCTGCTTCAGCGGCTGCTCGCGGAGTACCGGCCCTGGGCCGTGGTCAATTTCGCGGCCGAGTCGCACGTGGACCGCTCGATCGACGGGCCGGCGGCGTTTGTGGAGACCAACGTGGTGGGAACGTGCCGGCTGCTGGAGGCTTGCCGCGACTACTGGGGCAACCTGCCCCGGCCCGAGAAATCCCGGTTCCGCTTCCTGCACGTTTCGACCGACGAGGTCTACGGTTCGCTGGGTCCGACGGGCAAGTTCAGCGAAGAGACGGCCTACGCCCCCAATTCGCCCTATTCGGCCTCCAAGGCGGCCGCCGATCATTTCGTGCGGGCGTATCACCACACCTACGGGCTGCCCGTGCTGGTGACCAACTGCTCGAACAACTACGGGCCCTATCAGTTTCCCGAGAAGCTGATTCCGCTGATGATCCTCAACGCGGTGGAGGGCAAACGGTTGCCGGTCTATGGCGACGGGCAGCAGATTCGCGACTGGCTTTACGTGGAGGACCACTGCCGGGCCATTCGCGAGGTGCTCGCGCAGGGAGCACCCGGCGAGGCCTACAATATCGGCGGCAATTGCGAGCGGGCCAACCTTCAAGTGGTCGAAACGATCTGCCGGATCGTCGATCGGCTGCAACCCAGGCTGCCCCATGCGCCCTGCTCGTCGCTGATCGACTTCGTCACCGACCGCCCGGGACACGACCGCCGTTACGCCATCGATTCGGGCAAGATTCAAGACCACCTGGGCTGGCAGCCGCAGGAGGATTTCGAGTCGGGGCTGCAGCAGACCGTCCAGTGGTATCTCGACAACCGGACCTGGGTCGAGCGGATTACCAGCGGGACCTACCGCCGCGAACGGCTGGGGCTGAATGCCAGACGATAGGCTACCGGAAGAATCATCGATGGAAACGACGCCGCACTGCAGGAAGGGCATTATTCTCGCCGGCGGGGCCGGGACCCGGCTCCACCCGGTCACCCAGGCCATCAGCAAGCAGCTACTGCCCGTCTACGACAAGCCGATGGTCTACTACCCGCTCTCCACGCTGATGCTCGCCGGCATTCGCGACGTACTGTTGATCTCCACGCCCGAGGACCTCGACTCGTACCAGCGCTTGCTGGGGGACGGCAGCCGGGTGGGGATCTCGATCCAGTACGCCGTGCAGCCGAAACCCGAGGGACTGGCCCAGGCATTCCTCATCGGACGGCAATTCGTCGACGGCGACCACGTGGCCCTGGTGCTCGGCGACAATATATTCTATGGGCAGGGCTTCCAGAAGCTGCTGCAAGCGGTGGCCCAGCGGGACTGCGGCGCCACCGTGTTCGGCTATCTGGTCAATGATCCCGAGCGGTACGGCGTGGTGGAATTCGACGCCGACGGAAACGCCGTCTCGCTCGAGGAGAAGCCGGCCCGACCTAAGTCGAGTTACGCCGTGACCGGCCTCTACTTCTACGACAACCAGGTCGTGGACATCGCGGCGAGCATTTGCCCATCCGGCCGCGGCGAGCTGGAAATCACCGACGTCAACCGGACGTACCTTAAGCAGAAGAAACTTCGGGTGGAACTGCTGGGGCGCGGTTTCGCCTGGCTCGACACGGGCACCCACGAGTCGCTGCTGCAGGCCGCCAACTTCGTGGAAATGATCGAGCAGCGTCAAGGGCTGAAGATCGCCTGCATTGAAGAAGTCGCCTGGAACAAAGGGTTCATTACCACCGAGCAGCTCGAACGGCTGGCCGCCGACCAGAACAACAGCTACGGACAATACTTGTTCGATCTGCTGGCCAGACCCCGCGGCCCGGTGCGATGAACAGGGCGGTAAGCGGCTCCAACTGCTGGAATTCTCGAGGAAGCAACGATGTTTGAAGAAGGCGTGATCGAAGGGGCCGTGGTCAAGTCGCTGGGACGGTTTGAAGACGAGCGCGGCTGGCTGATCGAGCTGTTTCGCGAAGACGAGCTGTCGGCGGCCAATCTGCCGTTGATGGCCTATATCAGCCAAACCCTCCCCGGCGTCGCCCGAGGACCCCACGAACACCGCGATCAGGCCGACCTGTTCGCCTTTGTCGGGCCGGGCGATTTCAAGCTTTACATGTGGGACATTCGCGGAGATTCTTCCACCCGCCGCGTCAAGCAGACACTGGTGGTGGGCCAATCGAATCGCCAGGCCGTGATCGTTCCGCCCGGCGTGGTTCACGCGTACAAGAACATCAGCGAAGTGCCCGGCATCGTGTTCAACGCCCCCAACCGCCTCTACGCCGGCCGCGGCCGCAAGGAGCCGGTCGACGAGATTCGACACGAGGATCTCGAGAACAGCCCTTACTTGCTCGATTGATCAATGCCGACCAACCGTTTAGCGGCCGCCGGCACGGCGGCCGTAGTGGCTGGGTAGCTGAATTCGCAAGAATTCAGCCCGTTGCCGTATCGAAAGCTGCCATGTCTGAAGTCTTGCGACTTCAGCTACCATATGGCCGAAGCGTCACATTCGCATCGAGAAACAGCCATGACATCAAGAACCGTTTTGCTCTGCCACGGTGTGCTCCTCGCCGGGCTCTGCTCAGTAACGACGGCCGCCGCACGGAGCGTGACCCTGGAGGCTTCGTCGGCAACCGTGGGCAAGTACGAGCGAATCGAATTCGTCATCTCGGTCGATCGCCGCTACCCCAGCCCGTTCGATCCCGACCAGGTCGATCTGACGCTGCTGATCAGCGCCCCCGACGGCAGCGAACTGCATGTTCCGGCGTTCTTCGGCCAGCCGTATGAGCGGCGGCAGTTTCCCGGCCGGCGGAAAACGGCCGACTGGGTGTATCCGGTGGGCCGGCCCGTCTGGATGGCCCGGTTCGCGCCCAGCCAGGTCGGAACCTACTCGGCCGTGGCCCGGCTCAAAGACGGCGACGGGATCGCCCGCTCCGGCGCGGTCCGGTTTCGGTCGACGCCCTCCCGGCGAAAGGGCTTCCTTCGCGTCAGCAAGACGGACCCTCGCTTTCTGGCGTTCGACCGGGGCGAGCCGTTCTTCGCCATCGGCCAGAACCTGGCATTCGTGGGCGAAGGACAACCGGTCAACCTCTCCAAGGCCGAAGCGATCTTCGCCAAGCTGTCGCAGAACGGCGCCAACTTCCTCCGCGTCTGGGCCTGCTGCCAGGATTGGGCCATGGCCATCGAGGCCCGCAAAAGCGCTTGGGGCCGATCGTGGTCTGGGAAACCGTCCTTGGCGCCGATGCCCGACGGCGACGGCCCACCGCAACGGCAGTGCGTGCAAATCGCCGGGGCCGACGGCACTGCGCTGAGCGTTTCCCCCTCCCACACGGTGGCCGTGCGGCCGAACACGCGTTACGCCATCTGCGGACGAGTGAAAACCGACGGCCAGGCCAAGCTGCGAATCGAACTGAGCGGAACACCGGCCCGTGAGTCCTACGCTTCGGGACCGGAACGCGACTGGACCACCTTCCGACGCGAGTTCACCACGGGATCCGACCAGTGGTGGCTGGGACGAATCGGCCTGCGGCTCGACGGCGCCGGCACCGTGCTGCTCGACGGGCTGTCGCTCCGTGAGGCCGACGGCGGGCCGGAGTTGCTCTGGGAGGCCGACGTGAACCGTCCCCCGAGAGGCTACTACAACCAGGTCGACTGCTTCATGCTCGACCAGCTCGTCGAGGCGGCCGAGCAGAACGGCATCTATCTGCAACTGTGCCTGATCACGCGCGATCTCTACATGGAGTCGCTGAAGGACCCCAAAAGCCCCGAGTACGATCGGGCGATCGCCGACGCCAGGAACCTGTTGCGTTACGCGGTGGCGCGCTGGGGTTATTCGACCCACGTGGCCGCCTGGGAGTACTTCAACGAGATTGACCCCGGCCGGCCCACCGACCGGTTTTACGCCGAGTTGGGCGAGTACCTGGAGCAGATCGACGTCTACGGCCATCTGCGGACCACCAGCACCTGGCACCCCTCGCCCAAGGATTGGCGGCACCCGGAGCTGGACATGGCCCAGTTGCACCATTATCTCCGCCCGGTGCCGGACGCCGAGTGGCAGGACGGCGTGAAGGTGATTGCCGAGCGGACCAAGTTCCTCAAGGAAGAGACGCCCCGCGGGCCGGTGTTGATCGGCGAATTCGGCCTGGCCGACACCCGCTTCGGACGCAGCAGCTACATGCAGCAGGATCGCCAACTGGTCCACTTCCACAACGCCTTGTGGGCGTCGGCGTTGTCGGGGGCCTCGGGCACGGCGTTGTTCTGGTGGTGGGAACAGCTCGAAGTCCAGGACTGCTACCATCACTATCGTCCGCTGGCGAAGTTCCTGGCCGACGTGCCGTTCACCACGGCCGGCCTGAAAGAGACCTCGGCGTCGATCTCCGCGGAAAATGTCCGCGTATTGGGATTGCAGGGCAAGGACTGCGCGTATCTCTGGCTATTCAACCCGCAGGCAACGTGGGGGAACCTCGTCGTACAGAAATCAACGCCGGCAGAGATCAAGTCGGCCACGCTGAAAATCCCCGACCTGACGCCCGGCCGCTATCGCGTCACCTGGTGGGACACGCATCGCGGCGAGGTTCTCCAGCAGCAAGAGGTCTCCGCCACGCAGCAGCCCCTGCAACTCCCGGTGCCGCCTTTTTCCCGCGACGTGGCCTGCAAGATCACTTCCCTATGAATCGGCGACCGTCGGTCGCGCCGAAAAAAGGGGACATCACTGATTTTGGGCAGCGAAAACGCAAACAATCAGTGATGTCCCCTTTTTCTGTCTTCAACCCGTCTCCGGCAGAAACGTGGGAAAGTGCACGCCGCCGGGGGGCGGGCAGTTGCCGCGGGTCTGGTAGAAGTGCATCTCGCAGTTGCGGGCGCCGAGGCGATACATCTGCCGTACCAACTCGGGGCTGTCCACGGGAACCAGCACGATCGGCCGGCGCCCCCGGTGGTGATTCAATTCGGACAACACCAGCGCCGCCGCCTGTTGCTCGCTGCGGGCTAGGCCCGGCCCCAGCATGTTGCAGCCCGGGTGAGCCGAAGAGATCATGAATCCCTCCAGCCCGCCGGCGTCGCCTCGGTACACCGACGCGTGCCAGCTGCCGTCGGCGTTTTCCAGGCAATAGCGAAAATCCTGGGCCCGCTCGATGCCGATCAGCTCCCTCTCCAGCGCGACCATCGAGTCCACGTCGTCGACCGTCGCCTCCTGCACGTGCTCCATGCCGGGCACTCCTCCATTCAACCCCTGCTCGGGCACTTGGACGAACATATCCTGGTAGGCGCGTCGCGGGACGAAGCCGGCCCGCGTGTAGAGCGAGAACGAATCGAGGTTCATGGCGCTGCCGACCAGCCGCAGCGGCTTGCCGACCGCTTCGGCCTGGTCGATGATCCGCCCAAGCATCGCCCGGGCGACGCCTTGCCCGAGGTAGTTCGGATGCACGTTCATGATGCCCACCGAGACGTGCGTCGATCGCGGGTGGAAGAAGCAGGAGCCCATCAGCCGGCCGCTCTGCGGATTGACCGCCACGACGCCGCAACCGGGATCGAGCTTTTCGTAGACGTCGAAGAACACGCTTGACGCCTCCGCGCCGCCGGTAAACCGCGGCGGCATACCCCGCGAGAGAAAACCGTAGTTCATCGACACGCAGATCAACTCGGCCACTTCCGAGCGATCGGCCGGTTCCATGGGGCGAAGTTGCATCGTCTCAGTCATGGGGTGATTCGGCAAAAAAAGGGGACATCACTGATATTGGGCAGCGAATGCCTTGAAAATCAGTGATGTCCCCTTTTTCTGTCTTCGATACGTTTCGATAACTCCTCTGGCGTGACTCCACGCACCAGCAAGCGTTTTTGCTGCGACGTCTCGCCGGCTATCAGCTCCAATTGCGACTTCCGCAGCGAGAGCGACTTGCTCAACAGGGCGATCAGGGCCTTGTTGGCTTTGCCCTTCTCGGGCGATTGGGTGACGCAGACCTTCAACATGCCGTCCTGCTCACCGCGGATTTCGTTGTGGTGTGCCCCGGGCTGGGCACGAACGGGCAGGATTGTCCCCTCGGCGTGCGGTTGCAGTTCGATCATCAAAGCACCCCGCGAAACAACGCCGACCCCACCCGCACGATCGTGGCCCCCTCTTCGATGGCCACTTCGTAATCGCCGCTCATGCCCATCGAGAGTTCGTCCAGCACGATTCCCGGCGGGCAGTTGACTTGCAGCTTGTCGCGCAGCCGGCGCAGCTCGGCGAAGTCGCGCCGGGCGGCGTCCGGCCCGCCTTCGAAGCCGGCCATGCACATCAGGCCGCGCACTTCGACGTTGCGCAGGTCGGCCAACGCTTCCAGAAACGGCTCCATCGCCGCCGGTTCGAAACCATGTTTGGCCGCCTCGCCCGCAACGTTCACTTCCAGCAGGATCGGCGTGCGGCGGGAAAGCTCGCCGGCGATGCGGTCAACGGCCGTGACCAGGCGCGGGTTGTCGGCCGACTCGACCATGGCCACCAGCGGCAGCGTGCGGCGGACCTTGTTCCGCTGCAGGTGGCCGATCATGTGCCAGCGGATCGGCAATTCCCGCAGCGCCTCGGCCTTGTCCCAGAGCTGCTGCGGCCGGCTTTCGCCCAACTCCGTGCAGCCGGCCTCGACCAGCGCCCGGGCTTCCGCCGGCCCGACGTACTTGGTCACGCCGACCAGTGCGACCTGTTCGGCCGTCCGACCCGATCGGGCGGCCGCGTCGGCCATCCGCTGGCGAACTTCGGCCACGTTTTCGGCGATTCGGTCGGTCAGTTCGGACATCGGTGTGGGCGATATGTGCGTGTTGCGGCCGGGCCGCGGACTCTAGGGGACGGTTACCGTAGCGAGGGCCGCGTTGGCCAAAAAAATCGCCGACTTGTGACGCCGGGCCAATCGCCCCAACTCGTCGCCGCTGGCCACGTGGATCATCTCCAACTCTTCGACCAGCGTCGGGTCCAGCCGGCTGAGCAGATAGACGCGGCCGTGGTCCAGCGCCCGGGCGAGCTGCGCGGCGGGCAGCGTGTCGTCGGGGCGCTGCTTGCGAATGCGCCGCAAGGCCGCTTCGCGGGATCGGGCGCCCACCATCTGCTGCACGGCCGGCCCGGGCTGGGCGTCCAGGTCGCAACAGACGGCGATCGCCCCCCCGTCTTCGGCCAGATCAACTGCCGTGTCGAGCGCCCGGCCCAGGTTCTCCCAGGTTTGCTGCCGGCTGTCGCCTTCGATGGCGGCCACCACGAGGTTGGCCCGACCGGGCACCGATTGATTCCAGGCCGCCTGATACAGTTCTTCGCCCCGGCGTTGCACGGCGTCGCTCTGGCCGGCCACTACGTGGAGCACAGCGTCGCCGCCGGCCGGAACGAGTTGAATCGTGAAGTTGATCCCCAACAGCCAGGCCACCTGCTCGACCTCGCGGGCCAGCCGCTTCTTGTGACGGCCGCCCGCTTCGAGCGACCCGAACGAACGGAACCGCCGCATGGTTTTCCGGTCGGAGAAGGTGGGAAAGATCGTGCTGTGGATGCCGTAGTAGCCGGCGGCGGCCGGGTCATGCAGACAGCCGATCGGCAACACCAGATCGGCGTCGTGGATCGCCCGGCTCAGCAGGATCGGCTCGCCGGCCTCGCTGGCGGCCAGGTAGGCCAGCCTCTCCCGGTCGTCCGGGTCGTGCGTATACAGCCTGGTCCGCTCTCGGAGGGACTCGTCGAGGAGTCGGCGGGGATCGCCCGCCTCGGCATCCACGTCGGCCTGGGTCTGCAAGACCGTAATTCCGTCGGGGTCGACGTTGGCCTCGACCAGCGCCCGGATCACTGCGGCCGTAATCTGGGCTGCTTGGGGGAGGCTGTGATCCAAGGCCAGCACCACGCGATCGCCCGGCGTCGTGCAGCGGGCAAGCGGCGGATAGTCGAGTGGCTCCCGCAGGGCTTCGGCCGCCGCCGCTGCCAGGTCGTCCAGCGGCTCTTCCCGGGGCCCGCCGCATTCGACCGGCGAGGCACCTTCGGCAAGTTCCAACTGAACGGAGGCGTCGGGCCCGTAGTGCAGAGTGGCCATCGGTGTAAAACTGCGGAAACCAGGGGATTGGGTAAAGTAACTTTCGAAACCCTTCCATTATCTGCCGAATTTGGCGGGGGTCAAGAAGTCGAGCTTTACGCGCCGGGCCGGTTTGCGAATAATTGGGCGGCACTTTTGCCCGGTGCGGGCTGGCGGCGGCTGGGACGGCGAAGTCCGTGTGCTCCTGGAGTCAAGGCGAGCGGCGGATGAGAGTCTATGTGCCGCGCGTTTCGGTTGTGGGTTTTCAGTTGTCAGTTCTCAGTTGCCGGTTTTCAGTTGTCGTCCTCATCCCCGGCAACGCAGTGCCGGGGCGTTTCAACCGTGTGCCGAGTCCCTCACCCCCAACCCCTCACCCCCAACCCCTCACCCCTGGTCCCCAACCCCCAACCCCGGATCCCCAACCCCTAATCCCTGCCAATGCTAAACTCTCACCTGCCCTTCGCCCAAACTCGAAAGGACCCCGCGATGTCCCCTTTACGAAAATCGACGCTTCCTTCCCGCGATTCGCTCACCACATACCTGGCGGCCGCCTGGCTCGTGTTCGCGCTGGCCGTGGTCGGCGGATGCGGCAAGGCGGAGAAGCCGGCGTCTGAAAAGCCGGGCCCGACCGCCGATCAAGAGGCTCCGGCCGACGCGCAGCCACCGTCCACGGCCGAAGGGGTGCTGCAGAAGATGGTCGCCGCCTACCAGAACGCTTCCAGCTATGCCGACACCGGCACGGTCCGGCTGCTGGCCGATAGCCCGGACGGGAAGATCGACGACACGGCCAAGTTCGCGCTGACCATGGTCCGGCCCAACAAGATCCGCATGGAGGTTTACCAGGCGATGGTCGTCTGCGACGGACAGCAACTGCACGCGGCGATCGAGGACCTGCCCGGCCAGGTGTTGGTCAAGGAGGCCCCGGAAAAGCTGACCATGCGTTCGGTCTACACCGACCGCGTGCTGGCCGCTACGATGAGCCGCGGTTTTGCCGGTGCCTCGCCCCAACTGATGTTGATGCTGGCCGACGACCCGCTGAAAGTGCTCCAGCAGGACGCGCAAGAGATCATTTTGGGCGAACCGGGAAACATCGAGGGCCGCCCGTACCACCGCGTGGAGATCATGCGGCCCGACGGCCGCGCCGTGTTCTGGATCGACCAGCACTCGTACGCGTTGCGGCGGATCGTGTTTCCCACCACCGAATTGCTCCGCATGCTGGCCCGCGAAGGCGAGGTCCATAGCGTCTCGCTGGTGGCCGACATGCACAACGCACAATTGAACACGACGATCGGTCCCGAGGCGTTTCGGTTCGAGGTGCCCGCCGCCGCCGAGCTGGTCAAGTTCTTCGTGCCCCCGCACCCGGCGCAACTGCTGGGCAAGAAGGTGCCCGCGTTCAAGTTCGTGGACCTTGCCGGAAACCAGGTCACGCCCGCGTCGCTGGCCGGCAAGATCGCCGTGCTCGACTTCTGGGCGACCTGGTGCACGCCCTGCCGCGCCAGCCTGCCTATCCTCAGCAAGGTCCGTCAACAGTACGTGGACAACGGTGGCGTGACCATGTTCGCCGTCAGCGTCGATCAGCCCGAGGTGGAAAACAAGACGCTGCAAGACACGTTCACCGAGTTGGGCGTCCAGGTGCCCATGCTGCGGGACATGGAACGAAACGCCAGTACGATCTTCAACACCACGGGCATTCCGGCCACGTTCATCCTCGACGCGGCCGGCGTGGTCCAGGATTACGAGATCGGCGGCAATCCGCAGCTGGCCACCGTGCTGCCGGAGAAGCTCGATAAGCTGCTCGCCGGTCAGAACATCTTCCAAGAGCCGCTGGCGGCCTATCAGAAGGAGCTGGAGGAGTACGAGCGGTCGCTCGACGCGCCGCCCGAGGAGCAAACGCCCGGGGAGGGCGCCCAGGATACGACCATCGAGGTTCCGGAGGCCAAGATCGCCCAGCGGACCGAGCCCAAGACGTTTCGCCTCAGCCCGTTGTGGAACTGCACCGAGTTGACTTCCCCGGGCAACGTGCTGGCGGTGTCGTCGGCCGACGGCCGACCTCGGCTGTTTGTGGTGGACAACTGGAAGTCGGTGGCCGAGATCGGGCCCGACGGCAAGCTGGTCGCCAATCACCAACCGGCGATCGATCCGCGGGAGGCCATGAGCAATCTCCGCACGGCCGCGGGCTCCGACGGCCGGCGGTATTTCGCGGCCACGTCGTTCGCCCAGCAGCGATACCATCTGTTCGACCAGGATTTCAAGCTGCTGGGCAGTTATCCGCAAGACGCCCTCGAAAACCCCCATCCCGGCATCGCCGACGTCATGCTCGGCGACCTGGAGGGCGACGGCCGGATCAAGGCCTACGTGGCCTATCGCGACGTGGTCGGGGTGAAGGCCGTTTCGCTTACGGGAGAGCTTCTCTGGTCGAACCGGGCGGTGATCGACGTGAGCCAGATGGCCATCGGCGGGCCCGACGCGCAGGGAAGCCGCCAATTGCTCTGCACGAACAACAGCGGCGGGTTGGCCGTCGTCGACGCCAAGGGGATGCGGCTGGAAGACATCATGGTCACCTGGCGATTTCTGCATCGGATCTCGGCCGCCGATCTGACCGGCGACGGGCAGCCCGAGTGGTGCGGCATGGCCGTCGCCGGACCCGGCAAGAACGTGGCGGTGGGATTGAACCTCAAGGGCGAAGAACTCTGGAACTACCCGCTGCCCGATGGCGTCCACCGCCAGCCCATCGAATTGATCACCCCCGGCCAACTCTCCGCGAGCGTCCCCGGCCAATGGCTGCTGCCGGGCGCCGACGGCTCGATCCACATCCTCGGTGCCGACGGCCGGCCCTTGGATCAGTTCAACTATGGGGTGGAGTTGCACGGTCTGGCCACGGCCCGGTTCAACGGACAGCCGGTGCTGATCGTCTCGTCGGCCAATGGGGTGGAGGCACTGAGGGTGGAATAGACCCCGGCGCGGCGGGAGTCGCCGCCGCTACAGCCCTCCCAGGCCGCTGATCGCCGTGCCGGCGTTGATTGCCCGTTGGGGAAACGCTTCGAGAACCGTCCCGATGTTCGCTTCGACATGACGGCCCCCGCTGATGTCGACGGTGGCCCGCCATCTGCAAAGCCGGGCGGCGGTCGACCGTGGCTGAAAGTCGTAAGGAAACGACGGGCGCTCCGTCAAGCTTCAGATGGGAATTCGGATGCCATGCCCACGCAAGCGTGAGCATGTTGGCGAAGTTCTGCCGCACGCCCACGCAGCGCATGCCCACGTAAGCGTGAGCATGGCACCCCAAAAACAAAGCTTACCCAAGCGCTAGGCGCTCTTGGCCTTCGCCGTTGCCGACTTGATCGCTCCGACAATCGCCATCAGCACACCGCCGCCGACGCCGCCCGAGGCGATGTTGCCGAGGATGCTCGCCAGGTCCGTCGAGGCGCCGGGGCCGGCAAACAACCCCATCGCGTTGAGGATCTGCCCGCCCAGCCCGCCGCCGAGAATGCCGGCGATCGAGTTCCCCAGCGTCCCCAAGTCGATGCTCTTGATCAGTTTGCCGGCCAGGTTTCCGCCTGCGGCGCCACTCACCAGCTGGATGATGATCGATACGACGTCCATAAGAGTCTCCTTAGTTCTTTCCACGACGAAGTCGTCTTACTCCGCGAAGTCGTTGGCCGTGCGAATCGTCTGGCACATGAAACGCACGGCTTCCTTGTAGTGCTGTTCAAGATCCGCGTCGACGACGAATGCCGCTCCGGCCAGCCCTCCTCCGCCCGCGTCGAAGACCCCGGCCGCGAACACCACGTCGACTCCGGCCTTCTTCCCGGTTCCCGTTCCGGTGATCACCAGCGCCCCTCCTTCCGTCTGAGTCATGTCGTCATATTCGATGTTCTGCAGGTATTGTGCGAGTCCCTGCTTGACCCTCGCGATGCCGGCCTGCTTGTCCTGGATGCCCTCCAGCGTGCTGAGCACCGACCAGGCTCGCCCGTCCCCGCTGACGGCGGAGATATAATGGTCTCCCACGTTCTGTTTCCAGTCGGAGGGATACGTGATTCCCAGGATCGGTCGGCCGTTCTTGCGAATGATGGCCTCTGCGTCGGACGCCGCAAACGCAGCCGGCGTGGAGGGAGCGATCACCGTGGGCGGCGCTTCGTAGAAATTCGAATGCGGGGTGGTCTGGTATTCCGCGCTGGCCTGGTATTGCAGGCGGGCCTGGGTTTCCGCGTCCATCACGCTCCGTTGGGCGGCTCGCGCGTCGGCCCTTTGGACGGCGCCTCTCGTGGCGCCGGCAGCCACGCCGATTTTCGCGCCGGTGGCCGCTCCCGCGCTGCCTCCCGCCAGGCCTCCCACCATGGCGCCTCGCATTCCGCCGCGGACTGCGCCGCCTCCTCTCCTTTGCGCCATCAGATCGGCAGTTCCCACCACGAGGACCAGGCCGGCCACTCCGAGGATTTGCAGCTTTGTCATCTTCTCTTTTCCCTTTGAAACGTTACGTTGCCATGAAATGACTCCGAAGTCCCCGCGACCACCCGATCCCGCCAAGGATCGGTCGGAGTCTCA
>Ga0180437_10007300_pt1 | contig 14424 bp, 12 predicted proteins | sample SS_ome_4_FD_132410 | JGI IMG/M metagenome (GOLD analysis project Ga0180437, IMG submission 132410) | Hypersaline lake sediment archaeal communities from the Salton Sea, California, USA - SS_3_D_1 metaG | ecosystem: Environmental > Aquatic > Non-marine Saline and Alkaline > Hypersaline >...
CAAACACCTTCCGAACAGTTTCTCTCTCAACTGGAGGGTGGCTGTTCAGCATTCCATCTGAGCCAAAACTGATCCGTACAACATCAGCGGTTAATTTTTCAGAGACATTATCTATGATATCCACATCAGAAAGGCGAGTCGGCACACCAATGGATTTTAAAAAGCTTTCAAATCGCTCTATACCCTCGAGCGCTGTTTCTTCTTCCGATTTTCCATTCCTGCTCACACCGCATATTCGATGTGCGAAACGTACATAGCTTTCAATCCTCCTCTTATAGAGGGATTTCATCCAGGCAGGCATCACGATAGACAGCGTTGCACCATGTGCAAGATCGTAGCGGGCAGATAACACGTGACCGAGTTGATGCATGGGTGTCCAGGCGTCACCAGGTTGCGACCATCCATTTAATGCAACGATGGAAGCAAATTGCAGATGCCCCCGCACTGACAGATCGTTTGGATGTTCCAATGCTTTTTTTACATTTTCCATCACCGTCAAGATCACACCCTCCTGGATCCGATTTTGAAGCGGCGCATCATATTGACCATTCAGGTAGAACTCCAAAACATGGGATATGGTATCAGCCGCCCCACATGCAGTCTGGTAGGAAGGCAGGCTGCAGGTCAAAGATGGGTCTACGATTGAGAGTCTTGGGAACAGGCATGGCGCATACACATAGGATTTTTCCGTAGTCTTCTCGTTCGTTAAAACAGCACAGCAATTCATTTCACTTCCGGTGGCAGGAAGCGTTGGGATCATAAGAAGGGGAAGAGCGTTTTCCGGAGGCACCACGCTCATGCTGTCATGTCTGCTCACCACCATTTTCCAGAGGTCCCCTTTATAATATACACCAGCTGCAATTGCCTTTGCTGCATCCATGGCGCTTCCACCACCGACGCCAATAATGAAGTCAATTCCCTCTTTTTTGCACAGTTTGACGCCATCGGACACCTGGCTCATTCTCGGGTTCGCAGTGACCTCAAAAAACGGAATAGATATCACCCCTTCACTCTTGAGCATAGACTCGATTTTCTCGAGAAGCTCACGAAAAAATCCGTGCTCTTTATAGGATACCAAGAGCGCTTTCGTACCTATTTTCGCAGCTTCTTTCCCGGTTTTCGAGACTTCCCCAGGACCAAATAGAATCCTCACCGGATTGTGAAATTCGAAGTTGTCCATGAAATAACACTCCTTTCATACCTGATGTAAAAGGTGCTGTAAAGTGGGTCTTTTTCATTCGTTCTAAGGACTCAATTCTACCACTCCGTTTGGAAGTCCCTGAACCTCTTTAATGATTTGCATTGAGGCTTGTACGTTTATTCCGAAACGCGAAACACCCATTTCGTACATCTTGATCAGTGTGTGCAGGTTTCTCACTCCCCCTGCTGCTTTTACCTTAATGCGATCTCCCACAAATGTCGTAATGAGTTTGATATTTTCCAGTGTTGCTCCTTTCGGAGTCCATCCTGAAGATGTCTTCACGTATGCCGCACCAGCTTTCATACATAATTCACAGGATTTTTTAATTTCATCTTTTGTTAAGTAATAGGTTTCGAGGATGACCTTGACAGGTATCTCCTCAGATGCCTCGATTACTGCACGAATATCATCCTCAACGTACCTGTAATTTTTTGACCGAAGCATTCCAACATTCATCATCATATCTATTTCTTGTACTCCATCTGCGATCAGCTTCTTCACCTCATATACTTTCGTGTCAGTCCGATGCCCTCCTGAAGGAAAGCCAACAGGTGCACCGATCAGTATCTCATCATGCTCCGATATCATATTTCTCAGAAACAAAACCCATGAAGGAAGAACGTGCACCGCAATGAAACGGTACTCTTTTGCATACTTCACCAGTTTCTCGATTTCATCTTTCCCGTGTGGAGTCTGGACAGCGCTGATATCAATCAAGCGTGCAATGTCCCTTGCAGTCAATTGTGCCATACCCTTCCTTTTTAACAAAAAGATGCCTATCTCTTGGGCCTGCCCTTTAAGTAGACTTTGTACTCGTATACATCCCCTCTGATTATGGAGATTACATACTCAAACGCTTCTCCGCTCTCAAGAAATGTCGTTCTCATGTTACGAAACAGTGAGATAGGTTCATCGAGGTGCAAAATTTCTGATTCAAGTGGGCCGCTCATATATGTCGTGATTGTATCAACGGCCCGATCAATGTGTAACGAATAGACCCGTTCAATCAGCTGGTATAACCCCATACTCTTCAAAACCTCAACATGCTTCTCAAGATCCGGAAAATACCTCGAGAGCAAATAATTACGCATGAAGCAAATGGGTTTCCCCTCCAATAATTTTGTGCGCTGCACGAGATAAACTTCTTCTTCTTCCGGTATGCGCAGCGCCAATTGAACACTCCCAGGAGGTTGCATCAAGCCAATCGAGATGTTATTCGTTTTGACACTGAGCCCCTTTTCTGCAAGTGTCTCGGTAAACGAACTCAGAAAATTATAATTCTGTGAAATTTTCTGATCCATTATTATGGTGCCTTTGCCCTGTTTTCTTGAGACTATGCCCTCTTTCTCGAGTACTCCGATCGCACTTCTGATTGTCGTTCTGCTCAGGTTAAATCTTTTAATGAGCTCATCCTCGGTGGGGAGCAGGTCTCCAACCTCATAATTACTTCCAGTAATCTCATCACGCAGTTCTTTCACTACTTTCTTATATAATGGTTCTTTATGATTTTTTTCCATAATCGAGTAATCCTGATCTTGCATCGATTTTAAATTTTCAAAGTTCCATTATGCTGTGTTCGCTGTATCGCTAGACCATATATTTTACAAGTTCATTTTCCGCTGTCTTATTACCCGGTGGAGATTCGAACTCGTTTGTTATCACACCATCTTTCATGATGACAATCCGATTACTGAGCCCTATAAGCTCCAGCAGGTCATCCGTAATGAGGACGATTGAGAGACCCTGCTCGACAAGATCTCTCAGAATTGCATAGATCTCTTCTTTCGCACCCACATCTATCCCACGGGTTGGATTATCAAGAATTATCACTTTCAAATTTTTCGCCACCCATTTTGCCATCAATACCTTCTGTTGATTTCCACCACTAAGGCTGTAACACATGGTAGTGATGCGCGGTGTTTTAATCTTGAATTTTGATACAAAAGTTTGTGTTATCTCATTCTCTCTTTTTATATTCAAAAAGGGAAGCCCCCACACCGTAATATCGGGTATGCTGGGGAGCGTTACGTTCCAGTTGACAGGCAGGTATCCAATGATCCCTTCGTTCTTTCTGTCTCCTGGAACATACCCAACTCCCTTTTTCATCATGTTCTTGAGTGTCACTTTATGAATGCTCTTTCCCTCGACAGTGATTGTTCCCTGATCGAGTTTTTCAATACCTGCCATGCAAAGGCCAAGTTCAGTTTTACCGCATCCCACAACACCACCAATACCCACTATCTCTTTCTGATGCAAACCAAATGAAATGTCAGTAAACGCGCCGTCTTTTGCCAGCCTGCTCACCCTGAAGATCTCTTCCCCGACGGCGGTAATCTGACGGTCCTCCCGGTAGAATTCTCTCTCCCTCTTTCTTCCCACCATATATTCATGAATGTCACTCTCTGAGGTGTGTGCAGTTTCGAGGGATTTGATATTTTTCCCATCTTTGAATATGTACATTCTGTCACACAATTCAATCAATTCAGAGAGCCGGTGGGAGATAAAAAGAAAAGAAGCTCTCGCACTGTATTCCTTTACCTTTTCAAAGAGGATCTCTATCTCAACATCGCTCAATCCTGAGGTTGGCTCATCCAGGAGAATGAGCGGCATTTCAATTTCCCGTATCTTTGCCAGTGTAAACGCCTTCGATATCTCGATCATCTGCCTTTCATGAAAAGAGTAGCTCCATGTCAGTTTCGTCGGATCAATTTTCAAATTGAGGTTCTCCATTGCATCGACTGCTTCTTTGATCATTTTTTTCTTGTTGAGGATGCCGTTCGATATAAAGTTCTCTTCATTCGCCAGGAATAAATTCTCATACACGTACAGACTCGGCACAAGTCCCTGTTCTTGAAAAACCATGAAAACGCCATTCTTATTCGCTTGCTGATAATTATGCGGTGAATATGGCTCTGAGCGCAACAAAAGCAATCCGCTGTCAGGCCGATAGATACCTGCAATGATGTTCAAAAGCGTCGATTTCCCCGCTCCGTTTTCCCCCGCAATACCGACGATCTCACCCTGTTTCACCTCGATCGTAACTTCATCCAGGGCAAGCACGCCTGGAAAAGACTTTGTGATGTTTTCAGCCTGCAGGATACTCGCTTTTGTATCCTTTTCTCTGCGGTCGGGCATATATGAAACACCTCTCCGTCTTTTATTTCACAAACTCCAAACGTGACCTATCCAACGTGGCTGCAACCGCGAGTATGGTCACAACACCCTTAATAATGATCTGCACATGTGGATGGACATTGAGAAGATTCATCCCATTGCTCAGTATGCCCATGATGATGACCCCAAGAATTGTTCTGTGCGGCCCGCCTGAACCCCCGGTCAATGCCGTTCCTCCAACCACTGTCGCTGCAATGGAGTCCAGGATAAACGGCTCTCCCATTCTTGCTGTTCCGGATTGGCATCTGGCGCTGAAGAGAACGCCGGCAAGTCCGCTGAGGAAACCTGATACGAAGAAAGTGATAATCTTGATTCGTCTCACCGATACACCTGAGAATTGAGAGGCCTTTTCACCTGCTCCAATGGTAAACACATAACGGCCATACCGGGTCCGAAAGGCGACAAACGTGAAGAAACAGTAAATGAGAATTGCCCAGATGCCTATATTCGGAAAATTTCCCATCAATTTCCCAGAGGCAATCTTTAGAAAATTCATATCTTTGATGACTACAGGAGAACCCTTACAGATAATGAGCGCGAGGCCCTCCAGTATCGGTCCCATTGCCAGAGTTACAAGAAACGAGGGAACCCGTCCGTACACGAAAACAAGTCCGTTGATCGCTCCGGCGAATCCCCCGATGGCAACACCGGCAACTATTGCCCCAGTCCCTAGCTTTGGGACAAATATTGCGGAGACGATTCCTGAGATTGTGATGATCGCACCAACTGACAAGTCAATGCTTCCCATAAGGATTACAAATGTTGCACCAATCGCAACAATCATGAGAACAGATGTTTGCCGTATAAGGTTATATACATTGGCAATCGAGAGAAACCGCGGATTGATCGAACCAAAGGACAGCACCAGTACTGCAATGAATGATACAGGAATTACAATGCCCAATGATTTCCGTCTAGTAACAATATCCGCCATTCAAGCATGTCCTTCGACTGGTGAGCATCATTTCACCAGTGCGAGCTTTGATCGATCCAGCGTGAATACAACAGCCGATAACACGACGACTCCCTTGATAATTAATTGAAAATAGGGGTGCACAAGCGATACATCCAGCCCGTTGCTCAGGACCGTAATTACAAGCACCCCAATAAATGTTCTGTGAATACCTCCAACTCCTCCAGATACAGGTGTTCCTCCAATAACCACAGCCGCAATGGCGTCCATCAGGAGTTTTGCTCCGAAATGCGGTGATGCTGATTCGACCCTCGATATTTGGAGGACTCCTGCAATGCCGCACAAAAGTCCTGTGAAGGTAAATGCGATTATTCTGTACTTCGATACATTGATACCTGAGAGCTTTGCAATTTTTTCTCCGCCCCCAATTGCAACGAGATATCTTCCAAACTTCGTGTAGCTCCCCAGAAATGAGAAAATGATGTAAGCCATTACCGACCAAACGACGATATTCTGGAGGCTCCCAAAAATCGTCCCCTTTGAAATCCAGGTGAAGGCTTCATTCTGAAACCAGATTGGGCTGCCCCCACTGAGCAGCAATCCTGTCCCATCCATTATTGACATCGTTCCCAAGGTAATGATAAATGAGGGGAGCTTGAACTTCACACTTACCATACCGTTTATAAACCCAAACCCGAGACCGACAAGTATCGCGGGCACAGCCGCATACACTCCTATATTTGGAATGAAAAGTGCTGCCACAATACCCGTAAGGGTTGTATTTGCAGCTACAGAGAGATCAATTGAACCCATAAGGATGGGAAATGTCGATGCGGTGCCTACAAGTAACAACACCATACCCTGTGCAAGAAGCACCAGAATATTATCATTGGATAGAAAAATGGGTTTCACAAGGTAAAATGCCACCACAAGCACTAAAAGCATCACATAGGGCAATACATCAACGATTTTTCTTCTGCGAATAAAAGTGGCAATACGGTTCAGCAGGTTACTTGCCATCTTCATAATTACGTATTTTCACACCCCTCATATTCGTCTTTATCTTACAGGTAAGTACCACATACTTCTCCCAAATTATAAATGATATGCGGAAAAGGATATCTTTTCCGCATACCATATTAAAACAGGAAGGAGTTTACTCAGTTTATTTTTTCAGATGAGGGTGCAGCGTCTTGGATTTATAATGATCCTCATACAGCTTCCTTACCCTCTCAAAGTCTTCCCGGTACCCCTTCTCATAATCGTACTCTTTGGGAAGCGAGTAGCCGGCTGGTTTGTCCATTCCAGCCCAGAGGTCTCTTGGATCGAGCGGTCGCACACCGTTCTGCAGATCCCAATCATTTGGATGCAGCACTTTTGACATTTTCTTCCAGTCGAACGGGAGATGCTCCTTCCCCCACATCAGGTCATGATACCAGTCCACGTTTTCCTTGGTGATCACTGTGCCGTCGAACTGTACCATCCTCTCGGCGATCGATGGCTTCCAGCCATGGGCTGCATCATATGCAATGACCGTGCTCCATCCTGAATGCCAGCCAGGATGCTGTGACATAACTGCAAAATATCTTCCCTGTTTGATATACTCCATGGTTTCCTTGTTTCCATCAATTCCAATTATCGGTACACTGATTCCCGCCTCTTCACAGGCGATCATTGCACCGATCCCGACATCGTCATTCTGTCCGAACACAGCATCAAAGTCAGGGTATGCGATAATGAAATCCTCCATAACCTTACGCGAATCCACCCTGTTCCATTTTCCCGGCTGGCTTGCGAGCAGTTCGATGTCAGGATACTCTTTTAGAGCCTTTTCAAGACCCATCGTCCTGAACTTGTTTGGAAGGTTGCCCGGCCAACCGCTGATATGAAGGAGCTTGCCCTTGCCCCCGATCTTATCGAAGAGCAGTTTCGCCATCTGATAGCCATAGCCGTAGTTATCAGCGAAGTTCGCAACGACATAGTAGTCTCCAATATCCGGTGGGGTAAGCCATTCGGGGGTCTCATGGCTATTCACGAGCCACACCTTGTTCTGCTGGCAGAGCTTCGCGATCGTGGCGATATTGCTGCTATCCGGAGATACGTTCTGCACAATTTTTACGCCTGCTGAAATCATTGTTTCGATTTGCGATACCTGTTTATCCGTATCTCCCTCATTGATAACCGGCAAACCTTCGTATCCTAACGCCTCGGCCGCCTCTGTTTGGCCCTGCGCCCACATTTTAAAATATTCATTTTCGAGCGTGGTGTAGGGGTGAAGAATTTTGTTTTCATATTCAGACTTCGCTGCCGGTCCAGGTTTCTCTCCGGTTTCCTTCGCACCCCCTGCGAAAAGAGCAAAGGGCATGAAAGCGCAAAGCAACACAGCCAGAACAACAATTCGCTTCTTCTTCATAATTCATCCTCCTTCAAAATTTTTATATAAAACACTCCATTTCAAGTATTTTATATTCTAGGAACATTTTTTCAGACAGGGTACACTTTATAGTGATCTTTGTCAATATAAATTCTCAATTTATTATTACTTTTTATATTGCTCATTTCATCGATAATTATTGTGGGATTATAATTTAAATCATTATAAAATAGTTAATTATAATTCTATTGTGTTGAAATCTACACCCCGAATATTTTTATTATTATAATAAACTCACAGAAATGGTAAATATTTTTTGAGGAAAGGTAATGATGTTTAATGTGGTGTGAAGCAAAGAAGGCGACTATTAAACCATGGGCAATATCAAGGCGCTTTTGTCACTTTGTTTGTGAGTATACGTTCGAAAGATGGCGCTTCAGCATGTTTAGAAAATTTATATCAGCAGCATAGTGTCTGTCATGTACTTCGACAATAAAGTAATTTTCATTACTGTCGAGATCCCATATCCTATACTGAACCGGATCATAGAGAGATTCTAACCAGAGCTCAATAACAATACTCGGTTTCTCTTGAACGAGCTGTTCGATGTCCGTTTGGTTTCCCTCATGAGTTGATTTGAGTCGCCAAAGTTCTCGTAAAAGCAACAAAATCGGGAACCTTTGTATTGTTTTTTTATGAGGGACGGTAACCTGCCATTTATCTTCCTTTATGTGATGCACGCTCGTCTCAACATCATGAAAAATGAAATCAACCCTATTCACATCCTCAATGTCAAATTGATAGAGGTATCGATACACAAAATATTTCTTATTCTTTTGAAGATCGTTCAGCGCTTTTACATCAAGAAGCATCGCTTCATTCTGGTGATCCAGATATGCATAGATCAGCTCAGGATTGTCCTCGAAGAGTGAGCCTGTGGAGAGAATGATTCTTTCACCGTTGATTTTTTCCAGTATCAATCTGAACCCTTCATTTAAAAATGAGAGCTCACTCTCCTTAAACTCGCTCAGGCTGAGAAATTTTTTACTTTCAAGCGCGCGCAGCTCCTTGAAATAGTTCTCAACTGCATCCACATCCGTTTTTGTTTTTTCCTTTTCACCGATCACCCACTCATTCAGGGGATCCCTTATGATTGTGATGTCATCCATTACACCGGGATAATCAAGAGTAACTTTCTCGATATCATTGGTATCAAACCTGAAAACTGATTTGTCTCTCAGATGGTGGATGTCTTGATTGAAAAATCGTGTGGCTTCGATCGGCAGCAAGAATATGTCATCCCGTGTATTTGATTTTGCATAGATCCCCTTTTGCTCATGGATAAAACCGAATGAGACCTTCTGTACCACTGCTGATGCAGCATCTGCTACTTCAATCTCCGCCCACGGGTGATCGAGCCCGACTGACTGCGGGGCAGGTGGCTCTTCATCATAGAATTCTTTTATGGTGATCCACTTCAATTGATTCAAGAGCTGTTCCACCATGTGACTGTCGGCGGCAGCCCCATACATCGGCATTGTAAATCTCCAGTTCTGCTCTGCCGTTCTCTCGATCTCTATTGCTGAATCGGCAAACTCTATTTCCACCCTTGCCACATCCCCAACATCGAATGAAAAAACAGATTTGTCCCGCAAATCAAAGAGCCCTGTATCCAGAAGTATGGTCAGGTACATGGGCAGGATTACAATTTCCGCCTCCCCTTCAAAAATCCCGTACACACTCGTCTCATCAGGCGTAATATCACCCAGATGGAGCGTGAAAAGTCTCTCCCCGCTCTCTTCCCAGAGCGAGAGCTCAATGGCCGGGTTTTCAAGTCCGTACTGAGACAACGCTACCCCTTTCTCAATGCCGGATATCAAGGGTCTTATTTTTAACAGCTTGAAATAGTCCACTATGGTGTTCAGCTCGAAATCATTGCTTCCGGTTTCCAGGGGTCGAATCATTTTCCAGGAACCATTCTCTCCCCGGAAGGAAAAGCGGCCATATTTGTTTTTTATTTCAATTTTCTGCACCCTGTCAGGAGAAATTGAAATGTTCCGATATCCCGTTTGCGAAAACTGCAGCTGCCTTTCCCATCTCGGTACCGCATAGAAAAGATAAAATGCAAGGGTGCCTGCGAGGATACAAACGAGGATTATAAAGGTTTTTGTTGCTGGTTTCATCCCTGCCATCTGACCTTCCTGATGACCAATACCCCTGTAATGAGTGCAAAAAGTGGCAAAAGGACTACCGCCAGCCAGAAGAGAAGCTGTATCTGAGGCTTTGTGAGGATCATAGGGGAAAACTCCCGATCCATGGGAGGAGAGGCCGAGAGATCCTTCTCTTTTGTCAACCAAAAAATACTTCTGATGAATAGATCCCCATTTGCTCCTTGATCAAAATAAGTATTCTTGATGAAATCCGAATCACCATATACCACAATTCTCCCATACCTTTGCTGCTCTTTTCGCAGGCTACCCTCGAATTCACCGGCGATTGCAAGGATAAGAGGGCCCCGTTCATCAGCTAATTCATCGAATGTGAATATCCCTTTTTGAAAAAGATCCATAACATCCGTTTCTAGCCAACTCGCCTCGCTTGTTCGCACCAGCGGAAATAGAGTAATTCCCTCTTCCCTTAATCCTGTTCCCTTGACAGAACGCGAAAGAGGGAAGATCGAGACTGAATCGATTTCTTCAGTAATTTCATGGGTGCTGTACTGATCAACTAAAGTAACGAGGAAATCAGAGCCCGCGAGTTTCCTGGATTTATCGATGATAACGCCATTTCCAAGATGGATACCGAACCTTCTCGTAAAGCCCTCGATCCCTGGCAATGGGATCGGGTCTATCATTACCAGGAGCGACCCTCCTTTCTTCACATACTCATAGAGCTCATCCAGCTCATCGATGAAAAAATCCTTTTTTGGACCGGAAATGACGATTACATCAGCATCCGGGGGCACGCTCGCTGTTTTCAGAAGATTCACCGCAGATACGTCATACCCGATGGATTCAAGCATATTCTTTGTTCGTGCCAATCCTGATTCAGTTGTATCATCCAGATACTGCTCTCCGTGACCGATGGTGAAATATATCTTCCTCGCCTCCTCCTGAGTAATGCGAATTATTGCGCTTACAATGGAGGCTTCATCTGTCTTGGGAAGCTTTTCCCACCTTTTTCCTGATTCCAGTACGAGTGTTCCTGGAACGATTTTTCCGAACTGTCGTGTGCTCCCCGGGTTTTTTTCTGGATTAATGATCTCATAAGAGAAAAATCTTGTGGTATCGGAGAACAGTTTCAAAAGCGCAATGGTTTCTTCCTGTTGAGAAACAGAAGGTGTAAAAAACCCAAGGGCCTTGACCTCTTTTCTGGTATTTTCTAGAATGCGAACTGTTTGCTCTGAAAGGCTATATCTTTTCGTCACAGTGAGATCAAATCGGCCGTAGAGCTTCAACGATGTCATTGCAACAATTGTAAGAATCAAAATGAAAAGGAGGGTAGCCAGTACGGCAATACGAAAGGGGGTAAAGATGAATTTTTTCCTTCCCTTGTTTCTCAAAATTAAGCTCTCCACCGTTCGGATTCAAGAGACTTCAAAGTAAGCCAGAGGAAGAACAAGGACATGAGAATGAAATATATGATATCCCTTGTGTCGATTACACCGCTGGTAAAGGATGACAGATGCGTGCTCATCGAAAGGTAGTGCAGGACCTGGCGCATGAGCTGAGGGATGAAATCGGCGGTCCATTGTATGGATGACATCATAACCACAATGCCATAGGTAATTATTGCAGATACAATCTGATTTTCAGTCAGAGAAGAACAAAATACTCCTATTGACATAATCGTAAAACCCTGCAACAGCAGACCCATATAACCCGCAAAAAGGGGGCCGAAATGCAGGATACCGAACATGCCTGTTATCAGAGGATACACCCAGGTTACTCCCAGCATTATCGCCAACACTGTGCTGCTTGCCAGTAACTTGCCGCAGACGATTTCAACCGGAGTGGTCGGATATGTAACCAGCAGCTCAATGGTCCCGATCTTTTTTTCTTCAGAAAAGAGCCGCATAGTCATCAAAGGGACGATGAGGAGCAAGAAAAAACCCATGTAAGAGAAGAGGGGAATGAAAACGAGCGCATGCGCGCTTATGTGTTCATTCATAAGCATTGGGTCTAGATTGACCGCTTTGAAGCTATTTTCACTGAAACTCACAAACAGATCCCAAAATATATACCCGCAGATACCAAAAAATACTGTGGCCAGTATATATACAATGGGTGACGTGAAATAGATTCGTAGCTCCATTCTGGCGATGTATTTAAGGTTTTTCACGATCTGCTCTCTTCGCCATATCCCGTCACATCAAGAAAGACATCCTCAAGGGATTTCTCGAGCGCTGTCAACTCGAGAAGAGTCCATTTGCTCGCGACAAGACGTGCAATCTCGCCCTGTGTCTCCATTGTATCAATTCCTGAAACGAGAAAATCATGGATCTGATCCTTATCAGAAATAGTGTGCTGCAGGATAATTTCATATCCTCGAGCCCGTATCGCTTTTGCTACAGTATCCACAGGACCCTGAACTCGCAGGCGCAGCCGCTGTTTCCCCAGAAGAGAATCTCTCAATCCGTGCTGAGAATCCTTCGCAAGAATGCGCCCGTTTGCGAGTATGACAATTGAATCGCAGAGCATGCTTGCTTCCTGGAGAATGTGAGTACTGATCAGTACGGTCCTCTTTCCGGACTGCTGCTTGATGATCCCTCGAATATCAACAATCTGCCGCGGATCGAGCCCAACGGTCGGTTCATCAAGAATCAACAACTCGGGATCACCAAGCAGAGCCTGCGCGATGCCGACTCTCTGGCAGTATCCCTTTGAGAGCTTCTTCACAAGCTTTTGTGCAACGTCGGAAATGCCGCAGACATCCATTACCGAAGTGATCTGCTTCTTGCACGTATCCCGAACTGTTCCCTTAATGAGAGCCACATATTCGAGGAACTTGTACACCGTCAAATCCCGGTAAAGCTGCACTTTCTCTGGCAAGTACCCAATGCGCCTCCTCACTTCGAGGGAATCTGTTTCGACGTCAAAACCATTTATCCGAACTGATCCGGATGTTGCTGGAATAAAGCAGGCCATGATCTTCATAAGTGTGGATTTACCGGCACCATTCGGGCCCAGCAGCCCCATAATTTCTCCCTTTTTCACCCTGAAAGAAATATCATCCAGTACGTTCTGATTGCCATATTTCTTAGAAAGATTCTCTACCTGAATCATGTCCTCTGTTTTATTCATTGCTCTTCTCATTGAAGGGGTTACGAAGAAAAGTTCTCCGCCTTCTCCTATGGAGAAATACATCCGTTCCCCGCGATGTCCACATGCTACTCAGAAGAGAATAGTCTGTCAAGAATAAAGGTGATAAGACTTTGTTGTACACGCGTGCGGTTGACTCCCACACTGAATCGGAGTGCTTTCACTGATCACCCACAGGGGATGTGCCGGACCGGCGCGTTCAATACCTGCTCACACGCGATACTTTCTCCCCTCGTCGAGCATGATCAGGTAGCTGTCAAGCGGAATGTAGTTCGCCACTGTGTTGCCAGTACCCAGACAGTAGCCTTTCCCCTGCATGCACACGTCCAGGGTGTCTTGAACCCGTCTTCTGATGGCCTCTTCCGAGGCGCGGCAGAGAAAATCCACATCGATGCCTCCGAGGATCGAGATCCGGTCCCCGTACTTCGCATACACTTCGGTTACCGGCATGATGGTATCCTCGAAGGAGTGCTTCGCCTCGATGCGGACCTCCTCAATGAGCTTCTCCATGATACTTTCGAGATTTCCGCAGTTGTGCAGGAGGTAGAGCCTGTTATGAGCGTGGGCGATGTCTGCACACGCTCTGTGCCAGGGCAGAATCGTCTTTTTCAGAAACTGAGGCGAGGCGAGCGTTCCGCTTCGAAACCCCATGTCGTCCGATCCCCACACAAACGGCACACAGGAAAAATCGCAGAGTGCTTCCGTGTACTCCATGTAAAAACGCCCCACCTTCTCTGCCAGCGCATCAACCAGGTTGGGTGAGTCTGCCAGGTTGTAGGCGAAGGTCTCGTATCCCATGAGGAATGTCACCATCTCGAGGATGTGAGCACTCAGATCGTAGATCCCCATGTCATCCGGCAGGTTCTTCTCAAACCACTCCAGAGCGCTGAAGTCGATGCCTGAAACCTTCGGCCAGGGGTATCGCTCGAAGTCCTCCCACGTCTGGATCGGCCCTCTGTGCTCCTCGGTCCACTCACGCACCCCCCTGTGCTGGTCTGAGATCTGCGTGGTATCCCGCGCGTTTACGAAGGCCATCCTGAAGAAGTCCTTGTGTATCACCGGGACTCTGAACACTTCGTATCCGAGAAACCGGTGGAGCCGTATCTCCTTTTTCAGGTTGAAGTGAGGATCTCCGGGCTCGAGCCCATCCCCGAGGTCGAACCGCTGCCACACGGCCTCCTTCACCTCATCGTCCAGGAAGAGCTCGATGTGGTGCACCCTGGAAGGGCGTTTTTCCCTTCGTATGACTGAAACAAGCTCCTCCAGATCGGGTGTGATGCTGTCCCTTAGCAGACGCTCCATGCTGCCCTCTTTTTCAATTCTAAAATGAAATGACGGGTGTTCTCTCCATGGGAACGGTCTATTTCTCTTCTCTTCCCTCTTTCAGTGACCTTCGGAAACGCTTGAGCACGGTCTGGGCTTCCTCTTCGGTGATGATGAG
>Ga0180437_10007302_pt1 | contig 14422 bp, 14 predicted proteins | sample SS_ome_4_FD_132410 | JGI IMG/M metagenome (GOLD analysis project Ga0180437, IMG submission 132410) | Hypersaline lake sediment archaeal communities from the Salton Sea, California, USA - SS_3_D_1 metaG | ecosystem: Environmental > Aquatic > Non-marine Saline and Alkaline > Hypersaline >...
CTCCAAATCGAGGCACGCATCGACCAAGAGCCAACAATCTCGGGCCAACTCTCCCTCTGGGCCCAGAGAGGCTCCCAGGTCATCAGGGGCAATCTGCTCGTCATCCCCATCGGAAACTCGCTGCTCTACGTGGAGCCCCTCTACATCCAGGCGGAGACGGGACGACTGCCCGAACTGAAGAGGGTGATCGTAGCGGCTGGAGATCAGGTGATCATGGCCGAATCCCTCGACGAGGCCCTGGCTGGGCTTGGCCGCCAGCCTGTTGCACCTCCCGATCAGCCGCAGCCCCAGCCCCCAGAGGCGCCTCAGGCGGTGCGAGATCTGGCTCAGTCCGCCTTGGATCACTACCAGGAAGCACAACTTCGTCTCCAGGAGGGAGACTGGGCTGGCTATGGCCTGGAACTGGAGGCGATGCAGCGGGACCTGGAGGCGCTGGTCAACACAACCGAGTAGCGGCTGCTCTTGACCCGCTCCCGGTTGGCGAGGTCCCCATACTCTCTAACGTTGGGCCTGATGGCCCGGGAGAGCAGGAACGATGACACGGGTGCGCGCAGCATCTCACGGTAGGAAAGGACTTCCCATGGCCTTATTGGATCTACCCTTCATCGCGGCCCTGAGACGGAACCACGCCCTGGAGCACGCCACCATGCACATCCTGGCTCAGAGACAACCGTTCCTCAACGTCGTGGCCCGCACCTCTGTAGACGGCTTCCACGTCTATGGGTCCGTGGATACCAAGATGCTGGCCGACACGGCCACAGAGGCCCTGGCACGCCTCGAGGGTGGGCAGGCGGAGCTGGCGGTACACCCCCGCTGCGGCACGAATCTGGTTGTCGCCGGCTTCCTCGCCGGGTGCGCCACGTTTCTCGCCACGGGCGGGTCCAAGTCGCGATGGAGCAAGTTTCCACGCTTCATACTGGCGTCCACTCTCGCGGTCATCGTAGCCCAACCGCTGGGCCTCCTGATCCAGGAACAGGTCACCACCTCCACCGACGTGGCCGGCCTGAGGATAGCAGAGGTCACACGACAGGCATTGGGTAGTGTGACCATCCACAAGGTCCTGCTGGAGCACACCTCATAGCGACGGCTCCCGACACTCCGCATGATCTACTTGCTGCATGGCGAAGACGAATACCGGCGTTCTCTCCAACTGGAAAAGTGGAAAGCCGCCCTGGGGGACGCCACGACGGTGGCCCTCAACACGACCGAGCTCGACGGTCGCTGGTTGAGCCTGGATGAACTGCTTTTCGCCTGCGACGCCCTCCCGTTCCTCGCCGAGAAGCGATTGGTGATCGTCAGCGGCCTGGCATCGCGCTTCCAGCGGCGGTCAGCCAAGACGGCGGGCAGCTCTGAGGAGGATGCCGCCTTTCTTCAGCGGTTTGAGGATTATGTCGGCACCATGCCGGATACGGCTCGCCTCGTGCTCGTCGAGAGCGGCAAGATCGAGAAAGGCAATCCCATCTTCAAGATCGTCTCCGGCAGCGACCACGGCTACGAGGAAGAGTTCGCCCCCCTGCGGACCGGCGACCTGAGTCGCTGGATCACCAAACATGTGGATGAGAGGGGAGGCCGAATAGAGCCGCCCGCGGCCAGCATGCTCGCCCGATACGTGGGCAACACACTGCGTCTCCTGGTCCAGGAGATAGACAAGCTCTTGACCTATGTGGGACCAGGCAGAGCGATCACCCAAGAAGACGTCGAGCGGCTCGTCAGCTACGCCCAAGAGGCCAACATCTTCCACATGGTCGACGCGCTGGGAATACGCAACACTCGCCGGGCGATGGAGTTGGTGGAGCAACTGCTCGGCGACGGCCAGCATCCCCTCTATCTGATGCACATGATCACCAGGCAGTTCAGGATTCTGCTTCAGATCAAGGAGCTACAGGCCAAAGGAACATCTGCCGGGGATATCAGGGCGCTGCTGGGTCTACACCCCTTCGTGGTGCAGAAAACCGTGAAACAGGCGCATAACTTCTCCATGCGACAGCTAGAAGAGATCTACCACCGGCTCCTGGAGATGAACGCGGCAGTGAAGAGTGGGGAGATGGAGGACCACCTGGCCCTCAACCTTTTCGTGACCGAGGTCCGCAGCTAGCCTGTGCCTTCAACACTCCGGGACGTCAGTTGCCCAACTCGGGCCGCTGAAGATGTAACTCCGTGCTTTGCTCGTAGGCGTGGGCCACCCGGAGGACAGTACCCTCGTCAAACGGCCGCCCCATGATCTGGAAGCCCACCGGCAGCCCCTCGTGCAGTCCGCACGGAACGGAGATGCAGGGCAACCCGGCCAGGTTGGCGGGGATGGTGTATAGATCGGCCAGGTACATCTCCAGCGGGTCGTCCACTTTTTCGCCGATGCCGAAGGCCACGATGGGAGAGGTAGGACCGACGATCACATCCACACCCTCGGCGAAGGCGCGATCGAAGTCCTCCTTGATCAGGGTCCGCACTTTCTGGGCCTTGAGGTAGTAAGCTTCGTAGTACCCCGAACTCAGGGCGTAAGTGCCAAGCATGATGCGCCGCTTGACCTCTCTTCCGAACCCTCTGCCCCGCGCCTTGCTCTGGGCCTCACCGATGTCCTGTGCGTCGGGCGCAGAGAGCCCGTACTTCAACCCATCGTACCGCGCCAGATTGGCGCTGGCCTCCGCCCAGGAGGTGAGGAAGTAGGTGGCCACCACGTACTGCTCGTGGGGCATGGAGATCTCACGGATCTCCGCTCCCAGTTCGGCCAGCCTGGCTACGGCTTGCCGGACCCGCTCCGCCACGCCCTTATCCAGACCAGCCGCGAAATACTCTGCTGGCACCCCTACTACCACCCCAGATAGGTCATCCGTGAGGTAAGAGGTGTAGTCGGGCGTAGCCTCATTGGCCGAGGTAGAATCCAGAGCATCGTGGAACGCCAATGCGTTCATCACCAGGGCGCAATCCCTCACATCCTTGGTCAGCGGGCCTATCTGGTCCAGAGACGAGGCGAACGCGATCAAGCCGTATCGTGAGACTCGCCCGTACGTGGGCTTGAATCCCACCACACCACACAACGATGCGGGCTGCCTGATAGACCCGCCCGTGTCCGAACCAAGGGCGAACAGGGTCTCATCGGCCGCTACCGCGGCGGCCGACCCGCCGCTCGACCCCCCGGGCACGCGTGTGGTATCCCAAGGGTTGTGCGTGGGGAAGAAGGCAGAATACTCCGTAGATGAACCCATGGCGAACTCGTCCATGTTCGCCTTTCCCACCAACACCGCTCCCTCACCGAACAGCTTGTCAACGATGGTGGCGCTATATGGTGGGACGAAGTTCTCCAGTATCCGCGACCCGCAGGTGGTGCGCACACCCTTGGTGCACATGTTGTCCTTGATGGTGACGGGTATGCCTGTGAGGGGACCCGCCTCACCGGACGCGAGGCGCTCATCTGCTCGACGAGCCTGTTCTAGCGCGACCTCCGGGGTGACCGTGATATAGGCTCTGATGTTCGAGTCGCACCCGTCGATGTGGGCCAGCACGGATTCGACCAGTTCGACGGCGGATACCTCGCGCTTGGACAGCAAGTCGTGGGCTTCGTGGATCGTGAGACGGTGGGGACTCACCGCTCCTCCTTGGGAAGAACGGCGTGCACACGGAAGTAGCCTTCTTCCGCCCGTGGAGCATTGGACAGAACATCCTCTGACGGTAACGAGGGCCTCGTGGCGTCCTCTCTCAGGACATCGCCCTCACCCACAACGTGCGCCGTCGGGAGGACCTCGCGGGTGTCCAGTTCGTTCAGCTGATCCACGTACTCCAGGATCTGCGAGAGGTCGCTCTCCAGCTGTTCGATTTCGTCCTCGGATAACTCCAACCTGGCCAGGTTGGCGATGTGTTCCACTTCGGCACGACTGATCTTCATAGGCCGGTATCTAGGAAACGGAATCCGGGCTCTACGCCCAGTAGACCGGAGCGGTGGCTAGAATTCTCTCTTCGGCAGGATCACCACCTTGCGATGGTGCCCCTCACCCGTACTCTCTGTCGTCACCCTGTCATGGTCGCGGAGGGTGATGTGCACGATGCGGCGCTCGTGGGGGGGCATCGGCTCCAGGGTAACAGGCCGACCTTCGGCCGTCACGCGTTCAGCCATCCTCTCTGCCAGTTCCGCCAGCACTCTCTCCCGCCGCCTCTTGTAGCCTCCTGCGTCCACCAAGACGTTGGCCCAGCGCTGAAGCTTCCGGCTCACGATCAATCTGGTGATGTACTGTAGATCCCGCAGCGTCTCTCCCTGGCGACCGATGAGGATACCCAAGTTGTCGCCCTCTACGTCCAAGATCAGAGGTTCCGTCGCGTCGCCTGAGTCCTGCCTTACAACCACCTTAGCATCGACGTACATGTGTCGCAGCAGGCTGCTCAGCACATCCGAGGCGATCTCGGCGACATCCTCTTCGTCTTCGCGACGAGGTTCCTCCTCATCCGCCTGGGGGAATCGGGGAGACTCAACGACGGTCACTCTAACCCTGGCCTTCTCCGCTCCCAGCCCCAGGAGACCTCTGCTACCCTCGGTCAGGACCTCCGTCTCTACCTGGTCCAGATCTACACCCAATTCCTCCAACGCGCTCTCGATCGCCTGGTCAACGGTTCGCCCCGAGACCTCAACGCTTCTTTTTCTTCTTCCTTCTTGCATCTTTTTCTGCTTCCTCTCCTTTGGGAAGCCCCGGCAATCCCGCAGGCAGCGCCTCGAGAACATCTCCCCAACCGGTGGTTGCGCCCTGCTGGACGATCTGCAGCAAACCCGACGCCACCCAATACACCGCCAGGCCGGAGGCGACCTGTAGCGTGATGACACCGAACATGAGGGGCATCATCATCTGCATCGTCTTGTTCATCTGAGCCTGCGAGGGGTCCGCGCTGGGCTGCGCGGTGAGCTTCTGCTGTAGCCAGAAAACGCCGACAACGAGGATGGGCAGGATAAAATAAGGATCAGGGCGCCCCAGGTCCAGCCACAGGAACTGGCTGTTCAACGGTAGAGATCTGGTCGCGATGTTATGCATGAAAGGAATGGTGTGATATAGCCGTTGAGACAGCACCACAAACTGCTCGGGCGTACCCCCAAGCGCTTGGTAGATGGACTGATAGAGACCAATCCAGATGGGCATCTGGATCAACAGTGGCAGACAACCCATCATCGGGTTCACACCATACTCCTTGTACAGCTCCATGGTCGCGGCCGACAGTTTCTCCCGATCCTTGGCGTACTTCTTCTGCAGCTTCTGAATTTCAGGCTGCAGCTGCTGCATCGCCTTCATGGATCGAATCTGCCTCTGCGTAAGCGGGAATGTGAGCAGTCGCACCACGACGGTCAGCCCGACGATGGCCAACACGAAGTTGTTGAAGAGCACACTGTAGAGGAGCATCAGCAGATTTAGCATCGGCTCCATGATAACCAGATTCCAGATTTCAGTCACTCCGGGCATTCAACACCCTCCCGTCATTTCCACTCGCCTGGAGCTACTTGCCACTCCAATCCGCCGGTCTCCGAGTCGAGGGCGTATAGCTTGCCATCGTCAGCATTCAAGTAAACCAATCCATCCGCGACCGCAGGTGAGGCCAGGACCGTCACATTCCCCTCCTGCGGAAAATGCCACAGTTGCCGTCCTGTTTCGGCATCCACTGCGTACACACCCGCCTCGCGAGCTACCAGGTAGAGCACTCCATCGTCCACTACCGGCGTGGCAGGGATCATAGCACCCGCCTGGAATTGCCACCGCAGCCCACCGTCGGCCGCATTCAGGGCATACAGTGATTGATCGAGAGAAGCTACCACCAACTGATCCTCGTACTCGGCGGGCGTGGCCCAGACCCAGTTGCCGGTCTCAAATGTCCATCTCTTCTCTCCGCTCTGCGCATCAACAGCATACACGCTGTTGTCCAGGGCTCCGAAATAGAGCACATCCTCTGACAGAAGCGGAGTGCAGTATATCGCGCCGCCAACAGCGAAGGACCATTTCACCTCTCCCGTGGCCCCATCGAGCGCGTATAGGTTCTTGTCGCCGGAGCCCACATACAGCGTTGCATCACTCCAGGTCGCGCCGCCCCAGATCTCCTCGCCGGTCTCGAAATCCCAGCGATAGGCCCCCGTCTCGACGTCCAGGGCATACAACCGGCCATCAGAGGAGGTGAAATACACCAGATCCTCTCCCAGCGCGGCCGGCCCCAAGAAAGGCTCTGATTCCTGTGACTCGTCTACAGGATAGTGCCACAGCTCCTGACCGTTGGTCACGTCTATCGCGTATGCTCTCCCTCGGATATCCTGATTCTGGAATATCAGAAACGAGCTGGTCGCTATCTCGTAGGAACCGAAATACAGGACCTGATCGCGTATCACTGGCGTCGAGTAGATGCCCGCCAGAGTCCCCTCCGAGGGAAAGACCCACAACGGTTGTCGCGTGTTCAAATCCACAGCGTATAACTTGCCCGCCTTGGAGCCAACGTACATGACTCCGTCCTCAATCACAGGCGCGGACCAGCCCAAAGCAGCCGCGCCGCCGCACCCAGACAGGAGGACAGGGAGCACCAAAAAAGCGCAGCACAGCAGAGCACTCCTGAGTTTCGCCGTCTTAGTCTCTCTCAAGGACAAATCTCCTTCATGACTATCTGCATCTAGGGGACGGGGTCGTAGCCCCCCGGATGCCAAGGGTGGCACCGGAGGATGCGTTTCAAGCCCAGCCAGCCGCCCTTGATAGCGCCATACCTCTCCACGGCTTCATACGTGTACAGAGAGCATGAGGGCACGTAACGGCACGAAGGTGAAAGGGCGGGGGATAAAAACCTTCTGTAAAAACGGATGCTCTGTAGAAAGAACGACTTCATATCTGGGTCTCGCGGGCCTCTTCTCACGCCCGCCGTCAGGCCCGCAGTAGCCCGGCTTGCACCAGCAGTTGCTCCACGGCCTGTTCCACCTGGCGATAGTCGGCCTCCCTGATCGGGCTACGGGCGATGAGCACCAGATCCTGACCCGGCACCACCAGCGAATGGCGCGCCCTCGCCGCCTCGCGCAGTAGCCGCTTCACCCTGTTGCGAACTACGGCTTTGCCGACCCTCTTGCTCACCGAGAAGCCAAAACGGCTGTATTCCAGTCCATTGGGAAGCGCGCAAAGCACCAAGAGGAGATGCGACCACGACCGGCCATCCTTCTTCACCCGCTGGAACTGTTCATTGTCCCTCAGGCGGTATTTCCTGTCCATGGCGCCGCCGCGGCCAAACTGCTGTCATGTCGGGATCGGTCAAACAGTCAGTCTCTTGCGTCCCTTCTGCCGACGCGCCTTGAGCACTCTCCGCCCCCCAGGCGTCCGCATACGGGCACGGAATCCGTGTGTTCTTTGTCGCTTTCTCTTCTTGGGTTGGTACGTACGTTTCGGCATCGGAAGCCTCTGAATCGCGTGATGGGTGGATATTCAAATTACAATTATAGCTTCTCTGCGCCTACCTTGTCAAATACGAATCTACTCAGCTGGCGCCCCACGCTCGCCCGAACCTACCTCAGCCAAACGGCGATTCTGCAGCAGCCAGCACTCGATGAACCACGCCGGGGACCTGGACACGCAACGAGGACACAGCAACCGACAGCGAGGCGCAAGCAACAAGTGCTTCTCTGAGGACAGGTACTATCCAGGTAGCGCATAGGGGAGTCGAACCCCTGTCTCCGCCTTGAGAGGGCGGTATCCTAGGCCACTAGACGAATGCGCCGCATCTTCATAATTGTAACATCTATCGTGCACCTTGTCAAATCCACGGCGCACGCCACCCTTGACTCACCCCAGCCCGTGGCCTATAATCGACGTGTCTTGGCCATATGCAGGTCTCATTTCGGACCCCTCAATTTCGCACTTGACCTTGAGGACACGGAACCGGCCGTCGCAGCGTCCTAGACTACACTGACCAGTCCCTGCGAGTTGCTGTCGCGAGGGTACTGTCAGGCTGTGGCCCACATCCACCCGAAGCTCGCCGCTCACGGTTCGATCACACGCGTACGCAGACCCACAAAGTGCCGATGTCTTCACAGCCGGATCACCCCCCCAGGAACGCTAGTGGGTCAACGGAGGAAGGGAAAGCGGAGTCGAGGCGCTACTCGGCGTCCGGACAGCGCCCCCTGCCCATCTGTCCCTCCTGCGATGCCCAGAATCGCGAACAGAGCCGGTTCTGTTCCCAGTGCGGGGCGGCTCTCCTGAGGTATTGCCCCCGGTGTGGCCAGCAGGTCGCCCTCGTTGAGGATTTCTGCGACCGCTGTTCGTGCGTAGACCCGCCGCCGGGCGAATCGAAGGCACGGTGCCAACGCTGCGGATTCCCCAACGACGAGGCCGCCGATACATGTCTGCAGTGCGGGGCTCGTCTCTTGGCCCAGTGCCCTCGTTGTGGCGCCCTGAACCAGGCCTCGTTCAACTTCTGTCCCCGGTGCGGGTTCAACTACTCCAGTTTCGTTACGGAGAGAGTCGTTCACGGACTGCTGCCGGACGACTCCCAGCGCAGTCGCTCTGGCCGCACTTTGACGACAAGCTCGGTCCTCATGATCGCCCTCGTGGCCCTGAGCGTGTTCCTCATGATCCAGATCCTCTTGCAGATTTGAACGTAGAGTCGTTGCCGGGGCACCGAGGCTGTGCTAGAATTCCCCACCTGAGGCAGTACGATGATCGAAGAGATCAGATGTCCGCAGTGTGGCAGCGCCGGGCGGGAAGTCGACGATAGTGGCAGAGTCCTCTGCACCAATTGTGGTGCGATCTTTGGGGTCGGCCGCGAAAGCGCCGAGTCCGCTGTTCCGTGCCCTCAGTGTGGGTTCAGCAATCTGACACGAGCATATGCCTGCAAGCAATGCGGAACCCCCCTGGCCAAGTACTGCCCGCGATGCGGGGCCAGACTGGAACTCCGCATGCGCTTCTGCGACCAGTGTGGCGCCAACCACGAGGACGTGTCCTCGCCGGACGGCCGTTGCCACTGGTGCGGCCTGGCGAATAGCAGAGACTCGGAACTCTGCACGGGTTGCGGCGCTCGCCTGATCACAGTCTGCCCGCGCTGCGGCTCCAAGATGAAGGCTGGCCTTATCTACTGTGCCACGTGCGGCATGGACTACGAGCAACTTATCCAAGACCAAACCGACTGAGTACACACCCCGGGGGACGAGAGACAACCCCCGCTGGTTCCAGAGATACCCATGAGATGTCCACAGTGCAACGCAGAGGTCGCGAGCGGCGATCTTACCTGCCCCGAATGTGGCGAGCGACTGCCCGCAGCACACACTCGATCAGGCGGCAGAAGATGGCTCCTGCTAGTCGCCATCTTGGCCGTTTTCTTCACTTGTTGCGTCATCGGAGGCACAATCCTGGCCTTGCTCGCCCGGAGTCGCCCGCCATCGGCCGCAGAAGCCTCTCCAACGCCAACCTATAGCCCCATCCCGACCCACAGCCCCAGTCCCATCTCTTCCCCGAGCCCGACCTCGCTGTCTGAGTCCACGCCGCCTGCCCCGTGGACGACGTATCAGAGCCAGGACCTGGGAGTCTCCCTACGCTACCCTGGGGAATGGCTGTTTGCAGAGGACGCCAGTCTGAGGCAAGTGATCTTTGCACTGGAGCAAGCCGATCTTCGGGTCACGGAGTTCCTCTCCGGCACCAGCCTTGCCGTATTCGTCAGTCCCGCAGACGAATGGGGTGTGGACACAGCCGAGCAGGTACTGCAGCAGACCGGTCAGGCCCTCTCACAGACCTTCACTGCCGTGCAGCTGGGGGAGATACAGCCTTACACCATCGGCAGCCAAAATGGGAGGTGGATGACGATCAAGGGCGAGTTCGGCCGAGAGGTGCAGCTTGAGGGCTGGCTGGCCGCGGCGGTGGTTTACGACCACGTCTACGCTTTCGCCGCAGCCGCCCCGGTCGATGAGTGGCCACAGCACCAATCGACCCTACAAGACATGCTGGACACGGTGGAGCTGTTGCCACCGCCTACTGCGCCTCTTGTCCCGAGTCCCACCGTCCTCGCCACCAGCACGCCCACGGCCGTGGCCACAACTCCTCCAGCGGTGCCTGGTGCTGACTCGTACGAGCCCGACGACACCATCGCCGAGGCGGCGCCCATAGCCACCGACGGCCGTCCGCAAGAGCACAATCTCCACATGGAGAGGGACCGGGATCACGTCTGTTTCCAGGCCACTCTGGGAAAGGCATACACCATTGAGACGAAGAACCTCGGATCGGAGATCGATTCCATCATCTACCTCTACGATCGCGAGGGGCAAGAGCTGGCACGCAACGATGACGGCACTGATGAACCACTCGCATCGCGCATCGTATGGGTCGCCCCCAGCGATGATCTCTACTGCGTGATGATCAGAGACCTGGCCGAGGATTCGTCAGGACGCGGCGCCGCTTACTCTATCTCCGTCACGGAAAGCACCTTTGCCGAAGGCGCCGACCTCTACGAACCTGACGACACACCGAGTCAGGCCAGTCTCTTCGATGCCGACGACCCTCCCCAGGAGCATACCTTTCACACCTCGACGGACGCGGACTACGTTTCCTTCATCGCCAGGGAGGGCGTGGAATACAGGATAGAGACCGGCAGCCTGAAGGGCAACTGCGATACGTCGCTGTTCTTGTACGATGAGGATGGAGCGGAGCTGGACTACGACGACGACGCCGGCGAGGAGAGCCTGGCGTCGCTCATAGTCTGGACCGCGCCTTCAAGCGGCCCCCACTACGTCAAGATATCAGACTTCTATGGGCGGGCTGGCCCGACAGTAAGCTACGAGATCTGGATATCCAGCCAGTAGAGCAGACGGGAAGCGGGCCGGGCCGAGCCGGCCACCACCTCACACCTGTCTTTCCGACCGGCTCAATAGGCCCGGGCAAAGTAGGCGCGTTCCACGGCCTTCTCGCCGCAGTGTATGCACTTCTCCTCCCCGGCTTCCTGGTCGAGCGGAATATTCCTTGAGGTAGCCTTCGTTTCCTCCTGAATGCTGGCCTCACACTCCGGGTTTCCACACCACCAGGCGTAGGCCCAGCCGTCCTGCACTATCTCCTTGAACTCCTCATAATCCGCTGGCTCGTGGATGTGGGAATCACGAAACGCCAAAGCCTGATCGTGGAGCGATTGTTGGATCTCAGAGAGCAGCTGCTTGACTTCTGAAACCACACCTCTCCGCAGCAGGGGCTTCTTACCACTCTTGCGGGCGGCATCGCGCCTGGCGCTTGCTACCTGACCCCCAGCTACTTCGCGTGGCCCCACCTCCAGGCGCAGCGGAACGCCGCGCATCTCCCAATCATTGAACTTCCAACCAGGAGTGTACTCCGCGCGATCATCGATGTGCACCCGCACGCCGGAATCCTTCAACTCAGCCGCCAGACTGGTCACGCTTTCGGCAACGACGCGCCGCTCCTCCTCACCCCGGTGAATGGGAACGATCACCACCTGGATCGGGGCGACCACAGGGGGAAGTCTCAGGCCCTGGTCGTCTCCGTGGACCATGATGATAGCTCCCACCATACGAGTGCTAACGCCCCAACTCGTACCCCAGCAGTACTGCATCTCGTTGTTCTGGTCCAGATAGGACACCTCGAACGCCTTGGCGAAGTTCTGCCCCAGGTTGTGGGAGGTGCCAGCCTGCAACGCCCGCTTGTCACCCATCATGGCCTCGATGGAGTAGCTGAACAGAGCGCCAGGGAACTTCTCGGCCTCCGACTTTCGCCCGACAACGACCGGGATTGCGGCGTCGTTGGCTGCGAAGTCGGCGTATTGACCCAGGATGTTTAAAGTCTCCTCCTCGGCTTCTTCGTAGGTGGCATGTACAGTGTGGCCCTCCTGCCATAGGAACTCCATGGTCCTCAGAAAGAGCCTCGTCCTAAGTTCCCATCGGACCACGTTGGCCCATTGATTGATGAGGATCGGAAGATCTCTGTACGACTGCACCCACTGCGCATACATGTGGCCGATGATGGTCTCGGAAGTCGGCCTCACCACAAGAGGCTCTTCCAGCGTCTTGCCTCCCCCATGCGTCACCACTGCCAACTGTGGTGAGAAACCCTCCACGTGTTCCGATTCCCGCTCCAGGAAGCTCATGGGAATGAAGAGTGGAAAGTAGGCGTTTTCGTGCCCCGTCTCCTTGAAGCGGCGATCCAAGCCCCCCTTTACGGCTTCCCACAGTTCGTAACCATAAGGTCTGATGACCATGCATCCGCGAACCGGGGAGTAGTCCGCCAGCTCCGCCTTCTGCACGATCTCATTGTACCAGGCAGAGAAATCCCGACCCCGCGATGCAAGTCTCTGCGCCATCCTGACCTCCCTGTTCAATCCAGAATCTATTGGCGGTGTGCGCCGGCAACGCCCAACAAAAAAGGGACCCCGTCCCATAGGGACGAGACCCCACAGATCCCGCGGTACCACCCTACTTAGCCCGGACTGCCCGCATGCCGTTCGCACACTCTACGCAGCGAACCAGCAGATCCGGCCTCTCTCGTCGCGAGTTCAGCCCCGCACAAACGGGGCAAGACCCTGGCCGTTTAACGGTGGCCAACCGGCCCAACTTACCTGACCCGGTTCTGAGCCTCGCTCATCCGGGTCCTTTTCGCTGGCAGCTCCCGGGACCGGTTCGGTCCGGCGCGATACCAGGTCTCACCACGCCCTAGCTCTCTGTGATCAGCTCTCCAGACCTACTGCATCCCGATCGACGCTGTTCCGGCTATTCAGCCTTCAAACACACCCCATCCTACTGCGATTCTTGTTCTTTGTCAAATGGGCTACAGAGCACACCCCAGGCCGCCCTGGCCTCTCCGCGTCATCGCCCTGGACACAAACGTGGGGGGCCGGAGAGGGGTCTCCGGAGAAGGGGAGCAACCTTGCCCTCACCCTTGCAGGAACCGCTGCCAGAAGAACCAGCTCAGGTACACGAACAGAAGCAGAGCCGCCGCGACGAGCATGAGGTGAATCAGACAGCCACCAACTTTTCTGATGAACGCGATGACCCACGCCACGAGCAAGAAGACGATGAGCAATCCGACGATCAGAACAACAAGTGGCTGCAACATTAGCACCCCCTAAGCTTTCACCCTTCCCATCCGCTGCTCAGTTCAGAATAGCGCACTAGTCTTTCGCCACCACGAAGGCGATGGCGTACCGTCTGGAATGCGAGAGACTGATGGAGAACTCCTCCAGCCCCAGGTGGTCGGCCCGCTTCTTGGCCCGATCGTGAAGTCTGACCATTGGCTTGCCGCGACCATCGGACAACACTTCCATCTCCCGCCAGGTGACACCACGCAATCCGGTGCCCAGAGCTTTCGACACAGCCTCCTTGGCCGCGAACCTGGCGGCCAGCTCCGGGACGTGGTTCCGGCAGTAAGCCACCTCCGCGGGAGTATAGACGTGGGACAAGAAACGATCACCCCAGCGCTCCAGCGCCCGAGCGATACGCTCTATCTCGATCAGGTCCACGCCCACGCTCAGCACGTCTCGGGCCCGGTCTTTTCTCGCCAGCTAAGAAGTCTCGTCATCAATCTCCTCCAACTCCTTCAGTCGTCCGGCGTTGAACACCTCAGCGCCCCGACCACCTTCGCCTCTGTCGTACCCCCGACCGATTCCGCGGTACACGAAGCCCAGATCTTGCATCTTCTGCGGCTCGTAGATGTTGCGACCGTCGATCAGGACCGGCTGAGCCATGGACGCCTTGATGCGACCCATGTCCAGGTGTTTGAACTCATTCCAATCGGTCACGACCACCAGGGCATCGCTCCCCTCGGCCACCTCATAGGCGTCGTCGCAGTACGTGATCTCGGGCACAATCTCTCGGGCACGATGTATGGCCACCGGGTCGAAGGCTTTGACAAGGGTGCCCTCGTTCTGCAGTAGATGGATGATCTCCACCGCGGGCGCCTCACGCATATCATCAGTATTCGGCTTGAAAGCCAATCCCAGGACCCCCACCGTCCTGCCATGTAGGGTTCCCAGCATGTCCCGCAAGCTCTGCACGACGCGCCTTCTCTGATCCCTGTTGATTTCGATCACGGCTCGCAGCAACTGGGGGTGACATCCGTGGATCGATGCCATGTGGGCCAGCGCCTTGACATCCTTGGGAAAACAGGAGCCTCCCCAACCCACACCGGCGTCGAGATATGCATGACCTATCCGCTTGTCGTAACCCATGCCGATGGCCACTTCCTTGATATCGGCTCCCAACTGCTCGCAAATGGAGGCCATCTCATTGATGAAGGAGATTCGGTTGGCCAGATAGGCATTAGAGGCGTACTTGATCATCTCCGCGGTGCGCAAGTCGGTAACGATGATGGGAGCCCGTAGCGAGAGATACAGCTGGGCCACCTTCTCCGCCGCCTGCCGATCGGTCGAACCCAGGACTATACGGTCTGGATACAGAAAGTCGTTGATCGCCGATCCTTCACGCAGGAACTCGGGGTTGGAGACGACCGAG
>Ga0180437_10007304_pt1 | contig 14419 bp, 8 predicted proteins | sample SS_ome_4_FD_132410 | JGI IMG/M metagenome (GOLD analysis project Ga0180437, IMG submission 132410) | Hypersaline lake sediment archaeal communities from the Salton Sea, California, USA - SS_3_D_1 metaG | ecosystem: Environmental > Aquatic > Non-marine Saline and Alkaline > Hypersaline > Sediment...
CACGGCCGGCCACAGGGGCCGGCCGCGAACACAACCGCGCAAAAATCCTAACTGGCGTATTCCCTGGCGAACTTCTGGCACTTGTCGGGGAACCCTATCGCTTCCGCCACGGCGGCGAGCGGCGCGTCGTCGCCGATGACCCCCACCTTGCTCATCCTGGACCGAATCCAGCGCTTCTTGTCCGATTCGCAGTTCACCACCCAGACGGGTATGCGCGGGTGGTTCTGCTCCATCCAGGAGGGCAGCGAGCCGCCGTTCACGGAGTCGTCCAGCATCCCTGAGTCGATCACGACCGCCTTGACCTCCAGCGGGCCGATGTCCTCCACCGCCTTCTTGGCCGAGGCGGCCTCCTTGACGTGCACGACGCCGACCTCCAGGCCGCACTTCTCCGACAGGAACCCCAGGAACCGGAACATGTCGTCGCCGTCGTCGAGCAGCACGACCGAGCCCCGGCGCAGCCTGCTCCTGTACCTTATGGACGTCGCGAAGTACTCCTCAAGGCCGCCTTCGAAATCCTTCAGGCTCTGCTCAACGTCGCCCTTCATGAAAAGTCTCATGCCGATTCTCCTAGTTGTCCAAAATGCGCTCGACCCTCGTCAGGACCGCCTCCACCCGGCGCGACTCGTCGTTGTTCTGCTGAAGGGCCGCCGTCGTCTCCTTCAAGGCCTCGATGAACTGCTCGTTCCGCTTCTCCAGCAACTTGTTCGTCGAACGGTACAGGTACAGTATGCCGGCGAGCAGGATGGCGCTCAGCCCCCACCCTCCGAAGGTCTGCAGCATCTTCGCCACTTCCGACAACGTGCTCATCTGCCTCTATCCTCCACTGCGTTGCCGAGCACCTCCATGAGGCGTCCGGCGTCAAATGGCTTGAACAGGAACCCAACCGGCGCAAGCGCCAGCTGAAACGAGACCGACTCGCCCCCGTCGCACTCGACAATGAGCGCCGGATACGGCTCGCCAAGCCTCCGAATCGACTCCACCACTTCGCCACCGGGCACAGGCTCCACGTTCCACGAGAGGATGATTACGTCAAACCGGAAATCCCTCTGCTGCTTCTCAAAATCTCCGCTGCCGCCGAAACTGGACACCTCGAACCCAAGGTCGTCAAGAACCCTGGCCAGGTGCGCCCTGTACTCGTCGTCGCCGTCAACGACGGCGCAGGACATCGGCCGCTCCCTGAGCGCCGCCACTATCTTCTCGGCCAATTCCGCACACATGCGCGCCTCCTAACCCTTGAACGATTATTCAAGGATTGTAGGCTACGCCGGACAGGTCACCGCCGTGTAGACGACGCCGGACGCGACCGAGCCGACCGACGTCAGCACGCCGTTCGTGAAGACGAACTGGCGCTTGTACTCGATGAACTCGCCATTGTTCGAGTCGTAGAACGTGTCGGTCACCAGGTCCTGCGTGACGGTCGCACCGCTCGCCTGCGGCCCCTGCACGCCCTGGAAGCCCTGCACGCCCTGGACGCCCTGAGGACCCTGGACGCCCTGAGCGCCGTCGCCTCCCTGGCTGCCCTGAACGCCAGCGACGCCCTGGTTGCCCTGCGGGCCCCGCAGGCCCTGGGCGCCGTCGCCACCGGCATCGCCCTGGGCGCCCTGGGCGCCGCTGCCCTGAGAACCGGTGTTGCCCTGAGAACCGGTGTTGCCTTGGAAACCCTGGAATCCCTGCGGACCTTGCGGCCCATCGCTTCCGGCGTCGCCCTGGGGGCCGGCGGGCCCCTGGAAGCCCTGGACGCCGCCAGGCAAGCCCTGCTGCCCCTGAGGACCCTGGGGGCCCTGGCCCAGCGGGCCCTGCAACCCCTGAACGCCGTCGCCTCCGACGTCGCCCTGGGCGCCCTGGGCGCCGCTGCCCTGAGAACCGACATCACCCTGGAAGCCCTGAACACCCTGGACGCCGTCGCTTCCGGCGTCGCCCTGCGGGCCGGCCGCACCAGCGGGCCCCTGGCTGCCCTGGGCTCCGGTAATCTCAACTGCCTGGAAGACCTCCTGGAAACCACTGGGAGAAGCGGTTCCGTAGAAAGTCATCTCATAGTATTCATTGGCAAAGACGCCAGTGTCGTCGTCGTACTGGCTGCCAACCACGACGTTGAGCGTCGTCTGAACACCGACCGCCACAGGGCCCTGGGCGCCCTGAGAACCTTGAGCACCATCATCGCCGGCATCGCCCTGGAAACCCTGGACCCCGTCATCCCCGACGTCGCCGGCATCGCCCTGGAAGCCCTGGGCACCCTGGACGCCGTCGCTTCCAGCGTCGCCCTGCGGGCCGGCCTCGCCCTGGTTTCCTTGAACGCCGTCGCCGCCCTGGAGGCCCCTCAAGCCCTGGAGACCCTGCGAACCCTGGACGCCGACATCACCTTGAAAGCCCTGGGCGCCGCCATCGCCGACGTCGCCCTGGGCGCCGGCGGGCCCCTGGAAGCCCTGGGCACCGCCGGGCAGGCCCTGCTGCCCCTGGGGGCCCTGGGGGCCCTGGCTCAGCGGACCCTGGAAGCCCTGCGCCCCGTCGTCGCCCTGGCTGCCCTGGCTGCCCTGGGCGCCGCTGCCCTGGGACCCGACATCACCCTGGAAGCCCTGGGCGCCGCCGTCTCCCTGGCCGCCCTGGAAGCCCTGCGGGCCCCGGGGGCCCTGCAAACCAGTGATGCCGTCGCCCCAGCCCTTCTGGCCCGTGACGCTCGTCCTGTAGAACTTGTTGTTGCCGGGGCTCTCCTCGTCGTTCACCAACTCCAGCTCGTTGGCACCCCCAATGGTAATGGAGTTGACAACCTGCACGTCGACGCGGCCCGCGCCGCTGCCGGCGTCCTGCGTCACCTGGGTCGCGTCACCGGTCGTGAAAAACTGGTCCGGACGGTGCCAGCCCTTCTCGGTAATCTTTCCATAAAGGTCATAATTGTCCGGGCTCGCCTCGTCATTTTCAAGCTGGAGCTTATCGGCGTCGATGACGATGCTGCCCTGCACGCCAACGTCAAAATCCTCGTCGTCGCCGTCCCACAAAAGCCCGTCGCCGGCCAGAAACTCAAGCGAGAACCATCCCCTCACGCCAGCGCTCTGCGTGCCGTAGTAGTAGTTCGCCGACGGATTGTCTTCGTCATTGACAAGATGAACCTTGACCGGACCGCTGTCGAACGCCTCGACCGACTGGACAAACGAAAGCCCTGAGGCCCCCAATTCACCCTGAGAACCGACAGGCCCCTGACTTCCCTTGACGCCCTGGACACCCTGGAACCCCTGCACGCCCTGGACGCCCTGAGGACCCTGGACGCCCTGAAGACCCTGGAACCCAACATCGCCCTGGACGCCCTGAGGACCCTGGACGCCCTGAGGACCCTGGAGCCCAACATCGCCCTGCGGACCCTGGGGCCCGACGCTACCTTGCAAACCTTCACCACCCTGAGCTCCGACAGGCCCCTGCGCGCCTTCATCTCCAGCGGGTCCCTGGGCACCATCCTGGCCTTCCTGTCCATTAGGCCCTTGGTATCCCTGAAATCCCTGACTGCCCTGAACCCCGTCGCCTCCAGCGGGCCCCTGCGCCCCGCCATCGCCGACGTCGCCCTGGGCGCCGGCAGGCCCCTGGAAGCCCTGGGCGCCGGCAGGCCCCTGGAAGCCCTGGGCGCCGCCAGGCAAGCCCTGCTGGCCCTGGGGGCCCTGGGGGCCCTGGCTCAGCGGACCCTGGAAGCCCTGCGCCCCGTCGCCCCCCGCGTCGCCCTGGGCTCCTTGTGCGCCGCTGCCCTGGCTGCCCTGAAAGCCCTGCGGACCCTGGACGCCTTCCGCGCCCGGATTGCCGGGATCACCCTCGGGCCCCTGGGGGCCCTGGTCGCCGTCGTCGCCGGCGGGCCCCGTCGCGCCAGTCACCCCCGTGATGCTGAGGATGGACAGCGCGCGCATGTCGTAGTTGCGCACGGCGTTCGCCAGGGTCTCCGAAATCTGCGTCCAGCCGGGCGCCGGCCGCTGAGACAGCACCATGTCCGCCACCGGGCGGCAGATGGCGTCGCCGCCCGCAACGGGCTGCGCGAGGCCGGCCGGCGAGCCGTCTTCCGCATACTGGACCCGGACCTTGATGTTCTTGCCGGGGCCGGTGGACTCGATGCTTGTCACCTCCCAGGCGTTGACGGTGCCGATGAACGTCGTCGAGTCCTCGTCGAAAACCAGGTCCCCGACCTCGACGTCGCCCGGGGCGAAGCCCGAGCCGCTGCCGTCCTCGATGGTGCCCGTCAGCTCGTAGATGCCGCCGCCAATGTCAGATACGCCGCTGACCTCAAAACGGGCCTGAAAAAGAGTGGTGCTCATTGTGACTCCTTAAAACGCCAGCCGCACGTGGGTCGTCGCGCCCGTGTTCATGTTGTTGAGGTTGTACTTCGACGCCGACGCCCCGAACGTCACGGTCACCGGCTGCACCGCACCCGTGTCCTCCCGGACGGCGTTGGCAATGGGCTGCCAGCGGTCGGCGTTGCCAGTGTTGCCCATGTCGTTGGTGCCAAGGTCGACGACGAACTGGCCGGCAACCTGCACGGAGGACGGAACCCGAATCATGGCCGAAATGATTCTCGTGCCGCTCGGAATGGTGAAGGTACCGACGTTCCCGGCGCGGCTATAGGTGATGTTGTTGCCATCAGCCAACACCTCGACCTCCTCTCCCGACGTGCTCTCGACCTGATACCTGTAAAGCGTCTGGTCGGCACCCTGGAGGCCCTGCGTCCCAAGAATGCCCTGGAAGCCCTGGACGCCGTCCGCGCCCTGCGGACCCTGGAAACCCTGGAAACCCTGCGGACCAACGGCTCCCTGAACACCGCCGTCGCCAGCATCGCCCTGGAAGCCCTGGGCACCGTCGCCTCCTGCGTCGCCCTGCGGGCCCTGGACGCCCTGAGCGCCGACGTCGCCGGCATCGCCCTGGAAGCCCTGGACCCCGTCACCCCCGACGTCGCCCTGCGGGCCCTGCGGGCCCTGGACGCCCTGAGCGCCGACGTCGCCCTGCGGACCCTGGACCCCGTCGCCCCCTGCGTCACCCTGCGGGCCCTGGGCGCCGTCTCCTCCTGCGCCACCCTGCGGGCCCTGGACGCCGTCTCCTCCTGCGTCGCCCTGGGCGCCGGCGGGCCCCTGGAAGCCCTGGGCGCCGCCAGGGTCACCCTGCTGGCCCTGGGGGCCCTGGGGGCCCTGGCTCAGCGGGCCCTGGAAGCCCTGCGCCCCGTCGCCCCCCGCGTCGCCCTGGGCTCCTTGTGCGCCGGTTCCGTCGTTGCCCTGCGGGCCCTGAGCGCCGCCGTCGCCGGCATCGCCCTGGAAGCCCTGGGCGCCGTCGCCCCCCGCGTCACCCTGGGCTCCTTGTGCGCCGGTTCCGTCGTTGCCCTGCGGGCCCTGCGTCCCGTCACTTCCGGCACTGCCGACACTACCCTGGAAGCCCTGCGGGCCCGCAGGCCCCTGGCTTCCACCCCCGCCTCCCCCTCCGGGGCCCTGCGGCCCCTGGAGGCCGGTCGCCCCGCCAACATCGCCGCAGACATCCTCGTCGTAGCTCGCGACAAGCTCCATCCACTCAGTGTCGGTCCCGAGCGGCGGCGGCTCGACGCCGTAAACCCACGTGACCTGCTCCGGGTCGTCGTATTCCTGCCCGGTGAAGAGGATGGTGAACAGGTCGTCGCTCTCAGGGGCGTCATTGATGACCAGCTTGGCCACATTCTCCCATCTGCAGACGAGCGCCCCCACCGGAAGATAGCGCTTGAGTGGCGTGGCGAAAAACCGCTTGACGCATCTGTATATTTTCATCGGGCCTTCCCTGTTGGATTTCCTCTTTACAAGGACGCCCGTATAAAAAAAATGTCGCAAGCCCTTTCGGACCTGCGACACTGGCGGAGGATGCAGGATTTGAAAATAACAATTCCTTTATATTCTTCTCCTTTGAAAAGGAGTCCTATGATACCACTCTACACAAAATCAGAATTCAACCAAGCAAAATCAAGAGATAAGCTCTCACTAAGATGTCTCTTCTGTAATGGTACATATTCCAAAACAAAGAAGGACATCAAACAAGCACAAAAACATCCCTCTACTCTAAGGGGGTGCTTCTGTAGTCTGAGCTGTTCAAAAAGGTATCAAAGAGTAGAACTCACAAAATGCCACCAATGCGGAAAATCATTTGAGATGTGGCCGTCTCAATCCAAGAGAGGCAATCACAACTTCTGCTCTAAGTCGTGTTCGGGCAAATGGAACAACGCCCACAAAAAACACGGCACTCGACGCTCTAAGCTCGAAATCTGGCTCGAAAAACAACTCCCGTCGCTATATCCCCATTTCGAGTTTCACTTCAATCGCAGAGATGCTATCAATTCGGAACTTGACATCTACATCCCAGACCTCTGTCTCGCTTTTGAGTTGAATGGAATCTTTCACTACGAACCAATCTTTGGACCCGAAAAATTGGCCTCTACTCAAAACAACGACGAGCGCAAATTTCAAGCGTGTGTTGAAGCAGGAATTGAACTCTGCATTGTTGACGTTTCTAGCCAGAAGTATTTTAAGCCGAAGTCCTCACAGAAATTTCTCTCAATCATCACCTCTGTTATCAACAAGAAAATTGGCGGAGGATAAGAGAATCGAACTCTTGCATGCTTTCACACGTCACTCGCTTCCAACGAGGCCCCTTACCTGACTCGGGCAATCCTCCATGTCACCTAAAGCGGGTGGACCCCATGGGCCCACAATGTCCGACCTAACGGCTATCCCCGCATGGCCAGCGGGCCGCTCTTCGATGTTGCCATTGGTGGCGGAAGAAGAACTCCTACACTGGAGCGTGACACAAGGTCACCAATAGTCGTTCAGGCTTTCATAACGGGAATTGAACCCGCTCCTCCGGGATTACGACCCGGCGTGCAACCAGTACACCATTCCGCCATTGTTGGTGGCTAGAGCCAGAATTGAACTGGCGACACATGGATTTTCAGTCCACTGCTCTACCTACTGAGCTACCTAGCCAATGGTGCCTCCACTCGGACTCGAACCGAGACTCTTCTGGTCCTAGGCCAGACGCCGTTGCCAATTAGGCTATGGAGGCGAATCAAATCAGACGGTCAGAGCGATACCACCTGACAAGGGGCTCGACCATTGCTTGAGCCAATTCCTTCCTTCCTTCTACCGTGTTAAAGGCACGCACTGTCAGAACGTCCCTGCGAGCGAGCCTGTACCATTGCACCAGCGATGAGATTACTCGCCTCATCACTGCCAATGCGATGCCAATTTCTTGTATGATTCTCATATCCTTTCCTTTCGCCTGGTGCCCAAGACAGGAGTCGAACCTGCACGTCCTTGCGGACACTACGACCTGAACGTAGCGTGGCTGCCATTACACCACTTGGGCATTTAGAAGTGTGACGTCATACTTCTAAATCTGAGAGGCTAAACGCCTCCAGATTCCTTACACAGATTTGGTGCTCAGGACAGGAGTCGAACCTGCACGCTCTTTCGAGCATATGGCCCTCAACCATGCGCGGCTGCCATTACGCCACCTGAGCATTCTCCCCGTCCGCCTGTCGGAGGTGCGACCTTGGCTCCAGCCGTCCTTCGGCCGTTGTTGTCCTCATGCAGCCATCGCTCGGCCCCGACTTTCAACGCTGTGCCGCTCCTTTGGACAAACTCGATTGGTGGCCTCGGCGGGAATCGAACCCGCACTCCTCAAGGGAACCTGCTTTTGAGGCAGGCGCGTCTGCCAGTTTCACCACGAGGCCATTTGGCGGAGGATGAGAGATTCGAACTCTCGTATCGACCGAAGCCGATAGTCACCGGGTAGCGGCCGGGCGCATTACCAGACTCTGCCAATCCTCCAGTTGGTGGCGCGGGTTGGACTCGAACCAACAGCGTTTCTAATGTCACAGATTTACAGTCTGCTGCCTTCAAACCATTTCGGCACACCGCGCCATTGTTGGAGCCGTGAGTCGGAATCGAACCGACGTGTCTGGATTTGCAGTCCAGCGCCTCGCCACTAAGCTATCACGGCCTTAGAGCAACACCGATGAACGCGGAGAGAAACGTTTAGCGCGTCTACCAATTCCGCCACTCCTGCGTCGAATGCAGGAGGCAGGACTCGAACCTGCACGCCCTTTCGGGCACCTGATTTACAGTCAGAAGTAGCTCTCTGCTGAAGCGTGTTGCCTGGCTGTACCGGGAGGACTCGAACCTCCAGCTATGTCTCCTTAACAGGGAGCTGCCATACCATTAGGCGACGGTACAATCTGGCTCCAGCGGCAGGACTCGAACCTGCGACAGGGTGCCAATTGGCTCCAGATACTGGGCTCGAACCAGTGACATACGGATTAACAGTCCGCCGTTCTACCAACTGAACTAATCTGGAACATTCAACTCATAACCTTTTGCCCACTTTACTCCCTTGCTTTGATTGTTCTTAGGAGGGACAATCCTAAGTTTTCCGTGGCTCCGAGGAACATCGTCAACTGGAACCCAATATGTTTTTTTATTGTCTGGACAGTACACTGCAAAAAAATCTGCCTCTCCTTTGTAAGACCTCTTGCCGCCTCCCGTTCGATGGGAAGATGAGCTACAAGCCTCAAACTCTACAACGCCATTTCTTAATCTTCCTGTCTTACATTGAATCCTTGCGAACTCTCCATTTTCCTCTATTACAAAATCATACCTCTGATTGTCTCCGAACGGAGTTAGAACAACCTTATCAAGCATCAACATCAATGCTAAAACCTGTCCTTCTGTTCTCTCTCCTACCTTCTTGGGGTTGTAACTCTCTTTCATATCCATCTCCTTTAGACTGGTTGGTTCTATACAAACTGGTCTAATATAAAGGAAATGTAACAGCCACCTGCTCTACCGACTGAGCTACACTGGAACTAAAAACGTCTCTGACAGAGGAGGGAACAACCCTCTGTGCTTCCACTTTGCAGGCGGCGTGCCGCATCTACACCACAGAGACTGCCAACGGTCGTCAGCCGTTGACTGGCGGAGGATGTGAGAATCGAACTCACACATGCTTTCACATGACTATCGGGTTCGAGCCGACTGCCTTACCATTCGGCCAATCCTCCGTAAGTGGCCCCGACCGGAATCGAACCGGAAACCCCTTGATTTTAAGTCAAGTGCCTCTGCCTGTTGGACCACGGGGCCGTCTTCAGAACTATTCGATTGTCAAAGAGCGCATCACGTTGCCACGTTGGCGGAGGGTGAGAGAATCGAACTCTCGCGTGCTCTCACACGACTATCGGGTTCAAGCCGAATACCTTGCCACTCGGTCAACCCTCCGCGAGGGAAAAGAAAAACCCCCTCAGTCCGCTGGGGGCTGAGGGGGTCTCAAAAAGCATGTCGTCAGGTTACACGACAACCTCCTCAGCGCCGCAGGCGGAACTGAGATAATTGCTGCGCAGAAAACACAACGATTCACGATGTGCCGGCGCCTTGAGGTTGTCGAATGACTTGTGCATCTAATCTTCCTTGGTCCGCGTATCCACATGCTGGACGCGGAACGCGGACCGATTATTTCATGCCTTCAGACAAAATTATAGGCTCCCCGGAACCGCAATGCAAGCGCATTTTCAGAATTCGTACCCGTACCGCCCAGCCATGGCCCTTATTTCGGCCGCAATCGAGCCGTCTGCGGCCTCCAGGTCGCCCCACGCGACTTCGGGGTAGGCCCCCGACGCCTTGTGGCCGCGGCGCCTCGTGTGGTCGTTCCTGGGCACCCTGCGCGCCGCCTCCAGGTCGGCGCCCGACAGCTCGCGGCCCAGGGCCCTCGCCATTTCGGGGAGCTCCTCCTGGAAATCCTCGACCCGGTAGGTCCCGCCCGCCACGGACTCGCAGAGGTCGTTCCAGTAGAGCCAGTACTTCATGCACCTGAGCAGCACGGGGTCGTCTCGCGGCACGCGCGGCTCCGTCTCGCAGACGAAGTCCCACGAGCGCCCCATCACCGTGTGGAAGGACGCGATGACGCCCAGGGGCTCCCTGACCTGGTGCCGGACGACGTCGTGGGAGCCGAGGTCCGCCTCTCGGCCGACGGAGCGCCAATGCGCCATGCCATCGGCGCCGGGTTTTTCGTGGCCGACGTCCAGGCCGGCCGCCCGGAGGGCTTTCGAGGCGTAGCGCGTGCCCGACCTGCCGCAGCCGACTATCAGCAGCTTCGGCATCAGTCCTCCGGCTCAGGGCACGTCGGGCCGTAGTCATCGTCGACGGCGTCGGAAATCTTTTCGCAGTCGGCGTTGCACTCCTCCGGATTGTTGTACTTGACGTGGTGGGTCGCGCCCGACCTGAAGACGACGTACAGGTCGCCCACGTCGCTGCGCCCGACGGCGGAGACGTCCTCCGCCCTGACCGTCATGAACCTGGTCCTGATCGACGGCATGGCGTCACCTCACATGTGAAAGCCGAGAACCTCGGGGACCTCGACGTGTTCGAACTTCTCGCCCAGCGCCTGAAGCGTGTGCCCGTCGGCCAGGTACCCGTGCTCCGTGTCCCAGCCGACCTCACGCATCGCCTCGGTCCGGGCCACCACCTGGAGCGTGTCGACGTGGTGCAGCTTGACCGGGTCGCCCCTCAGCACCTGCGGCGGGGAGCCCACCGCGTCAGGGTTCAGCGGCCCGAAGTGGACGACCCTGCAGACCGCGAAGTCCTTCCCCGACTCCCGGATGGCCCCGACCATGCGCTCAAGGTAGTGCGGCAGGATGAGGTTGTCGTCGTCGAAGAAGAAGACGAACTCGCCGGCCGCCCTGGCCAGCATCTCGGAGCGCACCGTGTTGCCGTAGTCGCCGGGCTTCTTGCCAATCGTGTGGTGGTAGGTCACCCTGGCGTCGCCGAGGCCGCCGACCAAGGACGCAATCTGCGGCTCCGGCGCGCCGTCCGAGCAGACCAGCTGCTCCACGTCGGCCAGCGTCTGAAGGCGCACGCAGTCGAGGCACCGCGAAACGACCCGCGGGTCCCTCCTGAACGTGGGCGTGATGACCGTCACGACGCAGTCGCGCGGCTCCGCCCGCGCCGCGGCGGGCGAGGCGGCCCCCGCGGGCCTCGGCCCCTCCTCCTTGCGGCCCTCGCCCTCCTGGCGCAAGGCCTCGGCCTTCTTCGCCGCCTTGCCGCCAATCCGCAGGCGCAGGCCCTCCTCGTCGACGAGGCGCCTGAGCCAGCCCTTGGCCCACGACTCGTTGCCGTACACGAAGCCGTCGACCTCGTGCTCGATCAGGTTGTCATGGTGGTTCACGTTGGCCACCACGGGGATGCCCGCCGAGAACACCCTGGCGAACTCGTTCCGGTTGGCCGCGCCCACCCTCGGGAAGAGGGCGACGTCGGCCTTGAGCACCTCCTTCATGTCCGGGTCGTACTCGACGACCTCGGCGCCCGAGGCCTCCGACGTGAAGTCCGAGACACCCTTGCGCATGATGACGACCCGGCACTCGGGAAACTCCGACACTATCCTCATGAACTCCTTGACGCCCCAGCCGTTCTCGACGCCGGCAATCGTCAGCTTCTTCTCTCCCATGTCCTGGGCCTCCTTGAATAGGTTTCCTTCAAAATCTTCCTTGTACCTGAAAAGCGTCCGCCTGTAGTCCGGTCCGAACCGGGCGCCGAACGCCTCGTCCATCCGGCGGTGGGCGTCGGCCTCGTCATATCCTATCCCCGGAGGGTGGCGGACCTCGACCGCGCCGTCGACGTAGTTGGGGAGCCCCCCGTCCCTGGCCATGGCGCAGAGCCAGTAGTCCTGGCCGAAGCCGACCTTCGTCTCGACCTCGAACCTGCCCCCTATCATCCTGACCAGCTCGCCCGACACCGCGAGGGCCATGCCCTCGACGTTGACCACCCGGCGGCGCTCTCCGCCATAGTGCCGGGCCAGCATGAATGGGTGGGCGCGCCCGTCAATGGCCGGGCTCCAACAGCCGAACGGCAGCGCGTCCTCGATGGCGCGCCGGTAGTCCCCGGGCCGCGACCGAAGCTCAATGTCCCCGCCCACGATCCAGATGGCGTCATGGTCCGACCAGCGCCGCATGGCCTCCAGCCACGCGCCCTCCCAGTAGACGTTGGGCAGCGGGACCGTCAGACGCGTTGGAATCTTGTCCGGGTCGGAGCCGCAGTCAATCACCTCGACGTCGTCGAAGGCGGCGGCCAGCTGGGAAAACAGGCCGTCGGCGTTCTCCGGCATGTTGTGATGCAGAATCACCGCCTTGACCCTCTTCCCCGGAGCGTCCGCGACGATGTCCAGGCCGCTCCAGGGATGGCCCTCCAGCGCCGCCGGCAGCGGCTCAGGGCACCTGGCCACCGAGGCGTAGGCTTCCGGCTGCGTCGGATGCAGGTTCGTCATGCCGCAGCCGGGGCGCCACCTCATGAAGACGTCCTCGAACCAGCCGTCGCGCATCTGGTCCGCATGGCCCCAGCCGGCGATCTTCCGGGCGACGTCGCCCGGGGTCCTGGCCCACGAGTAGTGGCGCATCCGGCAGACCTCCGGGGGCACCCTGGCCGTCGGCCCTTCGCAAAACTGCCTGGCCAGCACCGCGGGGACGTCCACCCGGGAGACGACCACCGGCTCGTGCGGCTCGGGCGGCTCGACGCGCCAGTGCAGGGACCTCCAGTACGTCAGCATGGGGCACGTCGCAAGGCACGTCTTGCCGTCCATTCGCGCCCTGAGCCACTCCCACATGGCCTTCGCCTCGTCGTCCTCGTACACCTCGTCGGCGTCCACGTGCCAGACCCAGTCGCAGCCGCAGGACGCCGCAAGCTCGGCGACGCGATTGCGCCGCAGCGCCTCCTGCTCCGGGCCCTTCCCGGACCCGAACGACTCGACCCTGAAATCTATGGCCTCCCTCGCGCGGGGAACCCCCCTCATCACCTCCTCGACCGCGCGCCTGGTCTCGTCGCCGCCGCCCTGGTCGCCGAACATGCTCGTCTCGTCCTCAAGCACGATGACCTTCGACACCATGCCGACAAGCCACCTCAACACGTACTCCAGGAACGGCCCCTCCCGGTAGGTCAGGACGCCAGCCGCCACGTCGTCCATCGGGTAGCCCACGAAACGCCGTCTCCGCAGATAGTCGCAGCACTCCTCGCCCAGCCTCGACATCTCCGGCTTCGGCTCGTTGTGGTAGACGTAGGTCTCCTTGTCGACGAAGGCCGTCTTGCGGGACAGGTGGATGACCGGGAGCATCAGCGCCTGGTCGTAGGCGCGCCTGAGCCACTCGCCGTCCGCGTCCAGGAAGTTGCGCTTGTCCACCCGCGCGAACACCGAGCGCCTGAAGGTCCGCAGCGGAGAGCAGCGCCACGGTTGCCGGTAAGGAGAGACGTCGTCCCTCATCGGCCCCGACGTGCGGCTGCCGTGGTCGAACGGCTTGCCGTCCTGGTACTCGACGTACCGCGACCACGCGGCCCCGACGTCCGGGTCCTCGTACGGGGCCAGCATCGCCTCGACGACATCGTCGCCGACAAGCTCGTCGTCGCCATCCAGGACGGCCACGACGGCGCCCTCCGGCACGTGCCGCCTGACGGCGTCCACCGCGTTCCGCAGGGCGTAGACGCGCTCCGGCTGCACCATGACCCTGACGCGCTCGGGGTCCTGCACGCCCCACGCGAACTCCGCCGTCTCGCGGTCGTCGGCGTCGACGGCCACGACGGCCTTCCACGGGCCCTTCTGGCGCATCACCGAGCGCAGGCACCTGGCCAGCTTGTCCCCCGCCTTGTAGGCGGGGATGACGAACCACATCTCGTTACGAAACCTCAATGGCCAACCTCGCCCTCAGCGCCTCCGAGCAGCCGCGGTTGTAGATGGTGTACTCGTCCGCCGGCGGCACGAGGCCCTTCACCGACCCGAGCATGAACGGCAGCGGGCACGCGCACTGGCTGGCCGGGCACGTCCCGACATCGCTCCATTCGAACGAGCCGAGCCTGCCCAGCACCTTCTCGGTCGGGGCGCAGGCCCTGACGACCCCGTCGAAGTTCACCCAGCACACGGCGCCGCCGGCGCTGCAGCGGCGGCCCTTGACGTCATCCCTGGCCAGCTCGGCGTCGTACCACCCCATGAACAGGTGCTCGTCGCAGACCTCGCGCGCGCGCCCCTCCATCAAAACGTGCCTTCCGGCGTCTCGGAGCACCTTGCCCCCGACCCGCAGGCCGCACTCCCCCATCACCCTCGCGGCGATCTCGGGAATGCGCGGAACGATTTCCCGGGTCAGGACCATCGTGGGGGAGACGGCCATCCCGTAGTCGGCCAGCCGGCGCGCACGCCCCAGCGTCTCGGACAGGATGCCTTTTCGCTCCAGCTCCTCCCAGTGCACGCTGAACAGCAGCACGACGTAGTCGGGGTCCGACTCAAGAATGTCTTCCACCCTGGGGACCGACAGGTTGGTCGAGATGATGAGTGTGTTCCTCTGGCTCGTGAAAAGTCGGCATATCTCGCCGAAGTCCAGCGCCAGGAAGGTCTCGCCGGTGCCGCAGAAGTTGGCAAA
>Ga0180437_10007305_pt1 | contig 14418 bp, 11 predicted proteins | sample SS_ome_4_FD_132410 | JGI IMG/M metagenome (GOLD analysis project Ga0180437, IMG submission 132410) | Hypersaline lake sediment archaeal communities from the Salton Sea, California, USA - SS_3_D_1 metaG | ecosystem: Environmental > Aquatic > Non-marine Saline and Alkaline > Hypersaline >...
CTGCTTGTGGTGGTGTCTGTTCCGTAGTCGGCGAGCCCCGCCAAGACGACATCGACGTTCTCCCTGCGGATCTGCCGGAGGAGGGCAAGGCTTCGTACATCCGCGCAGACCAGGATCGCAAGCTTCGCTCCATCGACCTCCGCGGTCGTGAGGACCCGGTCTCCCGGGGTGAAGGCGGGATTGAAGACCCAGAACTTGCGGTGCTTGGCGACGAGTTCCCCTCCGGGCGATAGGAGGATCTGTGTGTTGTAGATGGCGTCCTCATCTTGCTCGGAGAGCCCGAACGAGATGTACACGCCGTGTTTGCGGGCCAGATTGGCGAAGAAGTGGGTCGATGGTCCCGGGACCGGCTCTGCGATGGACTCGTGATACGCTCTCGTCTCGCCCTTCTTGCCGAACCATCCGAGGATGACTTCTCCGAACAGGATGAGGCGGACGTCGGGATGAGCATACAGCGTGCGCTCGATGACCTCCTGCATGCGAGCCCGGGTTACCGGCGGCTCGAGGTCGGGCGTGACCGTCGCGCTCGCAATCGTGATCGACGGGGTCGAAGTTGGATTCCGTTCCGTCTTCTCCTCTGCTGTAGGCTGCTTGGAAGCCGTTTCAGCTGTACACGCATCTGGAGGGACAGTCTGGGTCGCGCCGAGAGCCGAGAGAACCCCTCCCGAGCCTCCAGCGGATGCAACGCAGCGGAGAGTGTCGCTTCGGGCGATCGACTGCATGACCGCCCCGAACAGGGTGAGGGCAAGCATCACCTTCATCGAATTCACCTCGACTCCTCCTCCATGATGACAGTACCACTCATCGAGTGGTCCTGGATGAGCGCACACGCTCTGCCTGTCCGTAGATGAAGAGAGGCTGAACGGTCAGAGTTTAGAACAGTGTTATGTTTTGTGCAACCCAAGCGAGAGGAGTGCCGCTCCGCTTCCCATGGGCGCGTCGCGACGTGCGCTTGCTGAGGATCGTCGACCGGCTGAAACGGGCCTGGGCTCCCTCCAGGACGAGGAATTCGAAGAGCACACGATCGTCATGGACCGGCACGCCCTGCTCGTCGTTGTGACAGGCGACGTGCAACGGATTGGTCTTGACCCACTCGCATCGCGTTGTGGTCGTGATTCTTCTACTGCAGGGGAAGTCTTGAGCCCCTGCGACCCGATCAGCTCAGCCGGTGGGAGCTCAGAGCGGCTGAGGGTCGCGATCCGCCAGGAACCCGGGGACGAGGTAGCTGAGCGTGGTCGCGAGATCGTAGAGGTAGTCTCCCCACCACATCGTCTCGAAGTCGATCGCGCCGATCTGCTCTCCGTCGAAGAGGTAGTCTCGCTGGTGGAAGTCCCCGTGGATGCTGCCGGCAACGTCGGATCCCTCCCCGAGTTCGCGCATGGCGTTTGCCGTCGTCGAGAGCGCGTCCTCGAAGGCGGCGACGTCATGACGATCGGGGAAGTAGGCCGTCAGGGGATTCGATACGTTTCCGCGTGCGTATGCAACCGCGCCAAGAACGCTCCAACCCTGTCAAGCCTTCGTGGAGTGAGTTCGTCTCCTCTGGCGCAATCCCCGGAGACCCACGTGAACAGAGCGCAGTATCGGGGTTCCGGGACCGCCGCGACCTGAGCCGGGGCGAAGGTCTCTCCGCCATTCGTCATCACCGGAGCGGGGATTCGTAGCTCCGTATCGCGCGCCAACGCGTGAAGCCAGGTGATCTCCCTCTCGAGATCCGTCGGATCGAAGTTCGGGCGACAGACACGCAGCGCGTACCGCCCGGCGTCGGCCGTGCGCACTTCGAAGATGACGTTCTCCGAGTACGCACGGTGCGAGAGTCAAGCGGCCTCGAGACCGTATCGCCGCAGCGCCGTTCGCCCGAGGGTCTCGAAGAGGGCGATTCTCCGTTCGTCCGAGAGTTCCTCGGATCTGACCATGGATGCCTCCCTCAAGCTGAGATGGGAGCATCCTGCGCAGGGGCTCTCAGGGTCCAGCATAAGGAGCCGTTTACGAGATCTCAAGAGGGTTTGGAGAGGCACCAACTACGTCTGTACGGCCGGAATCGATTCCCCGAATCGCGGCGGCAATTGTCGCGACGCTGTGGGGGTCCGGGCTGGGCAGCGGAGCCGGCGACCGGCTTCCCAACGGCCAGCGAGTTCCCGGGTTCAGAGAAATAGTAGATCTCGGTCATTGCCATGCAGGTTCTCCTTGCATTGCCCCGCGATCCGGCTGTGAAGTCCTCGTGCTGGAGGCTGTCATCGCTCAGAGAACCCCTACTCCAGTTTTGGCCGACCTCGGCCCGTGCGTCCGGTTCCGCGCGGTTCGCAGGCCGCACCGTGGAAGGAACGAGGCCGGCGATCCTCGGGCCGACCGGTCGCGAACGGTCGCCCGCTCCCGCGTGCCGTCCCGCCTCCCTCATTGCCTGCTTGGCCGGAAGGCGAAGGAGCATCCCGGCTGCGCGATGCGCACGCCCGCTGCACTCGGCGAGAACGAGACGGAGCTGAGTTTGGGTTGATGGCCATTTGAGGGCGGAATCCGCCAGGGTTCCAGGCGCGCTTCCGTTGGGGCCGTCCAGTCGCCGTCCTAACGGGGCAGCAGGAGGAGGAGTCGGACCATGACCAGATCCAACAGACGAACGCTCGAACGCGTCCTCATCTTGGGCGTCGCGATCACGGTCTTGCTGATGTCTACGGTGACCGTGGCCACTTCGAACGAGGACGAGATCACCTCCGAGATGATCGCCGCCGCGGAAGCGCTCTTGGGCCTCGAGTTCAGCGGCGCCGACCGACTCGAGATCATCGACGGGCTCACCGAGTATCGTGAGGACTACGCACAGCTTCGAGCCTTCCCCTTCGATGAATCGATCGTCCCGTCCGTGGTGTTCAATCCCATCCCTGCGGGGATGACGTTCTCGAACGAGAGGAAGCCCTTCCGCTACAGCGACGTCGAGGTCGTGCGGCCGGCAAACCTCGAGAACGCCGCGTTCTATACTGTCCCACAGCTGGCGAAGCTACTTCGGACGGGCCAGGTGACGTCAACGGAACTGACTCAGATGTATCTCGATCGTCTCAAGCGCTACAACGCCACCTACCTCTTTGCCGTAACGATCACCGAGGAGCTCGCGCTCGAACAGGCAGCCCAGGCCGATGCCGAGATTCAAGCGGGGGACTATCGCGGGCCCCTCCATGGGATTCCGTACGGGATCAAGGATCTGTTCTCGGTGGCCGGGTATCCGACCACGTGGGGCGTCGAACCCTTCGCGGAGCGGATCCTCGATCGAGACGCGTCGGTCGTCGAGAGGCTCCGTGAAGCGGGCGCGGTTCTGGTGGCCAAGCTGTCAACGGGAAGGCTCGCGACGGGAGAGCACTGGTACGGCGGCACCACGAGGTGCGCGTGGAACCCGACCTGGGGCGCCGGCGGATCGTCCGCCGGGCCCGGTTCCGCGACGGCCGCCGGGTGTGTCGGCTTCTCCATCGGCACGGAGTCGGCGGGGTCGATGATCTCTCCTTGCGATGTGAACGGCGTGACCGGCCTGCGTCCGACGTTCGGTCGCGTCAGCCGGATCGGCATGATGACGACCTCCTGGAGCTTCGACAAGGTGACGCCGATCTGCCGCTCGGTGGAGGGCTGTGCGATCGTCTTCAACGCGATCTACGGACCGGACGGCGTCGACAACACGATCATCGATCTCCCGTTTAACTGGGATCCGGATTTCGATCTCCGCAGCTTGCGGATCGGCTATCGCACCACGTTCCTCGAGGGCGAGCTGATGCCTGGCGATCCGGCCGATCGACTCCAAATCCGGCGAGCGACGCAGGAAGCGGTGGACCTCTTCCGGGAGGCCGGGTTCGATCTCGTGTCGCTCGACTTCGGGAACAGACGGATCGTGCACGATCCGTGCAGCCACGCGGCGGGGATCATGATGATGTGCGAGAACGCCGCGGCAAACGACGCCATCTTCCGAAGCGACGACATGGCGGCATTGGACCGGCTCGACACGAGCTGGCCGCGGTACTGGAAGGAGAGCCACTTCACCCCGGCTGTCGAGTACATCCAGGCCAGCCGCTGCAGGACCGTGGTCATGGAGGCGATGCAGGATGTGATGCAGGACGTTGACGTGTATCTCGAGATCACATGGACGAGCCAGTGGGACACCAACCTGACGGGCCAGCCGTACGTTGTCGTGCCGGCCGGCTTCCTGAGCGGGGGGCGACCGATCAGCGTGTCGTTCGTCGGACAACTGTTCGGAGAGGCTAAGCTGCTGGCTGTCGCGAAGTGGTACCAGGATGCGACGGGCTATCATCTCGCCCATCCCGAGCTGTAGCGCCGTCGGTGCGAGTCTCAATTCCGCCTCAAGCGCCGGACATCTTCTTGCACCGGCGGAACGCGCCTCCTACAGTCAGGACGTGATGGCATGGCGCAGGCGGTGGGGTCTTCCCGTGCTTCTCGGAGTGGTCTTGTTGGCGCTTGCCTGTCTCTTCGCGGTTCGCGACGTGAGTCGGTACGGGGCGGGCGTCTGGCAGACGCTGCGAACGAGTTGTCTGAGGCGGGCGGTGGCCTTCGAGGCGTCGGCCGAGGAGTGGATCGTGCGCGACGATCTCCGATCGATCGACGCTGCTGCCAAGCTGTTGCTGATGGGGAGCGGGCTATACGTCGACGTCGTGGTCCGCGGGGAGGCCATTGCCCGCGGCGTAGATGAAGAGGTCGATGTCGAGGCGATCGACCCGGCGGCCGCGCCGCCGGCGAGGACGATGGTGGAAGACCGCAGCGGCGCCGTGGAGGTGTTCGCGCCGATTGCGCTCGCCGGCTACCCGGACGCCGCGATCGGGTTCTTCCGGATCGGCTTCTCCGATGAGTACGCGGCTGACCGCGTCCGGGACCGCGCGCTGATCGCGGGCGCCATCGCGGCGGCATGTTGGCTGGGGTGCGCCGGCGGGATCTCACTCGGCGTCGTCTGGCGCGCGCGGAGAGGTGATCGAGCGGTCGGGAGCGACGAGTCGGTGTTGTGCTGCGGGCCGCTCGAGATCGATCGGCGCAGCTGCGCCGTGCAGTTCAATGGGCAGGCGGTCGACCTGACGCCAAAGCTATTCGAGCTGCTGAGCGTGTTCGCGCAGAGCCCGGGGACCGTCTTCTCCGATGACGAGCTGCTGCGCGCGATTTGGAGCGATGCGCCGTACGCCGCCTCGTCGGATGTGAAGCAGCACATCTACCTACTGCGCCGGAAGTTCGTCGATGTCCATCCGTGTCCGAAGGCGCTGATCGAGAACGTGAAAGGGTTCGGGTACCGATTGGTTCCCGCGGCAAATGAGAAGGAGTTGAGTGCCCGTTGATGGTCATTCAGACGGACCGGTGGCACGGTGTCGGAGAAGGAGGTTCCCGTGAACAGTAAGCATCAAAGACTCGTGGCCCTTTTCGCCCTCGGCGCCGTCGCTCTCCTGGCAGTGGCCGTCGGCGCGGAGATGAGCACCCCAGAGAAGGGGGCGATCCTGTCGGAGGCGATGGCCCCGCTCCGGCAAGGTGTGAACATGGCCTTGATGGGCCTGCACAGCGTTAGCTCCGAGGATCGACAGGTCAGCGCCCAGGCGCTCGTCAACCTGCTCGAAGGAGAGGGGGGCGAGCATTACGATCCGTCGATCGGCGTAACTCTCGATATCCCGATCGGTCTGCGCGCCCACCTGGAGCAGCTCGCTTCGACGCCGGAGGAGCGAGGCGACGAAGCCAGGGCGGGGCTCGACAACTACATCAGCATGCTCCGGCTGGCCACGGTGCCGATGCTCGAGGTGCTCGACGGCGTCTTGATCGACGCGGAGCAGACCGACGCGTTCCTCACGACGCTCGTCTTCCTCTCCAGTGCGTACGCCGACTTCCAAGGACTCCTCCAGGATTGGGAATACGAGATCTGGGTCCGCCCAGGCGAGTCGATCCAGTCCGCCATCGATCGGGCGTGGCGGGGTGCCGTCGTCACGATCGAGCCGGGCATCTACCGCGAGTCACTCGAGATCTCCGAGGAACTCACGCTTCGCGGGATCGGTGGTGATGTCATCGTCGAGCCGGTCGGCGAGCAGGTCGGGCTTTTCGTTCGCGTTGCCGAGGACGCCCCCGTTCGTCTGGAGAACCTCACCGTCCGCCACGCGGACGTCGGGATCCGGCTGTCGGCGAACACGGTCTGTGAACTCGAAAACGTCGAGATCTCCGACTGCGAGACGGGGATTCAGGCTCTCGAGAGGGCTCGGCTCTCTCTCGACATGTGTACGCTGCGTCGAAACGAGACGGCACTCCGTGCTCTCGGGCGGAGCGAGACCGCGATCGCTCGTTGCACGATCGAAGACTCGCAGGGAGAGGTCGCAGCCGTCATCGCACAGGAGCACGCGAGCCTGTCGATCGATTGGACCGACATAGCCAGCGGTCTGGGGAACGGCCTGTTCGCGCTCGACGGCGCGACAGTGTCCATCCGAAGCTCGCTCATCCGATTCAACGAGGGCGATGGCATCCTCGTCGCGGGTGAGGCGTCCATTCATCTCGACGACGTCGGTTGCCACGGGAATGGCGGCTACGGGCTCCGCGTGATCACCGATGCTTGTCCGCACGAGGTGATCACACCGATGCCGCCGTTCACCGGCGCGATTGCGAGCAGCCGCTGTTCCTTTGGCGATCCTACCGCCGGCACCGAGAACGGCCTCGGCCCGACCTGCCCGAGCGACCTGGAATCGGCCGGGTTATAGAACCGCACCTGAGATCGAGCTTGCCGCCTGTCCGGAAACAGCCGAAGAGCGGGACATCCTCCTCGCTGCCAGGGGCCTGGGATGCGAACTCACATCCCGGGCCCTGCTTCGACCGCCCACACCATTCATAGCCTCTGTAGACCCACCGCTGATGATGCGCGGTTGAGTGACGGTTGATGGACGTTTGAGAGCCGAGGCGGCAGGTTGCCGGGCAAGGAGGACGTATGAGGAATCGAGCTTCGCAAGCGGGGCTTCTGTTTGCGATCGGTCTCGTCGTCGTCGTGGTGCCTGCCCTCTCTGCGACGTATCCGCGCGATCAGCTGATCTCGGACGCGCGGCAGTTGGCGCAGGTCATCGAGGACACGCATCCGGATCCGTTCGTCTACTGCGGCGGCCGGATTGCCTACTACCGCGTGTTCCAGGAAGTGGTCGAATCGATTCCGGAAGCGGGGGCGACGCTGGATGAGTTCGTCCACATCGTGCGGCCGTTGATCGGTATCTTGGGGGATGGGCATACCGGAATCTGCTACGACTACCCGGTCAGCAGCTCGTATCCGGGCGGCGTACCCCTCTCGCTCGGCGTAGTCGAGGAGAGCCTGTACGTGACTGGGATTTGCCGTGGCGATGATTCCGATCTCATCGGAGCGAGGCTCCGCTCAGTCGAGGGTGTCCCGCTCGCCGAGCTCTGCTCGCGGCAGCGTCGCGTGATGGGGACCGAGAACCAATACCACGTGCTTCGCCTCCTGGCGGGCAAGTGGTTGTATTACAAGCCGTTTCTGCGCGACGTCCTCCCCGAGTGGGAGAACGAGCGGGTCCTGCACATCGACCTGGAGCTTCCAACCGGAGAGATCCGTGAGGTCGAATACGCTCTCCCGAAGCACATAACGCGAATGGAGAGACCAAGCTCCTCCGTCGACGCACCGCAGACAGGAGCAAGCGGGTTCATCTGGACGTTCTGGGATGCCGAGCGAACGATCGCTTACCTGGGGGTCGATCACATGTCGTACTACCGCGAGGCCTACGAGATCTGGCGAGCAGCCGGCTCGCGCGACGTCTCGGACGAAGAGCTGGCAGCCATTCCATCGGCGACGGAGTCCTTCAGGGATCTCGTGATCCAGATGAACGCGGCGGGCACAAAGACGTTGATCGTGGACCTTCGACAGAACGAAGGCGGGCATTCGATCATGGCCGACATCCTCCTCAACTTTCTCTACCCGCGTGATGTCTTCCTCGCGGCGCAGACGCAGCACATCTCGAGTGGGGGCGGGACGATTCGGCGTTACTCGGAGCAGTACTTCGAAGGCTTGCCCAACGAATCCATCGAGGATTACAGCGATGCGAACGCGGTCCCGATGGCGGTCGGCGCTTATGACTTCAGTGCCGACTTCGCGGATCCGGGCAGACGAGGTGAGGCGTTGGGCCGGGAGGGAACGCCCGCTTTCCTCACCGACTGGTACAAGATGGCGCCGAGCTTCTACGGCGAGTACCTGTCGGAGGAGTATGCTGGCTACTTCACCCCGGAAAACGTGCTTGTTGTCACGACGGCGACGACGTACAGCTCGGGCTTCACGATGGCGGAGTACCTCTATCTCGCCGGCGCGACGCTGGTCGGAACTCCGTCCGGCCAATCCGCGAACTGCTACGGAGAGATCATCTGGTGGGAGCTCGACAACACGGGCCTGAGCGGCGGCGTGTCCGGTTCGCGGTATGTCATCTTCCCGGAGGATCCGGCCCTCGGCCGTGTGCTTCCCGTCCAGTATCCACTGACCTACGAGAAGCTTGCGTCGTATGACTTCGACCCGAACGCGTGGCTTCGCTACGCGCTGGAACTCGTGCAAGGAGGCGAATGAGGTGGCCCCAGCGTGCGAACCAAGTATGCAAGAGGGTCTCAAGGCGGGACGCTGTCTCCACCTTTCCCCGCGTTCCGCACAGATCTCCGGATGCGTACGCGTCCGGAAGAGTGAGCTGCAGCATAGGAGGAAGTTCATGTCCGGTATACGAAGCTGTCTTGCACCTCTCATCGTGTTGTCCTTCACCTTGTGCATTTCCCCGGCTGTCTTCTCTGCGCACATCTCGGACAGCCAGCGAGCCGCGATCGCCGCCATCATGGAGGCCATCGAAACCAACGAGCAGTTCTCGGGAACAGCTCTCGTATCCGTTGACGGGGAGATCGTCTACTCGGGGGCGATGGGCCTGGCCGATATCGAGCGCAACATACCGAATGAGCTGGATACCCAGTTCCGCATCGCCTCCGCAACCAAGCCCTTCACCACCCTGCTCATCTATCAGCTGGCAGCAATGGGCAAGCTGAGCCTCAACGACAAGCTGTCCGATCTTGTGCCCGAGTATCCAGCGGCAAAAGGGGCAAACATCACGGTGTCCCATCTGCTGAATCACACATCGGGCATCACCGGCGAGTGGCGGATCGAGGAACTGGAGGACATCGAGCGTCACCGCTGGACCCAAGACGAATTGCTCGCAGAAGTTGCCAGTCGCGATCTCGTATTCGCACCGGGCACGAACGATGAATACAGCAACTACGGCTACTTCCTGCTCGGTGTCATCATCGAGCGCGTCGGCGGAGCGAGCTACGCTGACCAGTTGCGCGATCGGATTTGCGATCCGGCCGGCATGACGCACACCCGAGGAGACGAGAACGATGCCATCATCCCCGGACGTGCGCTTGGCTACAACTACGACTACTTGCTCGGACCTCAGAACTCCCTCTATTTGGACATGAGCTTCGTGTTCGGCTACGGCCATCTGCTGTCGACGGTCTCGGATCTGAACCGCTTCGCGCAGGCTCTAGAGGACCCCGCGGTCCTGCCATTGGAGTACCGCGACATGTTCTTCAATGAGTGCGGATGGACGGTGCAATGCATCCCCTACAGCGACGGGAGCCGTCGTGTTTGCGGGAACTATCTGTCCGGCAGTATCAACGGGTTCGCGAGCCACATCTTCCGGGTTGAGGAGGACGGCATCTTCATTTCTCTGCTCAAGAACCTGAAAGAACCGGGAGCCCAGATCGTCGTGAAGTGGCCCGACTTCATCGCCTCGCGAGTCTTGGCTGTCCTCTACGATGAACCGTACGACATGCCGCGCAAGTCCGCTGCGTTCGCGGTCTTCGAGGCGCTGCGCGACGAGGGTGTCAACGCCGCTCGGCAGGTCTACGCGGAATTGGTGGAAGAGCAGGATCCGGGCTACTACGTCGATGTGGAGGAGTTCCGACGGCTGGCCGAGGTGATCCCTGCGCTGCGGGGCATTGCACCTGTTCTGGCTGGATCGTAGGCATGACCGAATCGTCGTCACGATGGCCGACGATCTCGGAGGCCAGTTCAGCGATGATGGGTGGTCGAAGAAACAGACAATCATCGATCTCGTCGGAAGCTTCATCACCTCGTTCCCGTGAGTCGCGCCGACCGACATGAGCCGATCGAGGAGACGTGTCATCATCCCGCCGCTTCGTGCCATCGCCAAATCGGGGTGGAGGTTTCTCAATGTGCGACAACGCTGAGATCGGAAGCAACTCATCCAGTTCGAAGAGCGTGCCCGAGCAGTCTTCGGCGCGCGGGCCGACATGTACACGACCAGCGTGTCCCACACCGACCAGCAGGTGCTCGGCCGGCTGGTCGAAATCGCCGGCCCGAAGGCCGAGTGGCGTGTCCTTGATATCGGGACGGGAACCGGTGACACGGCTCTCGCTATTGCGCCCCACGTCCGCGAGGTCGTCGGCCTCGATTTGACCGAGGAGATGCTCCGTGAAGCGCGGACCCCAACGCAGGAGAGGAAGATCGAAAACGTGACGGACGACATGAACGGAGGAGGCATCATGCGAACACAGAGCGGCCGTGCGCTGCTGTCGGCGGCGTTTCTGATGGTCATTCTTGGTATCTGCGCCGCGGCGGCGCTGGCATTCACCCGAGATCAGCTGATCTCGGACGCGCGGCAGTTGGCGGCGATCATCGAGGAGGCGCATCCCGATCCGTTCCTTCGCTGCGGCGGGCGGATCGCGTTCTGTCGCCAACTCGACGACGTGCTGAATGCGATTCCGGAGACGGGGATGACCAGGGACGAGTTCATCCGGCTGATCCGGCCGCTGGTCGCCATCGTCGGCGACTCGCATACCGCGATCTGGGACTCGTACCGGGTGAGCGGCAGTCGGCCGGGCGGCATCCCCCTCCGATTCGGCATCGTGGAGCAATCGTTGTACGTCGCTGGGGTCACCGACGCGGCCGACCGGAGGTTGTACGGAGCAATCCTCGTCTCGGTCGAGGGCGTGCCGGTCGCCGAGCTGATCGAGCGACAACGGCATTTGGTAGCACTCGAGAACGTGTACGACGTCCTGGAGGAACTCGCCACGAACACGCTGTGGTACGCGCCGTACCTCAAAGACCTGCTCCCTGAATGGACGGATTCGACGCGTGTCATGGTCGAGCTGCGGCTCCCGATGGGCGAGGTGGAGACGGTCTCCTACACGGTCCCGACCCTCGTTCGGCGCACGTTGCGCCCGGCGACGCAGGCGCCGGTGCCGTCGGTCGGGCAGAGCGGCTTTGGCACGTTCTTCATCGACCCGCTGGGGGCGGGGAAGGAGATTGCCTACATCCGGATCGACCATCAGGGCGGCTTCCGCGAGTTTCTGGAGGAGAACAGCTCCGTCGGCGCGAACGATACGACGCCGGAGGAACGGGCAAGGGTCGCGTCCGCTACCGAGGCGTTTCGCGATCTGACCCTCGCCATGGTCGAAGCGGAGACGGAGACGCTGGTCGTCGATCTCCGGTTCGACACCGGTGGCACCGACACGATGGCCGATATTCTCGTCTATTTCCTGTACGGGCTCGACGGGCTGGCAACGTACCGAACGGACTGGTACTCGCACGGGGGGTTCTCAGCGATGCGCTACTCGGCGCAGCACTTCCTCATCTGCGCCAACCAGACGATCGACCAGGTCAACGAAGGCAGGGCCGGCGTGCCGCTTCGCGTCGGCGACTACGACTTCGAGGACTACGCGGAGATGGGAGATGCGCTGCTGGCAGAGATTGGGGCGATCGGGGTGACGGCTGCCTTCGCCGACGACTACGCGGGGGCGTCGACGTTCTACGCTGAATTCGTCACCGGCGCGGGCGCCGGCACCTACTGCCCGCCGAACGTCCTGGTTCTCGTGTCGCCGACGACGTTCAGTTCAGGATCGACGACGATGAAGGCGCTCAGTCTGAATGGCGCGACACTCGTCGGGACGCCGTCGGGTCAGTCGTGCCGCGCCTTCGGCAACGGCACGATGTGGGAGCTCGATCACACCGAGATCCAGGGTTCTGTTTCGAGATCGTGCTTCGATCCGTACCCGGACGACCCGGCCCGCGGTGAGGTATGGCCGATCGACGTCCCGCTGACCTACGGGTACTTGGCCGCGACCGGCTTCGATCGGAACGCCGAGCTGCTCTTGGCGTTGGAGTGGCTCGAGGCTCGCATCTAAGCGAAAGAGTCGTTGTCCAAAGAGGGAAGCGGGAGATGGACGATCGAACGAAGAGGATGACGAGCGGGCGACGTTGCCTTGCTGACGGTCTTTCTCTTGATCGTCGGCTCGGCCGGCCTCTCGGCCGTGGCGCAGGTCTACTCCCGCGAGGCGCTAATCGAGGACGCGTGGCAGCTGCTGGCGATCATCGAGGAGACGCACGTGGATCCCTACCCGCGCGGTGGCGGGAAGGTCTCCTTCTGCGGCCGTTCGTCGCCGGAGTTGGCGACTCGCACACCGAGATCTGGGCTTTCCACGACGTGATCACGCCCCGGCCGGGAGGATCAGCTTAGTGCATGAGAACTGGTTCGGGCGGTTCGCCTTCATCTGGGCGGGCCAGACGATGTCGCAAGTGGGGTCGCGCATCGCCACGTTTGCGCTGATCTGGTGGCTGACGCAAGCGACTGGATCGGCTCAGGTCCTGGCAACGGCGACTTTGGCGTCTCTGATCCCACTGTTGCTGCTCCGCCCGCTCGCCGGCGCGCTGGTTGACCGGCTCAGCCGCAAGTGGGTCATCGTGCTCTCCGATGCCGCGATTGCGCTTGCCTCACTCTGGCTCGCGTGGATGTTCTGGTCCGGTGCAATGCACCCGTGGCATGTGTACATCGTGGTTGCCGCTCGAGCCGTCGGTGAAGCCTTCCATGCCCCCGCGAAGACCGCATCGACGCCACTGCTGGTACCGGACCGGCATCTCTCTCGCCTGGCCGGAGTCGACTTCGCGATACTCGGAGGGCTGAAGTTCGCTGGTCCGGTTCTCGGCGCGCTGGCGATCACACTGCTTCCACTCCACGGCGTCATGCTCATCGATGTGTCCACAGCGGTGCTGGCCATCCTCCCTGTGCTCATCTACGGGATTCCTCAGCCGAGGCGCACCATGGACGTCCGGCGTGCACGTTTCCTAGCGAGCATCGGTGAGGCCATCCGGTTCATTCGATCAGCCCCAGGGCTTCTCATCGTCTCCGGCTACTTCGCCCTCTCCAATGCGCTGGGTGCTCTGGTGTGGCCGTTTCTCCCTCTCTACATCCTTGAGTACTTCAAGGGCGGTGCAATGCATCTGGCGACATTGGAGGCAGGAGACGGCATCGGATTCATCCTTGGTGGGGTGCTCTTTGTGCTCTGGCCCGGATTCAAGGGTAGGTTGACGACGACGTTCATCGCAGCTTCGTTGCAGGCCACATGTGGAATCTTGGTCGGGTTCTCGCCTTCCGGGACGATCGCCTTCGCCATCGCGGGGATGGCGATCAACGGGCTGATGAACACCTATGTCAATGCGCCATCTCGTGTGCTCGTGCAAAGGCACGTGCCCCACGAGATGCAAGGACGTCTCAGCTCGATCGGCGCGTCCATCAGCTGGTCTCTGCGGCCGTTCGCTGTCCTTGCGGGGGGCTTCCTGGTCGAACGATACGGGTTCCGACCACTTGCTCAGGCCGTCGGGATCTTCTTCCTCTTCTCGTGGGTCCTCGCCTTGCTTCCAGCCTCTCGGAATCTCGAGGCAACCCTGAAGCAGCTCAACGCTGGGCGCGATGGAGGAGAGGCGGCGGATGAGTGAGGTCGGAGCCTCCTGCAAGGGCGATCCCCGACATCCGGCGGCTGTCTTGCGCCAGCCACTCCTTGCGCTGGTACTGCCAGTTGTGATCCCGGGTAGTCACCACTTGAGGAGGGTTCCGAGAGTTCCGGGCGGGAGTTCCAGGGACACAATACGCAACTCCCTCGCGCGCCAGGAAACGAATCGGCCGCCGCTTGCGCTGAGGCCACGTACTGTGTCCCTGGAGCTCAGAGCGGCTTGACCATCCGAAGGACGAAGGCGGGGATGCACGGGAGCTTTGGCCACCCGGCCTCGACAGTCATGCCTCGACGTTCGTAGAGCCTTCGGGCGCCCTCGTTCTTTGCTCCGACGTTGAGGATCAGTCGTTTCGAGCCGCTGGCGCGAGCTCGCTGTTCCATCGCATCCATCAGCGCGGAGCCGATGCCCAGCCCGCGGAGAGTCTCATCGACAGCGAACCCTTGGATGTAGAAGTCCCCTTCGGCATAGGTGCCAAGAAACCATTGCTGGCGTGCCATCAATCTCGCCATGCTGCGCATTCTCGTGGCGCGACCGCCCAACGCCTCCCTCAGAGGCGGACCCACGGAACGACGATGTCGTTCGGTCGCGTAGCCCGAGATCATCCCGACGATGGCCCCGCCGCGCTCGGCGAAGATCGTGTTCTGGTA
>Ga0180437_10007306_pt1 | contig 14416 bp, 13 predicted proteins | sample SS_ome_4_FD_132410 | JGI IMG/M metagenome (GOLD analysis project Ga0180437, IMG submission 132410) | Hypersaline lake sediment archaeal communities from the Salton Sea, California, USA - SS_3_D_1 metaG | ecosystem: Environmental > Aquatic > Non-marine Saline and Alkaline > Hypersaline >...
AAAGGTTTTTCTGAATGACAAACTGATCGATGCCGACAAGGCCTGCATATCCGTGCGCGACAGCGGATTTTTGTACGGGGCGGGGCTTTTCGAGACGATGCGAAGCCATAACGGCGTGGTATTCGCCCTGACCGACCATCTCGACCGGCTTTTCTTCAGCGCGCGCAAACTTTCGATCAACAATCCGTACGACAAAAAATATGTGACCGATGCGGTATATGAAGTGCTGCGTGCGAACAAATTGAGCGACGCGCGCCTGCGGCTTACTTTCACTAACGGCCCGATGGCCGAGAGCGATCAGGATCGCAAGCCGACCTTGCTAATCACCGCAAAGAAGTTCCGGTCTTACCCGCCGGAGTACTACAAGAACGGCGTTTTGGTCATCCTTTGTCCGTTCCGGCAAAATCCCGACGATCCGACGTGCGGCCACAAGACCACGAACTATTTCTCGCGCATGATCGCGTTGAATATGGCGCATCGGAAAAGGGCCGCCGAGGCGCTGTGGTTTACTACCGACAATCGCCTGGCCGAGGGATGCGTGAGCAATGTTTTTCTGGTCAAGAACTCGACGCTCTTTACTCCGCCGATTGAGACGCCGATACTTGCCGGAGTGGCCAGAAAGACTATTTGCCGGCTCGCGCTGAGCAATTCCATCGAACTTATCGAGAAAGACCTCAATATCGAGGACCTGCTCGGCGCCGATGAGGTTTTTCTGACAAATGTAATTATGCAGGTTATGCCGATAAACAGAGTAGAGAAGCAAGCTGTAGGTGACGGCAAGGTTGGAATTATCACTAAGAGGTTACGAAAGATCTTCACAGAATATCTTGAAGAAGACTGCTCCAGGAGAGATTGAAGTGAAAATTACAATGAAAGCAGCTATTAGTCTGGCAGTGACTCTACTACTACTTACTATGGCTGAAGGTTGCAGAAAGAAGTCCGGCAACGGCCTGAAACACCGTTTGGCAAGGCCGAAAATGGCGATTATCGAAGATGCAACACTTCGATTCTCTCATCATTGCGGCCGATATCCCGGTTCACTTGAGGAGTTGTTGAAACCGCCTTCGGGGCTTGAGGGAAAATGGGACGGACCATACTTGAAACCTTCAAACCTGCTTGATCCCTGGGGAAGAAAATACTTGTATGTGCCTGAAGGAAAAGTCAATCCGGGCAGTTTCGACCTGATAAGTTATGGAGCCGATGGCAAACAAGGCGGAGAGGGAAAAAATGAAGATATATACAACGAGTAAAAGAAACTAATTGAAAATGCAGTTAAAAGAAATATCCGAGCGAATCGACGACATAATACCCTTAAATCTGTCGCAGGATTGGGACAATGTTGGATTATTGATAGGCGATCCGGACAAGAGCATAAGAAACGTGCTGCTCACCATCGACACAACCGGCGATGTCGTCGCCGAGGCGAAGGAACTCAAGACTGACCTGATCATCAGCTATCACCCTGTTATCTGGGACGGACTGAAGAAAATCACCGCCGCCGGATCAAGCAGCACTGTCTACGAGCTGATTCGTTCCGGGATTGCGGTTTTCTCCGTGCATACCGCATTAGACGCAGCCATCGGCGGCGTTAACGACGGGCTGGCCGAGATTGTCGGCATTAAAGACGCTGAGCCAATCGGCGATTACGTTGCCAATCCGGCGGGAGATAGCTTAAAACTCGTCGTTTTCGTCCCGGTTGAGTCTCTGGCCGATGTATCGAACGCGGTTTTCGCGGCAGGAGCCGGAGCGATCGGCAATTACAGTCATTGCAGCTTCGGTAACGAAGGAACCGGGACATTTCTGCCGCTCAAAGGCGCCAAGCCCGCTATCGGCAGCAGAGGTACGTTGGAGAAGGTGCCGGAGGTGAGATTTGAAACGATTGTGCCCGACCGGAAACTCGACGAGGTGATCGCGGCGATAAAACAAGCTCATCCTTATGACACACCGGCTCTCGACGTGTTCAGGATTCACGGCACCGAACCGAGATTCGGTCTGGGGCGAATCGGCGACTTGGCCGAACCTTTGAAAATCGCGAAAATAATTGAGAGGATCAAAAAGGTCACCGGCGCTAAAGCCGTCGGCATGGTTGGCGATGATAAGAAGCTGGTCAAACGAGCTGCGGTTTGTGCCGGATCTTGCGGCAAAATCATCAATTCGGTTATCGCCGCAAAGGCCGATTTGTACCTCACCGGTGAGTTGAAACATCATCAGGCGCTGGCGGCGCAGGAAGCCGGGTTGACGTGCATCTGCCTGAGCCACAGCGTTTCGGAACGGTTCATATTGAAGAAATTCGCAAAGCAATTGCGTAAACAGCTCAAAGGAATTGAAATCAAAATAAGCAAAAAAGACGCAGACCCATTTAAGTGGAAAAACGTATGACACAAGAGCACCGGGAAACACAGAATATCGAATACGACATGCTTGACAGAGAATTAGCTGAAGGACTCGAACAGACCGAATCGACCGAGCAGAGCGAGCAGGCTGAACACGCCGAGCCGCAAGAGCTGGTTGAGCAGTTCGAGTCAGACGAAACACAAGAAGTTGAAGACTCATCGGAACCGATAGAACAGGATGAAGAAGCAGACGAAAGCGAATCTGCAGCCGAGCCCGAGAAGGCTGATCAGGCCGATTTACCTCAGCAGGAGCAGAATGTCGAAACGACAGTCGAGTCGGTCGTCGAAGCGGTGTTGTTTGCCAGCGATGAGCCACTCACCGCGGCAAGGCTGGCGAATATCGTCGAAACTGATACAAAGCAGGTGCGAGAGCAGATAAAAAATCTGAACGAAAAATACCGCGCGAACAACAACGCCTTTAGAATAGAACAGATTGCCGGCGGCTTTCAGATGCTGACCCTGAGCCCGTACAATCATTGGCTCAAGAAGCTTCTTCGCGCCCGCAGCGACAGCAAATTAAGCGCCGCGGCGTTGGAGACGCTGGCCATAATCGCGTACAAACAGCCGGTCATGCGCGCGGACATCGAGGTCATCAGGGGCGTCGCAGCCGGCGAGGTCATTCGATCACTTACCTACAAGGGACTTGTAAAGATTGTCGGCCGGGCCGAGGTTTTGGGCAGGCCCATGCTGTACGGAACCACGAAAAAATTTCTCGAAGTCTTCGGCCTCAACTCACTCAAAGACCTGCCGAAGGTCGAAGAGCTTAAGAAGCCACCTGCATAAGACAACTTTATACAATCCGGCAGCATGAATATTTGAAGGGCTATCCGCTAACTTTGATGAGCAGGATAACACTACGGGGAATCCATAGCTCGCCGCTGTATCTCAACTCACCGCTGTTGGCCTCAGTAAGAACAATCCAGTCGTCGCCCAACTTGCTTATTTTTCCGCTTATGTTCACCTTAGCACCATTGATGCTGTTCGTTGTAGGCTCAATCGGAAGATTGGCGCCAGCCCCAAGAGCATCCCGCCGGAACTGAACAGTACAATGAACTCCAACTTTGGGATCGATTTTATTCGATCTCGACATGCCACTTTGTGTTTTGATATCGCAACCGCTCGTACCAAGAATAGCAAATACTATTACAAGTGTCACAAACTTGTCCCTGATCTTCATAAGTGATCTCCTTTACACAGTCAATATCCTGATACCGTCAATTGTCGATTCATCACTTAAGTCCAACTTCATTTTTCACAACGACAAATCTTCAAAATGATTAAATACGGGCCGTTTAATCCCAAGGCAGTTCTTCCACATCACCCTTTACAGCATGAGCGGGTCTTGGATGCTCATCATTGAAGACGTATAGATCTTCGTTCTTGTTTATGATGACAGAGCTTTCGTCAATCGAGCCGTCCGGCTTGCTCACCTTGTTGATTGCAAGCCCTAAGTGCTTGGCGAGGAACTTATAGGCCGCGAGTCGTTTCGAGAGGCCGTAATCGTGGCCCTCGTCGGGAAAATGCGCGTACTCGACCTTATCCTGAGCGTCATAAAGACGATAAACGTTTCGGATATAAGGGTACTCGACCTCGGGCGTGTTTTTGGTCCAGTCCTTGCCGTCGGATATGAGAAGTTGCGGTCGCGGCGCCGCAAGCGCGGCGATGTCGGTATTATTCGTCTCGTGTTCGTCGCTCTTGTGGATGGGCATACCGCTTTCGCAGTCACAGCCGCCGAAGAAGTGCGCCGAGACCATGACCGTGGGAACCGACACCGCAACTCGATCGTCAACGGCGGTCAGGAGAAAAGATTGCGTACCGCCGCCGGATGCACCTGTCACGCCGATGCGCTTCGGATCGACGTCTTTGCGAGAAGTAAGATAATCGACTGCGCGAATGCTGTTCCAGAGTTGCAATTTGAGAACCTTGGGACGCTTATGGTCCCAGCCGGCCTTTTTCCAGTCGCCGTATCCGACCATATCGTAGGCAAAGACAACAGCCCCCATTCGGGCAAGCGTCGCGCACCGCCTTTGCATGTTCGGCCTGAAGCGCCCGTAATTGTCGGGCTTGCCCCAGTGCCCATGAGGGCAGAGTATACCGGCGAAAGGCCCCCTGCCGCGACGCGGGCGATAAAGGTTACCGGTGACGAAGACACCGGGCAGAGACTCGAACGCAACGTTTTCCACCGTGTATCCCCTATACATGCGCTTGCTGTGAACTATGGGATTTAGAGCACATTTTTCGGGCAGAGGCGAAAGCTCGGTGCCGCGAAGGATGCACTGCCGAATATGCTCGGCCCGGGCCTTCCACTGGGCCAGATTGGAGTAGCTTCGCGCGAATTTGGCAAGCTGCTCGACCGCCGCGGCTTCGCTTTGATAGTGCCCCTGGCAAAGCTGAGGCTTTTTCTCAGCAGTTGCTCCGGCCGGTGCGGCTGAAATGGCAAGCACAGGAATTGACATACAGATTAAGAGTAGCTTGTGAATCCCACCCGATCGACTGTGCATTTGTGACCTCCTGTAAGAATTTTTCTAATTCATATTCGCCAGATCATATGTCCCTTCAATCCTGCTGACTTGGCGTTACCCACTCCTTCTAACGGATGCAACCACAACATTCAATGAAAATTTGCGTTTGACAATCACTCGAGCCGGTGCTAATTATTGGCTCCGACGCAGTTGTCAAAGTGGACCGGAAAGGGTTCACGCTAATCTTGCTTTGTAACTCAGAGAGAACCGGATGAGCGATAAGCCTCAGGTATGCATAGTTGGCGGGGGGATGATAACGCAGGTGCAGATTCTGCCCTCGATTTACCAGCTTCAAAGGCTCGGCATCGTCGGACAAGTCGGTGTCTGCGCTCTGAACAGCGCGCCGCTAAACGTATTGGCACGGGATGAGGCACTCCGGAAGGCTTTTGCGGGTCACAGCTTTACCGCGTATCCTTCCCCAGACACTGATCCTGAACAGAGATTCCCCGATCTGTATAAAGAAGTCATTCAAAAGATGCCAAAAGACAGCATCGTCGTTGTCGCCGTGCCGGACCCGCTTCACTATGAAGTGATACAGACCGCTCTGGCAGGTGGGCAGCACGTATGCTGTGTGAAGCCTCTCGTGTTGGAGTATTCACAGGCCGTTGAGATTGAAAAGATCGCCTACAAGAAGGGGCTCGTCGTGGGTGTCGAGTACCATAAACGTCTCGACGACCGGGCGCTGATGGCACGGCAGCTATACAGAGAGGGTAAGTTCGGCCAGTTCAGAATCGGCCATGCAGAGATGAATGAGCCGCATTACTACCGGCACTCGAACTTTCAAAACTGGTTCACGAAGGAAAACTCCGACATGTTCACGTACGTCGGTTGTCATTACGTCGACCAGTTGCATTTCATCACGGGCTTGCTGCCCAAAGCGGTATCCGTATACGGCATAGAAGACACGTACCCCAACGGCAAGAAGGGCTATCTCTGGACCGATGCCCGCGTGATCTGGGAAAACGGCGGGTGCCTAAACGTAACGAACGTTATGGGTTATCCGGACGACGGCCCCGGCGGCAATTTTCAGGGCATCCGTATCTATTGCAGCGGGGACGACAAGAGCGGCATGCTCGTCCACAACGATCAGAACCGCGGCATTCAGCATTGTTACGTCGAAAAAGGCGGGGAGCCGGGCGATACATATTACTCGGAGCCCAGCCCGGATTATTTCAAGTACGTAAATCTCGGCGGCGAAGGGCTGACGCCGGTCGGCTACGGATATCGATCCATCGAATTGATAGTGAAGAACATCTGCAAATGCATCGACGTGCCGCGTGAGGATCCGGCCCAAAGGCGGAAACTGATAAAGCAGTTCGACGATGAAGGCATAATGGCAACGCCCGCGAACAGCTCGTACAACGAACTGGTAGTCGAGGCGGGACGGCTATCCATTCTCAACGGCGGCAGAGAAGTCGAGATTATCTATGGCGAAAATGCCTGTATCCATCTTAAAGAATATTAGCGCGAACGGTAGGGTGTGCACCGCACACCATCCTCGTTCTTGATAATGAGACAATCCCGAGGAGAATATGGCTAAGGAATTTCCACTCGTACCAAATGAGGTCAAACCGATATCGACGAAGTTTCGCAGGCTTTCCGGGTCTATTCCGAATCCTCAGACAATAGAACAGATTGAGAATCTCCGCAAAGCCGAATCGCTGAGTATGCGCGGCCAGCCGCCGGTAATCTGGGACCGCGCCGAGGGGGTGAACGTTTACGATGCTTACGGCAACATGTGGCTCGATTTCTCTTCGGGCGTGCTTGTCACCAACGCCGGTCACGGATGCAAGAGGATCGCCGACGCCATCATCAGCCAGGCTTCCAAACCGCTTCTGACCACATACTGTTTCCCCAACCAGCCGCGGGTTGAGCTTGTGCAAAAGCTCGTATCGCTGGCGCCGGAGCCGCTGAACAAGGCGTTTGTTCTCAGCACAGGTGCAGAATCAACCGAGTGCGCCCTGAAACTGATGCGCACTCACGGCCGAAAAATCCGCGGCGACAACAAAACCGTTATAGTATCGTTTGAGAATTCCTTTCACGGCAGGACTTTCGGCGCCCAGCAGATGGGACGCTTAGGGGGCGGCCACGCTTGGATAAAGAATCTCGATCCGGAAATAGTCCAGGTTCCGTTCCCCGACGGATTTCGCTGCGAAGATACAAGTCTTAATCTATTCGAGAAAGCCCTCGCCCGACTCGGAGTAGAGCCGGGCAACGTGGCCGGTGCGATAAGCGAGACGTATCAGGGAGCCGGGCCTAACTTCATGCCGAAACAATACGCGCAGGATCTGCGTTCGTGGTGCGATGACAACGACGCTCTGCTTTGTTTCGACGAAGTTCAGGCGGGGTTCGGCAGATGCGGCAGGATGTGGGGATTCGAGCTTTACGACGTTGTGCCCGATCTATTCTGCATCGGCAAGGGAGTAACCAGCTCGTTGCCCCTGAGCGGCGTCATCGGTACAGAGCAGGTAATGGATTTATACGGGCCGAATGCAATGACCAGCACGCATTCGGGTAACCCGATTTGCTGTGCCGCGGCGCTGGCGAGCATTGAGGTCATCGAGCGGGAAGGCCTGGTAGCCAACGCGGCAAGAGTCGGCAAAGTCCTCCAGAAACACCTGCAACAAATAAAAAGCGAGTTTCCCGATGTAATCGGCTTTGCGCCGGGAGAAGGTCTTGTCGGCGGCCTGCTAATGGTCAAAAAGGGAACTAAAGAACCTGATTACGAACTGGCCTGGAACGTGGTTGACCTGTGTTTTCACAAGGGGCTGCTTATGTTCGCCCCGGTCGGCCTGGGCGGGGGGTGTGTAAAGATAGCGCCGCCGTTGTGTATCAGCGCCGAAGCGGTCACAGAAGGCTGTGAGGTCATCCGCGAAGCTTTGAAAGAAACTGCCTGAGCATGTGTTTTAAGCCAGGGAGAAACCATCCCCATCCCGATAGAAACGATCAGGATGAGGCTGCCACCCAGTTGGGATTAAAGAAAAATGGGTGGCAGCTTTAAGCTTGATCAACCGCACGGCGGTGGGTTAAGCTTGGGGATGGCCATACTCCGGTTTAATCTACACACACCTATTTGAGTGGCTACACATCTATAGTGCACAGACCACCAACCGGCATAACTATCTCCGCTTTGACCGGCAGGCTGCGCGTGCGATAGTATTGCTCGGCCATGTTTTCTATGACCTGAGCGGCATGTTCCTGCTCTACGACCGCGACGATGCAGCCTCCCATCCCGGCGCCGACGAGACCGGCGCCGATAACGCCCTCTGTCGCCAGGGCAATATCGACGAGCATATCTATCTCCGGCAGGCTGACGTTGTAGCCGCCCCCCTGCCGCCACAGGCCGGCCCGCTCCATGCGATCCGGCTCGCCCGATTCCAGGTCGGCTATCAGGGAGTTGATTCGCTCATCGGGATAACTGTTGTCGACCGGTACACGCCGGCCGTCGACAAGCCTCGATACTCGGTCGCCGTCGTGTGAGATGCTCATAAGCCTGCCGAAAGTCTCCATATCCCCCGCTCGCAGGCACTGAGGCACCATTTCGGCACGAATGCACTCGGTTATTCCATAAAGGCATACCTGCCTGATGGGATAGCCCTCTTCGGGCTCGTCGTGGCTTCTGAACGCATGACGAATCCCCTTTTCGTACTCCGCAGGCAGTTTCAATACATCGGCCCGTGTCGCTGAAACGGGCAATGATTTGACCATACGATAGATTTGAGCCTGATCCACACCGAGTCTCTCAGGATTGACATCGCGCAGGTGTTCGAGCTTCTCGGCATAGGACGGGTAGTTCACACGCAACATCACCAGGCCGAACATGTACGCTGCGACACGACTGTTGAAAGCATCACGTGCCGAAGCCTGTTTCTTCGCCTCGATGAGGCTATTTGCCAGCACAAAGCGGTATCCGGGCGGAAGGTAAGCCGATTCCATTTTCATCGGAAAGGCAGTGATGTGGAGCAGTGAATTCGGCTTGCCGAACACAATAGCTGCGTGATCGCTGTACCCGCCGCGTGTTCCCACGTACCACTCGGCATGACCGCAATGCTGAGCAAGACTGGTTGGGCTGATTTCCAGACCGTTGATGCGCACCACAGCTTCTGCCGCAAGCATGACCACCGCCGACGATGAGCTAAGCCCCGCCGCCAGCGGGACGTTTCCGTAGACCATCATATTCATGCCGGCAAGCACCGGAGAGAAGCTGCCGTCTTCGCTTGTATGGAGATGCTGCAGGTGAAGAACTGCGGCACGGATATAATTCGACCATGTAACAGATGGATCGCCCCGGCGTTTTTCGAATTCATCGTGGCACCATGTGTCCCAATTCTCGATTCTCCGCCCTGCCGGCAGGCAATCACTAATACGGAATTGCTCATCGCCAAATGTGTCCGGCTCGACGTTTTTCGCCAAAACCAGATCGTCATCACGAGGCTCAACCACGAGCCACATGTGCTTTACGGCTATAGGATTGACCGATCCGCCGCGATGGTCGATATGAGTCCCCACGAGATTTACCCGGCCCACAGAGCGTATAACATAGACGCTTCGGTCCGGCCCATATCTGCCGGCGAATGCTTCGAGGGTACGCAGACACATCCGAGCCGCCTCGGCTATCAAATCGCGGTTGCCGCCGCAAATCTCGTCCAGCCGGTTATAAAACGAACTGTCTTTATCATTGACCAGGTCAATCCAGCTATCAATCGACCTGCGGCCACGATTTTCAATAGCCATAAGCTTTTATACCTCAAGACTTTGGACATTGCATGAAGTAGTGGCAAATCATAGAACATTCCGGGATTAAGACGCAAGAAAAATCTTCGATCCAGATCGTCTTCTCGATACAGCCTATTTGACAAATGTCCAGATACTTCGTATAAAAGACTCCGGTCAAGATATAAGCAATAAAATGAGCAAAACAGCAAATACCTTTGGCGGACCAAAGACATGGGGGTTGGTTGATCTTCAGGTCAACGGGTATCGAGGAATCAACTTCTCGGACATAAGCCTGACGCAGGATGATTTTGTACAGGCGTGCCGGGGCGTTCTCGAAGCCGGCACGACGGCTTTTCTGCCGACAGTGATAACATCGTCGCCGGAGGTTTACGAGCACAACTTACCGCTAATGGCGGCGATAATGGAAACCGAGGAGTTTCGCGGGCGTCTGCTCGGATTTCACATCGAGGGGCCATTCATCTCGGCAGAAACAGGAGCAAGAGGGGCACACCCGCCGGAGTGGACGAAAAAACCGGATGTAGATTTCCTCGATAAGCTGATCGATTTGGCAAGCGACAGAGTTAAGCTGCTTACTATCTCAGCGGAATTAGACGGCGCCGACAAACTGGCGAGGCATGCGACAAACCGGGGAATTACAGTCTCTCTGGGACATCAGATGGCAACCGACCAAGACGTTCGGAGGCTCGTAGCGGCCGGGGCAAAATCGCTAACACATCTTGGCAATGGCGTACCGACGATGATTAATCGGCACGAGAACCCGATCTGGGCGGGGCTGGCCAATGACGGCCTCGTCGCGATGATAATAACTGACGGCCATCATCTGCCGGCGCCGTTGCTGAAAACGATCATCCGGGCAAAAGGCGCCGATCGCTGTGTAGTCGTAAGTGACGCCTCGTCACTTTCCGGGCTGGGACCGGGCACTTACGATTTTCTCGGCGATGCAGTCGTCCTGGAAGAGAACGGCCGGCTGCACAGTCCGCAAACGGGGTATCTGGCCGGCTCCTCGTCGACTATGGCCGAGTGTATGAACTATCTGGCAAGTCTGGACGTAGTCAGTGTCGATGAGCTTGCAAAAATGGGTTTCCGAAATCCGCTCAAGCTTATAGGTCTGGGGCCCGAAGATGTGGCGGAGACCCGAAATATTCGTTTCGATGAAGAAAACAGGCTCTTTTGCCTCAAAAAAGAGTGATCGAGCCTTCTGAAAATATAGGCTGCCAAGAATTGGAAGTACAACAGAATATAAAAAGTGCCGCACACGGATGCTCTTCAGTTTGACTCCTTTTCACTTTACAGTAGTACAGAACCGTGCTAAAATGCCGTATATGAGTGAGGCCCCCTTTTAGAGTTGGGGCAACGTAGATTGCACTTAATATGAGATAGGAAATATATAAACAGTAAGAAATAATGGCTGGCAAAGTATCTATTGACTCCGAACGGTGTAAGGGCTGCGGCCTCTGCGTTGCAGTATGCCCGAAGCAAATAATTGTGATCTCCAAGAAATCAAACAAGAAAGGCTATTTCCCTGCCGAGACGGACAACAGCGAATGTACCGGCTGTGCCGCCTGTGCAATTATATGCCCGGACGCCGCGATCGAGGTCCACCGAGACGAAGGCACAAGGATTATGGAGACTGCCGAATCGAGCAAGTCAAACAATACTACGATGGTACAGGAGAAACCGTGAGCGAACGGGTTTTAATGTGCGGCAATGAGGCGCTGGCGGAAGCGGCGATCATTGCCGGCTGCGATGCTTACTTCGGCTATCCGATTACGCCTCAAAACGAAGTTCCCGCGTACATGGCCCGAAGAATGCCCGAGGAAGGAAGGATCTTCGTACAAAGCGAAAGCGAACTGGCCGCTATCAGCATGGTCTTCGGGGCTTCGGCAACAGGCAAGAGAGCCATGACAAGCTCGTCCAGCCCCGGCATCAGTCTTATGCAGGAAGGAATAAGCTATCTCGCCGGCGCCGAGCTTCCGTCCGTGATTGTCAACGTTATGCGGGGCGGGCCGGGTCTTGGAAACATTGCACCGTCTCAGGCCGACTATTTTCAGGCCACTCGCGGCGGCGGACACGGCGACTACCGTACGATAGTGTTAGGGCCGTCGAGCGTGCAGGAGCTGGCCGATTGCATGATGCTGGCGTTCGATCTGGCCGATCTGTATCTGATGCCAGTAATGGTCTTGGCCGACGGCATTCTGGGCCAGATGATGGAGCCCGTCGTATTAGAGAGAAAAACGAGCCGGGAGCTGCCCCCGAAAGACTGGGCCCTGACCGGCGCGAAGGAAAGAGATCAGCACATCGTCCGCTCACTCTGGCTCAAGGAAGGAGCCCTGGAAGCACATAACAACAAATTACAGGCGAGATACGATCAGATACAAAGGGACGAAGTGCTTTGTGAGCAGTACGAGGTTGATGACGCCGAAATAGTAGTAGTAGCCTACGGCGTAGCGGCGAGAATTGTGCGCGGGGCGGTAACCAGGGCGCGAGAAGAGGGAATCAACGTCGGCTGGATACGACCGGTTACACTTTGGCCCTTCCCGAGTAAAGAAATCAATAAAGCCGCCGACGAATTTCGCATTTTCCTGACCGTGGAAATGAGTAACGGGCAGATGGTCGAGGATGTGAAACTGGCCGTGGCGGGAAAAGCACCGGTGGTATTTCACGGCAGGCCCGGCGGCGGCGTGCCGACAGTCGATGAAATCCTCGAAGTAATCAAGCAATTGACATTGGGAGCAAAGACTCCGATATGAAGACGATATTCGAGCGAACACCGACACTAAAGGACTGTACAACACATTACTGCCCCGGTTGCGGGCACGGAATCGCGCATCGTCTCGTTGCCGAAGTAATCGACGAGCTCGACATACGCGACCGTACGATTGGAATAGCACCTGTGGGATGCGCGGTGCTGGCGTACGATTACCTTGACGTCGACATGGTCGAGGTCGCTCACGGCAGACCGCCGGCGGTGGCAACGGGGATGAAACGGACCAATCCGGACAAGATAATCTTCTCCTATCAGGGCGACGGGGACCTTGCGAGCATCGGCGCCGCCGAAATATTACACGCCGGACATCGAGGCGAGCAGATAACCGTAGTCTTTATCAACAACGCCGTCTACGGCATGACCGGCGGACAAATGGCACCGACAACAATGCTCGATCAGGTAACGGCGACCACTCCTCATGGACGGCATAGCGTCGAACAGGGATATCCGCTCCAGGTCTCGGAACTGCTGGCTACGCTGCCGGGCACCATTTACATCGAGCGATGCTCACTGCACGATCCGGCCCATGTCCGCAGATCGAAGAAAGCCCTGATGCATGCCTTCGAGCTGCAGGTCGACGCCGCTGAGGGAATGTCGCTGGTTGAAATTCTCTCGCCCTGCCCGACATACTGGCGAATGTCCCCGGTAAAAGCAATGGAATGGATAGAAAACGAAATGACTAAAGCTTTCCCCCTGGGACGATTGAAGGGTTGACAATGACTGGAAAGGATTTCTGCGAGGAGATCGTAGTAGCCGGTTTTGGCGGACAGGGCATAATGTTAGCCGGCAAGTTGCTGGCTCAGACGGCCATGCGCGCCGGCAAGGAAGTGACCTACATGCCGTCGTACGGCGCCGAGGTCCGCGGCGGCACGGCCAATTGCATGGTGGTTATCGCAGATCAGGAAATCGCTTGCCCTGTCGTTAGCGGGCCGGATTCCCTGATTGTGATGAACAAAGCATCACTGAGCAAGTTCGGCCCGCGCCTCAAGGACGGCGGACTGCTGATAATGAACAGCTCCCTGATCGACAGCGAACCGGATCCGGACGGCTCGATCGAGATAATAGCGGTACCCGCCGACGAAATTGCAGTCGAACTGGGCAGTAAGAAAATCGCGAACATGGTAGCTATAGGCGCCTACCTGCAAAAGCGGGGATATCTCACTCCACAAAATGCGGCCGAAGCCCTGCCGGAGACGATCGCAAAGCGATATCATAAGCTGCTGCCGGTTAATACAGAAGCTCTCCGCAGAGGCGGCGAGTTCGCCCGGAGTTGCTGTCACGTTTGAGTAAGAAAGGTTCGATGCAAATGATTAGCCGAGACAGGATTTACCTTTTCTTCGCGCTTGCAGTGCTGACACTGCTGCCAACAACGAGAGCCGCCAAACAGTACAAAAAGCAAAACAGAGACGCGATTTCCCAGATCGTCGACAGCAAATTCGACGCGGCTATCAAGCACTTCGAGACGTATTTGAAAGAACAGCCCGGCGATCTCGAATCATTTTACGGTCTGGCAATGGCCCATGCGCAGAAACAGGACATTCCGAAGGCCATCAGTTACGTCAATCTGGCAATTGACGGCGGTCTTCCATTCGGTCGTTTTATCGCCGGTCCGAGAGAATTGTTGAAACCTCTGACCGACAGTGCCGAGTTCAAAGCTCTCTATAAGAAACACGCCGCTAAATTGCTGCACGGTCCGATGCTTGGTTGCGTCACTGACAGTAGTGCCAGATTTTGGGCCCGTACTGGAAGTGAAACCTCCATTGAAGTCAGAGTCGAAAATGCCGATCCGAAGGGCAGTTTTCGTACGACCACAAGAGAAAAAACCGACGTTCGGCGAGATTTCACGGCGGTTCTCACAGTCGAAGGGCTAAAGCCCAATACTCCATATCAATACGAAGTTCGGGCAGAGGGGGACAGCAAACCTGTAGTCGGGAAGTTTCACACGTTTCCCGTTTCCGGCAAGCCGGCGAAATTCCAGGTCGGCTTCGGCGGCGGCG
>Ga0180437_10007309_pt1 | contig 14412 bp, 14 predicted proteins | sample SS_ome_4_FD_132410 | JGI IMG/M metagenome (GOLD analysis project Ga0180437, IMG submission 132410) | Hypersaline lake sediment archaeal communities from the Salton Sea, California, USA - SS_3_D_1 metaG | ecosystem: Environmental > Aquatic > Non-marine Saline and Alkaline > Hypersaline >...
CTTTTACATGCCGGATGGCGACACGACGGTGGAATATGGCGTGATGCGTATGCCGGACAATTATGCCTTAGAAATGCTTGCTGATTGGCAGGGCGCAAGCATGGTATACGATGGTACAGACGATATGACGGATTGGCTGTCACATAACATACATCGTATAACGTTGCACACTGAGACAGCCAAGTTTGTCACCGCAAAGCTTACCGACCTTGGATATGGTATGCTTTTCAATGGCAGGCAGTTTTTGACGCGTATGCATGTACGACATCAAGTAAACCAATAGGAGCTGAGTTGAAATGGACATCAACGCTTTACGACAGCAGTACACAGCAAGGCATGCTGAATTAAATGCCAGATACCAAGAATTGCAGGTTATGTATCAGCAGCAGAGGGAGCAATTGCAAGCGACAGGGCAGGAAATGCATGGTGTTCGTGGACGCTTGCAGGAAGTCGGGCAGCTTTTGCGCACTATACAAGGGCAGGCAGCACAAACGGTTCAGCAAGCCGTTCAAATGCCGTCGGCCGTCGCAATGAACGTACAACAGCAGGCAGGGCAAATCCTTGGAGTACAACCAAGGGCGCAAAGGCAACGTTCAAGCACAAGTGGGCCTCAGGGACCTCCGCCTGAAGTGCTTGAGGCAGCACAACCGGAAAACGTACTAAAAAACGCAATACAACGGAAAACGCCGGGATAAAGCTGGGAAAGAGGGAAAATGTACGTTATAACTCCACAAACCCTAGGAGCAAACAAGTTCGGTGATGTCGTTGGAGGCAACTATGCCGAATTTGAAGCAGATGGTACGCTTGTATTTCATGGTGATGCAAGGGTATGGGACGACCTGGAAGGGCCGATGCTTACATCCCGCCCGGAAAGCCCATCAAGCGATGTGGTTATCAATCTTGTTGACCTGACCATGGATTTCAAAACATCTGCCCGTTATCCTACTGATTATGCAACCTACAGCAAGCAGATGCGCCATAGGTATGACCCGACCACGCAAATTGACTTGCACTTGCATTGGATACAGAATTCTGCTGATATACCAAACTGGTTGATACTATGGCGTGTCCATTATAATGGTGCTGCTCCTGGAGCGTGGTCGTCGCCTGTAAAATGGGATAGCCATATTTTCACATATCCCGGTTCAGGTGATTTTGGGCAAATCACCGAGTTTGGATACATTACAGCAGTGAACAATATATCGTTCGGCGTGGATGTACTTGTATACCGTGATTACACAAACGTATCAACACTGTTTGCAGGCACGGATCAACATGCTGGCATTGCCCAAGCTAAATTCTTTGACTGCCATTTTGTCAACAATAAACTTGGAAGCCGTGAGGAGTACACGTACTGATGCAAGCCTTGCAGCAGCTTATCCCAACAAAATCCCAGCTTATCGGGGCAGGCACAAAGCCTCTTCAGCAGGTTTTTGATAAGGTACAATTGACCGTATTGTCGGTTGATAAGTACAAGAAATTTCAAAAAACCTACAGGGATGACCGTGTTGCCTTTGTGTACGATTGCATGCCAATCTTGCGCCCAAGCTTTGCAGCTTACCAAGAGGAAGTTCTAGCTAAATTTGACATGGGCGTTCGCAGGCAGGCTATCCGTGGACCTCACGGCTTGGGTAAAACGTTGATGGCAGCTATTCTTGTACACCATGCAATGCTTACAGTGGAAGGTGATGCTTGTGTGCCTACACTGGCGTCTGTATGGCGTCAATTGGAAAAGTTTCTATGGCCGGAGATACACAAAGCAGCTAAAATGATTGACTGGGCAACAGTCGGCCGTGATCCATACAGCAGCGATGAAATGCTTACCCACAGCATAAAGATGCAAGCAACGGACAAGCAGGCATTCGCAGTGTCGTCAAACGATGCAGCAAGTATTGAGGGAGCCCATGCTGCTTATATGTTTTATATCTTTGACGAAAGCAAGGCCATTGAAGACAGCATGTGGGATGCTGCTGAAGGGGCATTTTCCACTGAAGGTATGGTTATGACGGGCAGCAGGGCAAGCGAATGTTATTGGTTCAGCATAAGTACGCCCGGACTGCCTGCTGGAATGTTTTACAACATACATGCCCATAAGGAGGGCTTGGAGGACTGGGACACAAGGCACGTTCGCTTGGAGGAGGCCATTGCAGCAGGGCGCATCAGCGAGGAGTGGGCGTTAAAGCGCAAGCATCAATGGGGAGCGAATAGTGCTGTCTACAAGAACCGTGTACTTGGCGAGTTTGCTGCGGATTCCACCGAGGGCGTTATACCGATGGAGTGGGTTGAGGCAGCTATGGTCAGGTTTGAGGACTGGGTTGAGGCAGGCAAGCCGGGAGCAGGCAGAGGCGAACGCCGAATGGGAATTGACACTGCCCGTATGGGTAAGGATAAAACGGTTTTCGCTGAACGTGTTGGCGATAGGGTTGAATTACTTCACTACTATGCCAAGCAGGGAGCTCCCGTGGTTGCAGGCAACTTGAAGCCGTTTGTGCCCAAGTGTGCAAAAATCAACATTGAAATGGATAGTGGGCTTGGGGCAAGCGTATACGATATACTTATGCAGGAAGTTGATTGGCTTGGTGACGACCCAGACGAGTTGATTGCCATGTACGCCCTTGTACAAGTTTACATGGGAGCAGGCACAAGTTGGATGGACGAAACCAACACGTATCGCTTCAATTGTGTCCGGTCAGCAGCTTGGTGGAATATGCGCCAAATGCTTGATCCCAAAAACGGGTATGACGTTATGTTGCCAAGGGACGATACACTGCTTGGCGACTTGATTGCCCCAAAATGGGAAACCAAGTACGTACATGGGTATCTAACCGTTTGTGTTGAGCCAAAAGAAAACCTGAAAAAGCCGAGCAGGCTTGGCAGGTCTACCGACGCCGGAGATGCTGTAATCCTTGCCTTTTGGGAAAAGGGCAGCACAGGCGGAGGAGTAGTTTTCTAAAGGAGGCAATATGCCAGCAGGAAGAGGAGCAAGCCAAGGTCAGTCGCAAGTGGTTATGCAGGCAGGTGGAAAGAAACGTTTTGAGCGCAAGCAAGGTCCGGGTGATGCCATTATGCAAGTCGTGCCCACAAACTCCAAACGGCTTGCCCTGCTCATTTACAATGCAGGCAATGGAACAGTGTACATGGGCGGAGATGACGTGGATGCGTTTGGGTATCCACTGCCCAGTGGAGCACAGCTTGTGGACAACGATTCCCTGGATGCGTGGTACGCAAACGGCGACGGGACTGCGATTGATTTGCGTATTATCGAAACCGTTATGCCATAAGGAGGCGTACGATGCACGTCGTAACCTTACCACGTACCACAAGCAAGGCATTGGACATATATATCCAAGACCAACATACCGATTTCATTTTTATCCCGTTTCACATACACTTGCAGGATGGGATTACCCTTACAGCCGATACCATACCGAATGATAGGGTTATACACGTATCGGCCGGACATGGGTTTATAGCAGGCAGCGAAATCGCTATGGGTGAAGGGGCAAACCATTTCTATGGAGGCGTACAAAGCGTTTCAACAAACGCGTTGACGTTGGATCAGCCTTTTCCATTTGTGATGACTGTTGCTGGAACTGGCATTGCAAGGACATCTAGCAATATGGCAGTGGATGGCGACCCCGATCCTATAGAATTTCACGTGTATGCTCCGCCGGATGCAGAATTTGATATAACAGGTATACACTTGCAGATGGTATGTGATACGGAACCAGACGATAGCAAGTTTGGAGACTTGGCAGCTTTAACGTATGGAGAAGTGTTGCGTGTTTACAAGGGCGATTTGGGATGTTATGTCAATTATGGAGTTGCCCGTACGAATGGCGATTTTGCCTTGTTTACTGGCGGAGAACGTGTAAGCTATACAGACAAGGCAGGTGGAGGAAAATTCGCTGTCCGCGTTACAGCAAACTTCCCTGATGCTTGGGGCAACACTGTACGATTGCGAGGGGCAAACCTTGTACGGACTGGGCTTGGGCAAAGGGACGAAATGCACATGATTATCCAGGATGACATTGATGGGCTTGATTCGTACCGGATTTTGGCAATAGGGCACGTCGTGGAGTAGGAGACTTGTTATGTACGTCACAACCTTACCACGCACAACAGGCAAAGTGATTGATACCTATGTGCAAAACCAGTTCACTGATATGCTGTTTTTACCATTCCACAGGCACACAGGCAACACGTTCACGCTGACTGTTGCTGCTGCTCCAGGTGATTGGACAATAACGGTATCGGCTGGACACAGTTTAACCGTTGGAGATCCCATTACAACCTTGACCGATGATGAGTACTGGTACGGGTATGTCGTAGGCATAGCAACCAACGTGATAACGTTGGACAGGATAATAACCTTTGCCATGGATGTTGGTACAGAATGGGAGGAATTGGCCGAGGAAATGGCTATTGACGCCGATCCTACGCGTGTTGCGTTTCATACGTATTCTGTGCCAAACCACGATTTTGATATAACAGGCATGAACATTGGTATGATATGCGCAACCACGCCCGACGACAGCTTGTTTGGCGATTTGCCAGCATTGACAAAAGGAATTTCGTTGCGCAAATTTGATGGCCTTACAGGTAAATATACCAACTTGGGCACAGCACGAACAAACGGGCACATGGCATTATTTGTCGGTGGAGGGCAGGTTATATATACCGACAAGGCAGGTGGAGGCGAGTATGGTGTACGGGTGAACGCAAACTGGGTGACCGGATGGGGAGTTTCTATACGGTTACGAGGCAGTACAGCAGGCACATGGACATTAAATGGGCGTGACGAACTGGTTATGGTAATCCAGGATGACATTGATGGCTTGACATCTATGGGTATAATTGCCATAGGGCACATCGTAGAATACTAGCAGGGCAGCAGTATAGGAGGCAGGCAATGGACTTGATAAACCCAGAATTTACTGAAGGCAAGTTGCAGCACATTACATGGCTTGACGAAATTTGCGCAAGCTGTAAAAATGAGGCAGCAGGATGCCCACTATTGCAGGTTATATATCAGTTTCAAATTTTAACCAGTGGAGGCATAAGGGTATCTAAATGCCTTATGTATGACCCAGACAAGGATAGCCCGAATTACGTTGCTCCAGGTGATGTGCCCAGTGTTGCACAAGCTGAACGGGCAATGGAGCAGGCACAGGGAGAAATGCAGGCTATACTCAAAACGTTCCAGGAGCTGACAGGTTATGACTTTACAGCAAACGCAAAACAGCAGGTTTGATCCGGGCAGTTTTTTCAATGATATACGTACAAGCTTTCGGGCGTTCCGTGAACTGAGGGCGTACCACAGGCAGGGCAACACGCATCCGGCTGAAACTATGCCTGCTGAACTTGTTGATGAGGCCATAGTGGAGGAAGTTGCCCTGCCTGCCGAACTGAAAGAACGCGTTGATGGTGAAAATCACCCAACACGTTTGGATATACACCATGAGGAGGAAAATAGGTACGGCATAGGACAGATGTTTAGTCATATAATGCGTGTTGCCAAGGACAGCAAAAAGGCTCCTCCGTATGGTACGTATCAACATCGCTTGTGGTTGGACAAGCTATGGCGCAATGACAGTATACTGTCAGGGGCGATGTACAGTATGGTCGCCAAGGCCGAAAGTATGAACTGGCGTGTTGATGGTGGGCGCAACCTTGCAGGGCAGGCAGCACAGATGCTTGCGAGCGCAAGGCATTTGTCGGGCAATGATTGGACAGGCTTTATATCCCCAAGTGCGATTGAATTTTACTCGCAGAATATGGGCTTTGTTTGGGACGTAACACGCCAATCATACCCGTATGGGCGTATTGACGGCTTGGCAGCTATTGACAGTAAAAACTGTGTACTGACAGGCAATGCCAAGTATCCCATGTACTATAGGTCGGTCGTAACAAACCAGGAAATCTGGTATCAACCTTGGATGTTTATGCGTGGTTGCAGTATGCTCCGGCCGGATGAACGATGGCGTGGTATGTCTTGGTGTGCTGTGGAACGGGCAGCGAAATCTGCCCTGCTGCTGAGTGCCCTGTACGATTACGATGCGGAAAAACTTAGCAACCTTCCGCCTGAAGGTGTTGCATCTGTAACAGGTATGACCGACGCCGAATTTAGGGCAGCGATTAGACTGTGGATGGCCGAGAGGCGCAAGAACAACAGTTTAACCTTCCCTCAAGTGCTGTGGTTGATAGGCAATAATCCAAATGCCAAGGTCGCAGTAAATATCCAGTCGTTTTCGCAAGTCCCTGAGCAGTTTGACAGGCAAACCGTGGTCACCCAGTACGTTCAAACGCTTGCCCTGTGTTTTGGTGTTGATGTGCGTGAATTCTGGGCCATTTCGTCAGGTGCTTTGGGCACAGCAAGTGAAACAGAAGTACAGCACTTGAAGGCAAGGGGCAAAGGTGGAGGCGAGTTTATTGCCATAGTTGAACGGCTTTTAAATGCCGAGCTCCCGCCCAGTGTATTCTTTACGTTTGACACTGCCGATATTGAAGAGGACATGGTTGCTGCAAACGTTGCCAAGGCTTGGATTGACGCCTATATAAAACTGGTATTTCCGCCTGAAGGGTATGACGCCATTATTGATGCCACATCGTTCAAACGGCTTTTGGCCGACAAGGGCGTATTGCCTGAGTGGATGGTAGGCGATAACCGTATAAGTATTGAGTCCGGCGAAATACACAAGGACTATTTTGAGGATTTGGTGCGCTTTGTGTTTGTTGCAGGCAAACTGAACCCGACGCCCTATGCGCTTGATTATGGCGTAAAGGCATTGAAGGAAACCAACGAAAAAGTGGATCCAAACAAGCCCATTATCAAGGGCAAGCCCATCGCAGCAGGTGAAGTGGAGCGTGGTACGGGTAACATCATGCCCAAGAGTGCTGTCCAGGAAGTGTATGATTTTTGGGACAGTGTGCCTGAAATCGCTGCTTTGGTAAAGCCGGATGAGGACTAGGTATGCCGTACATTGATAACGACGACAAGGGCATAGCATTAAAGGCAACTATGGAACGGTATGCCCAAGTGACCGACAACCTTGCTGAGCAGCTTACAGCAGGCACGATATCGTTGGGCACATGGGAAGAAACCATGAGGGCCGAATTAAAACGGTTTACCCGTATCGCAGCAAGTGTCGGGGCAGGCTCCCCGGAAAAGCTTACAAGGCGACAGGCAGGCACGATTGGAGCGCACCTAAAAGGTCAATATAAATGGTTGCACGATTTTAGCCAAGCCATATACGAAAAGCGTGACACGATTAGCCTTGCAGCTATCAGGGCACGTGCGAGGCTTTATGTGCATAGCTTGCCCAAAATCGCAACACGTTTGCAGGCAGGCACTCTCAAAGCACAATTTCCATATCTTCCGGGCGATGGCAGTACACAGTGTCTAAACCAATGCCGATGCACTTGGGAATTGAGCAAGGTTGCGGAGGCGGAAAACGTTGCCAGCTATAGCGCAACTTGGACGCTCCATCCTGCGGAACACTGCCCGGACTGTGTAGGCAGGGATGGAAATACTGTAACCGTAACAGCACCAATCGGGGCTGACGTACCAAGCAGCATTGGACTAGGAACATCATTGTAGGAGCATAGGCATGCCGTACTTTTTAGATGGTAAATGTGTACGCAAGGGCACAAAAAACAATCCAGGTGAAGTGGTGAAATGCCATGCAACCAAGGCAAAAGCCAAGGCACATCTTGCAGCTTTGGTGATAAACGTACCAGACGCAGTGACAAAAGGCTTGCAGGCTTTGAAGGGCATTGGTTTCATTACGACGGCCGAGTTTGGTGGTATGCTTGCCCTGTTGCCACATGCCCAAGTATACGACGATGCTATGCAGGCACTCCACAAGCGTTTTGAAACATTGCAGGGCGTACATTCCAATCTATACCGATTGGCAACTATGTACAGCAGGCATGCTGGAAACTATTTTGAAGTGGATGGTGGTACGCTTGGCGACGTGTTTGACCTAAAAATCAAGGAGGCCTTGCAGCACAGATGGGTACTCACTAGCACGTACGAAATGGTTGATTTGCAGGGCGAAACGTTTACCACCGACGCCATTGATTTCAGTATATGGTATGCCAACAAGTTCAACGAGTTCCCTGAGCTGCGGATGTACCATGTAAGGGCGTTCAAGCTTGGTATGACGGACAAGATGCAACGTTTGGGGCGATGGGAAGTAGACCAAGGGTATTGGAACAAGACGGCATTTGCCCATGCTGTGAAAAGATTGGTACGCGAGCAGGCAGGCAAATGGAAAGTGAGCAAGGGTTTCTTTTCGGTTGAGGCGACAGGCGATTGTCCTATGTGTGACAATGGTTTGATTGTTCGGCCGATCAACTATATACTGGGCATAACGTGCAAGCAGTGTCAAGCCGTATTGCCCAAGCCGATTACGATGATACAGCACGTCAGGCATACGAAAGCAATAACCTATGATAACACAGTAACCGATGTTCCTGCTGTGCCTGTCACCGCAATCGCGGCATACACAATTTCATAGACACAAGGAGTAGATTTATTATGGCACAAAACGTTTCACGTGACGAGTGGAAAGCCAAACTGCTGAAGGCAGGCTTGCCCGAGGATGTGGTTGCGGAGTTTTTGAAGGGCGTTGACGACGCGGACTTGGTGCGCATGAAAGATCTTACCGAGAACGAGTTGGCAGTTATTGCCCAGACCGCGGTCAACAAGGCAGCACAGGGCGACATGCCGGATGAGGACGAAGAGGACGAGGAAGAGGAGAAAAAGGGCAAGGAAAAAGCCGAGGATGACAAGGACAAAAAGGGCGCATCCTGCAAGGATGGGGACGAGGAACCACAGGCAGGCAGCGACACCTTGAAGGACTTGATGGCCTTTGCTGATTACATTGTCCAGCAAACCGTGGAAAAGTTGCAAGCAGGCACAGCGAAAGATATGCAGTACGAAATTGAGGTGCCCGAGTTGGCAGCTTTGGTCGCCGAGGTGACCGCCCTCAAGGAAAGCGTTTCGGGCCTCCAAGCCCAGTACGCCGAAACCTTGGGCGTGTTGAAGGAACTCACCATGGACGACGCCCAACGGATGAAAGAACAGATTGCAGGCATGTCGCAGGCAAGCAAGGCACGTGTCCGGCAATTTTTCCAGTCCTCCGCACAGGACGCCCTTGACCGTGTTGCCCAGTTCAAGGAGCAGCAAGGGCAGGCAACGACCACCGAGCAGCAGGGCGGAGACCCGACGCAAGCCGGGACTATCCATATGAAAGACGGCGAGCCAGTTTTCGTTGACGGCGAGGGCAATAAGTATCGCACGTTTGGCGAGTTTTTGGCCGTCACATCAGGTATGGCCGAGGAATAAACACTGCCCATAACATCGGGCAACAAGTACGGCATGTAAGGAGAAACAAGATATGCCACAAATGACACCTGATCAGATTTTGCAGCTTGCCAGCAATCCGGCAGCGATTCAGTTCCTCAACGCACTTGGGGCACTGACCTCCGGGCAGGCACAGCAAAAAGACAATTGGACGACCACGTATGATTCGCTGGCAAACCCGACCGTCTATGGGCGCAACAGCTTTCTGTCCCCTTGCTTTGCTGGCGACATCTTTGGTATGCAAGCCGAGGCACATGGTATCATCAACTGGATCGGCTGGCGAGTAAACCAGTTCTGGAAAAAGACGGTACAGCTTGTATCGTGGTGGAGGGGCGAGGGCAGCGACGAGGGTACGACTGGCGCGGGAAGCCCTTGCGAGGATCCGCTGGGATGGGAGTGGGGCGAGTGCTCCTTTGAAATGTGCCATACGTCCTGGTATCACAGGGCAGGCGATCCGCTTGGGCCTCACAATACCCAAGACCGCTGTGAAACAAGCCAACGTGTCCGGCTGAACGGTACGGTTATCACGGACGACTTTGAATGGCAGTTGAACGGCATTATGCAGGCTTTGCTCCAGGACATCAACTGGGACGTGGTACATGGTTCGCACCTGAACGCGTTTGAGATGAACGGCTTGGAAAGCATTGTTCGGCGTGGTTATGCCGACAATAACGGTACGCCCTGTCCCCTCGCCGATAGTTGGCTGATTGACTGGGGATACGACGACCTGGACGGCTTGGTCAACGGATGGGGCAACTTCTTTGACTTCCTGCACGAGTTGGTATTGCAGGTTGAGCAAAGGGCGCAACCAATCGGGCGTATTGCCAACACGGATATGATTTTGTTCTGCCAGCGATACATGGCCGACTGCATTCTCAACGCGTATGCCTGTTACTCCGTCTGTGGCGTTACCACGCTGAACGACAGCACCGACCAGGCTATCCGGGCACAGGTCAACGAGTACCGTCGGTCCCTGAATAGTGGGCCAATCTACGATGGCCAGAGCGTCGTTGGTACGGTACGGCTGAAGAACGGTCGTGCCCTGTCCATCATGGTTGACGACGCGTTTTCCATCAGCAACGTTGGCAACAACAACTTCTGTTCGGACATCTACCTGCTTACACGGAAGATTGGGAACCGCGACGTGCTGTATGGCGAGTACCTTGACCTCCGCAAGTATGCAGCAGCGATGATGAAATATGCCGGACAGATTGCCAGCTCCATCAGCACCGACTCGGCAGGGCGTTTCTCGTTCCGCGGGAAGTTGGATAACTGGTGCGGACAGGCTATGGCAGGCATTTCGCCAGAGATTTACCTGAGCGCACCTTGGGCACAGGCACGTATTATGAACGTCTGTTGCCAGCGTCTGTTCACGCCCGTCGTTGGTACGCCCTTCCAGCCGGACTATCTGCCGGGAGGCAAGCCTTTGTATGAGGCCGAAAGTTGGGGCATGGAATGCAGCGATACTCCTGTGGGCAGCAACATTTCGTCGCCTGCTGAGTGGGATTTGGTGCTGCGTCCTCCGGCATGGCCTGCCGATCCGATTCCAGCCTAGTATACTAGGGACGCACCGAGAACCGTCGTAAGGGCGTCAAAATCAACCATATGGGGCACAGTATGCTTCTACCTTGCATACTGTGCCCATCACTAGGAGGTGAAGCATGCCAAGTGTGCATGCATATTGTGGACTACACTATGGGAAGGAGTATTTTGAGTGGGCGATTGCAAGCGTACTTCCGTTCGTAGATTTGTACCACGTTTTCTACTCACAATGGCCGTCTCACGGAGGCAGTACGCGTATGACCATACCGCAAGGCGAAAACAGGGAAACGTTAAAGTATGTCGCCGACAGTTTTGGAACAGACGTGGTATGGCACGATTGCCCAAGGTTTAGACACGAGGGCGAGCATCGCACGTTTGCCCTTAACACTATGTTCCAATCCTATGGCGCGGACTTGGCAGTTTGGAATGACGCCGATGAGTGCTGGGATGCGGACATTTTGTGCAATGCTATGGACAAGGCCATTGCAGGGCAGGCACGTGAGTATCGTGTACATGCAAGGCATTTATGGAAAGGCTTTAACTGGATTTGCGATGATGCTGCAATGCCTGTCCGCTTTGTAAAGCCCACAGGCACAGGGGAAGCGTACCTAAATGATGCGTACTTTTGGCATTTTGGATACGCCCAGTCCGCTGTCCTTGTGGCATACAAGTTGAAAATACATGGGCACAGGGCGGACATTGACCCGAATTGGTGGAAACGCGTATATGTGGATTGGAAGCCTGAGGGCAGCTTTCCACAGGGCGTACATCCTACCAATGGCGTTGATGCCCAAACGGGCAAACCCTTTTGGACGCCCAAGCCGTTTGATAAGCGTTACATAGAACGATTGGTAGGCGATCACCCGTACTGGGATGAGGAGTTTGTGTGAAAGTTGGGTTTCAGTTATGACCTGGATGGTCAGCTAGAGGAGGGCAGTTAAATTGGACATCAAGTTTGTAAAGCCCAGTCACCATTATGACAGCTATGTGGATTACTGGGAACTCGTACGCTTGGCAGGCTTTGCGGTATGCAGTATCCCTGAAGTAAAGCTTGACAGCGAAACCGTTTATGTGCTGTCGCCTATGAACGGCGAATGGGAACCTAACATACTCCCGCAAGTGGGCAGGGCAAAGCGCAAAGCCCACATCATTCACTGGTTATTGGAACGTCCAAGTGGTTGCGTAAATGTACCAAGGGCACAGCAAATGATTGAGTACGTGCGATCCAATATGCAATTGCAGTATGACAGGCTTGTTGACGAAACTTGGGTAAGCGACAGACAGCTTGCCCTGGAGACAGGTTTTCGGTTTGTGCCTGTAGGCAGCGACCGTGGACTGGGCAAACCTGCTGGAAGGCCAATCGGCAAGGAATACCACTTGGCACACATGTCCTATGTGAACCATAGGCGGGAAAGGCTATATAACCGGATGCGAGCTGTTGGATGTATATTTGCCCCGAATGCATGGCCTCCGCACAGAGAGCAGATTATACATCAAAGCATGTTTGGCCTTTGTACGCACAAGGATGAGTACCCGTATATGGAACCCTTGCGTATCGCAGTGTATACGTCATACGGCATGCCCATTATAGGTGAAACCGTGAAGGACGCTTACCCGTTGGATGGCGATGCCTGGGAAACGGTTTCGTATGCCGAAATGCCGGAACGCGTGGTTGACATCCTAAACGGCTCTCACCTGCAAAAGTGGGTTGACATGGGCAAACGGGCACAGCAGCGAATGTGCGACGATTTTAACTTTGGAAAAGTGGTACGGGAGGCCATAAATGTTTGAGGACTTGGCAGGCTATGATTATATACTTGTCACTGGACCTCAGCGGTCAGGGACAACCATTGCAGCGAAAATGATAGCTGAGGATACTGGCAAGCTGTTTGTGAGCGAGGGCCATATGCAAGATGCCCGTGATGAAAAGGGCGCACTATGGCATATTATGCACAGGGTACGCAATATCGTTATCCAATGCCCAAGGATGAGCGCATATGTCCACGAGTATGCTGCGGAAAATGTGCTTGTGGTTTTTATGCACAGGGAATTGGAGGACATAAAGGCAAGCGAGGCCAAAATAGGATGGGGCGACGCCCTGCAAAGGCAACGATACCACGCCGAAGATGATAAACGGCATATCGCTCAAATCAAGTGGGCGTACTGGCGCAAGGTACAGCAAGATCAGTGCTGGGATACCTTGGATTTGGAGTACGATGATTTGGCCGACCATCACCTGTGGGTACGCCCAGAGCACCGAAATTGGACTGGGCAACCACGCACTATATCCCGGCATAGTCAGTTCAAGGACGAAATTGCCCTGCCATTGGACAAACGGCTTGCAGCAAACTTCATTTTGAATGAACGATTGCTCTTTCAAAGGCAGGCTTTCCCAATTGAATTGTCGGTGGTATCAGGCACGTACAACAGGCTTGACTATTTGCGTCAAATGGTTCAGTCGGTACGGGCAAGTATAGGAACTGTTTCATACGAAATCGTTCTTGTTGACGGTGGAAGCACCGATGGCACACTGGCATGGTGCAAGCAGCAACCAGATATCCGGCTGATTGAGCATGGGGAGCTGCTTGGGGCAATAAAGTCTTTCAACGACGGCTTGTATGCAGCACAGGGGAAATACTGTGTTGTCGGTAACGATGACGTGATTTACGAGGACGAAACCTTGTTAAATGCCGTATCATATATGCACGATCACCCGGATGTGGGCGTTGGATGCTTTTACCAGAACCGTGACCATCCAGGGCATTATGACCTCAGCTATATGCCAGCTATTGTAGATGGCAGGCAGATGAGGCACGTATACGGGCAAGTGTGCATCGTGCCGAAATGGCTTGGCGATGCTGTTGGATGGTGGGGAAATTTTGAGGATCAACGCACCTATGGCGGTGACAATAACCTGTCGTGCTTTGTGTTGGAGGCAGGTTACAAGGTAACAGGCATCCAGTGTGCCTGCATAACCGATTTGAAAGCCGATGACGAGTTGCGCAAACGCAACCACGATGACGCCCTTGTAAGGAGGGGCAAAACGCTCAATCACCCTGACAGCATTGCATGGGGCAAACGTTGGACTCACCCTGATGGGAGCTGTGGGCCAATCGTGTTGGAAGAGCCAACTATTGAAAACCCACTTGTCGTCCCGCCCATACGGTTTCTATACTTGCCCATTTATGAGCCGGGACACGACGTGCAAAAGCGTACGAAAACAGGCTTGCGAAAAGCCTTGGACAAATATGGCCTTGTATACGAGTACGATTACATGGGCGTTAAACAGCAGCATGGAGGGGAGTATTGTATCAATTATTTGCGGGATATAATTGATAGCTGGCATCCGCACTTGCTGCTGACGCAAATCCATTCACCATCGGCCGACCTGTTTAATGAACACAGTGTAAGCAGGTTGAAAGAGGAATACCCGAACGTTGTATGGGTAAACTGGAACGGCGATTATCACCCCGAGGATTTACTGGGCAATGCCAATATGA
>Ga0180437_10007310_pt1 | contig 14412 bp, 10 predicted proteins | sample SS_ome_4_FD_132410 | JGI IMG/M metagenome (GOLD analysis project Ga0180437, IMG submission 132410) | Hypersaline lake sediment archaeal communities from the Salton Sea, California, USA - SS_3_D_1 metaG | ecosystem: Environmental > Aquatic > Non-marine Saline and Alkaline > Hypersaline >...
GAGTTGTTGCCAGCCATTGACGACCTGGCTGAGCTAAAGGTGACGTTGCACATTTTCTGGTTGCTGTCGCGGAAAAAGGGCGTCCCTCGCTACGTGAGCTTTAAAGAGCTTTCCAACGATGGGGTGCTTTTGGGAGGCTTGAAATCACTGGGGCAGGAGCCAGGGGAGTCTTTGCAGGAAGGGCTAAAGAGGGCGATGGCCCGGGGCACCCTCTTGCACGTGGCCGTCGAGCAGGACGGGAAACGGGACGAGCTATACTTCATGAACACTGACCAGGGCCGGCGGGACGTCGAAAGGATCCGTCAGGGCCAACTGGAGCTCGGTGTGGCCGTCCTGCCACCTGAACCGCCTTTGGAGGTCGAGCGGCCCAACATCTTTGTCCTCTACGAGCAGAACATCGGCCTCCTCCAGCCCCTGATCGCTGAACAACTGAAGGACGCCGAGCAGACTTACCCCAGCGAATGGATCGAGGAAGCCTTTCAGATCGCCGTCGAGCAGAACAAACGCAACTGGGCTTACGTACACGCTATTCTGGAGCGTTGGGCAACCGAAGGCAAGGACGATGGCAAAGGCAAGGGAGATTCTAGAAAAGATCGCCGCCGCTACATCAAAGGAAAGTACGCCGACTACATTGAACACTGAGGCCAGGAAAGCAGAGGTCTGCCCTGTCTGCAAGGGAGCGGGCTACGTGGCCAGAGATGTCCCTGTTGGTCATCCCGATTTCGCTCGCCTGTTCCCTTGTCAGTGCAAGCTGGCCGAGTTGGAGGCCAGACGCTTCTCGGCTCTCAGAAAGATCAGCAATCTGGACGCCCTCTCCCACATGACTTTCGAGAGTTTTGTGTCTCAGGGGCGTTTTGGGCTGCCCGAGGAACAGAAAGCCAGCCTCGAGTGGGCCTACAACCAGGCCAGGAACTTTGCGGAGGAGGCTGAGGGATGGCTGGTGCTACAGGGAAGGTTCGGCTGTGGCAAGACCCATCTGGCAGCAGCCATCGCCAACGACAGGCTCCAGCGTGGCCATCCCGTCCTCTTTGTCGTGGTGCCCGATCTGCTCGACCACCTGCGGGCTACCTATCGGCCCACCAGCGAGGTGGCTTACGATGAGCGTTTCGAGCAGGTGCGCATGGCCCCTCTGCTCATCCTCGATGACCTGGGCACTCAGAGCACCACCTCCTGGGCTCAGGAGAAACTTTACCAGATCATCAATTATCGCTACAACGCGCGCTTGTCCACGGTGATCACCACCAACCACGAGTTGGAGGAAATAGACCTGAGGCTGCGCTCACGCCTGGTTGACCCTCAACTGGCCACTTTGGTGCACATCCGCGCCCCCGACTATCGCCGCCCGGCCGAGGACACCAGCCAATCGGAACTGAGCAGCCTGATCCTTCATCACGACCAAACCTTTGGCAATTTTGAGCAGCGCCCTCACGAGTTGCCCGCCGACGAGCGGGAGAACCTCAAGCAGGCTTTCCTGATCGCTCAAGAGTACGCTCAGAACCCCCAGGACTGGCTGGTTTTCACCGGCACCTTTGGCTGCGGCAAGACCCATCTGGCGGCGGCCATCGCCAACTATCGGGTGAGCCAGGGGCACTCGGCCCTGTTCATCGTGGTGCCCGACCTCCTGGACCACCTGAGGGCTACCTTTAACCCCAACGGTCTGGTCTCTTACGACAAACGCTTCGAAGAAGTGCGCACTGCCCCTCTCCTGATCCTGGATGACCTGGGCACCGAAAGCGCGACCCCCTGGGCCCGGGAAAAGCTCTTCCAGTTGTTCAACTATCGCTACAACGCCCGGCTGCCGACGGTGATCACCATGCAGCAGTCGGTGGAAGAACTGGAAGAGACCAATCCCCGTCTGAGTTCCCGCATGTTGGACATCTCTCGTTGCACCGTCTTTGCCATCCTCGCTCCCAGCTACCGGGGTAGAGGGAAGCGCAAAGGACGGCGAGGAGGAACTGGGAGCAGGAAATCCCCACGAGGTCGGGGGAAGCTGGGGGTGTAAAGGTTGCCCTCTGGCTGTGGTGGCGAGGGATGATTCTGGTCTGGCTAAAATGACTTGGGTGTCAAGGTGGGTAGACAGCCTCGCACTGGCGGGGAACTGTCAACGGATTCAGAGAGCGGATTGAACGGATTTAGGCCAAAATCAAACGAGAGGATTCTCTCCTGGGGAGGTGATCATCCGTTCAATCCGTTATAGAAATCCGTTGATAGCGGTCCCCTCTCAAATCTCCAACTTGTTTTAGCCGCCCCCGAGTGATTCTGGTCTTCTGCAGGGTTGTATCAGGGTTCAAAGGCAAACCCGTCCACATAGACCATCCCCGCCATGTCTTTCCACTCAAAGACAATCTGCACGAGGACGATTCGTGTGAGATCAATGGTTTGTCCCGACCCTCCCTCGACGTGAAAATCGGTCAGGGGGATCTCCACCCGCTGCCAATTGGTTTTCACCGTCATATAGTCCTCGATGTCCACGAAGTTGCGAATGTCGGGTGCGGGGGGCGAGACCAGCCAAACGTTAGGAATTTCACCGCCCGATCGCCCCTTGATGTCAAAGACAAGTTTGGAGAGGTTAGAGACGTCGGTTTCTGGCAGTACGATCTCCCATCCCGAGTAGCTATCGTTCACTCCCACTCTGTCGTAAGCGATTCGATAGCTTGTGCCATCGTTGGAACCAGGGCTGAAGGCTGTGCTGTTGACAGCCGCCGTGCGCCAATAGAATTGCCTGAAGGTATAAGCCCGGCTGGCCATATTGGCCTGATCTGAGGCGGCAAAGATACCTGGCTGCACTGGCTTCTCCTTGCTCACGAAACCAACCTGCGTGCTCGACAACTGGATTGTAATGGTGCCGTGATCCCATCTTGGCGGGTCATTGAATCCATCCAGTTCTAGCGGCAATCCCAACTGGCTTCTCATGCTCTGAACTGCATTAAAGGCACAATTGGTGTAATACAACGGCTCTCCACTGGCATCAATCTCGGTGTCGTTGTATTGCCCCACTTCCACATTCGGAAGGGTAATATTGACGCTTTTCTCTGGGTATACGTGAGTGACAGTGGCCAGCAACCCGGCTGGTTCACCAAACCCTTGCAAGTAGGCTGCTCGTAAGAAGACCGCATTGCGGTCAACGTCAGCCATCTTCCCTTTGCACAGTCGCCCGGTCTGAGCTTGGGCGTTGCCCGGGTGGATGGTGATGGTGCGGCTGCTGGGATCGTAAGTCACCTCCGGCGTTGGTGTGACTGGCGTGTTGGTTGGCGTGGGCGTAGGGGGCGGAGTATGAGTAGCTGTTGGCGTACTGGTTGGAGTGGCTGTCTTTGTGGGTGTTGGCGTATAGGTCAGTGTAGGTGTTGCCCTACCGGTCGGAGTTTGAGTGGCTGTTGGCACATCGGTCGGTGTGGGCTTGCCCGTTGGTGTAGATGTACGGTCAGGTGTGAACGTGGAAGTTACCCTTGGCGTATCGGTTGGTGTAGGCTTGCCTGTTGATGTAGGAACAGGCGAGGCTGTGGATGTAAGGTCAGGTGTAGACGTAGAAGTTACCGTAGTTGGCACAGGGGTTTGTATGCGTGCGATGCCTTCCTCCGCACTTTGCCTGAGTTCTTCTGATTCTGATGACTGGGCAGCTTGTGCTAATTCATCCACCGCTTTGTCAGGAGCTCCAAGCTCTTCATAGATCAATCCCAATGTGTAGTGAGTCGGTGCAACGCCCTGTTTCGCTTTTTCTCCATATTCTATCGCCTTCTTATATGATTGAATACTTTGGAAAAAGTCCCCCTTCACAAAGTGAACGTTTCCAATACCATGGTGCGCGCCAATGGACTGGGGATCCAGTTCAGCGGCCTTTTCGTATTCCTTTTCGGCTGATGTCATATCGCCACGACGAAAGAAAATGTTCCCCAGGCCAATGTAAAGACTAACCAAATTGGGGTTAAGAGCTAGGGCACTTTGGAGATCTTTTTGAGCAAGTTCCAACTTGCCCAAGGCAGCATGAGCTCTACCTCGATAGTAATAGAGGTAAGCTTGGCTCTTTCGGAGCATCATCAACTCTTTGGTTTCAAGTTTGGGGGCAATCTCCTCTGTGTTGCTAATGGCTATCGAGAGTTCGTCAATTGCCTTGCTATAGTCCTCCTGATCAAGGTGAGTTAATCCCAGAAGGAATGTCATCAAGAACTCTGTCCTTGTGCCAAGATGCTGGCCTAGTTCCACGGTCTCCAAGGCAGCAAATGGAGCATCGAGAACACCATAGGTTGTGAAACTTACCGCTTCTTTTAAGTGAGAGACCGTGAAAGTAGGGATAACTGCCCTTCCTGAGGGTTCAGGCAGCCACCATCCCCACACAACAATTCTGTATCCTTTCTGCCCGAATCGCTCTGCTTGCTTTGAGGAACGAATGATCCCATCTCTGTGCAGTGTTATATCTTCAGCAGCATTGGCCGCCTTTAATCGCCTTTCCAATTCGTGGTGTAATACCTCGCAGATCTCTTGGCCTGCGTCTGAGGGTTTAAATTTCGACCCCTTGCCGAACTCTGCGATAGCGATGCCAAATTCTGTTGCGGGTGCCGCCACCAAGTCTAGTTCGCTGGTTACGATCTTCCACATTGTTGGACCCACTGCGATGGCAATAACTACTCCTATTATCAAAGCCGCAACTTTTAGTTTGATAACAAGCGGTGAGGGCTTCTTAACAGTAGGTTCGTCTACTCTACCCTGACGTTTCATTCCTTCTCGGATAGCTTCCACTAGCCGTGTCCAACCATCCGCTTCACACAGATCCACCCACTGAAATTTGCGCAGGCTTTCTGGCACCTCGCAATCGTCCAGCCGTACTGGAATCAGATAGATATCGCTATCCAACTTTTCCTGCCAGATATCCAGAGCCTGTCTAATTTCCCTCTGTCTCCAGCCTCTTTGGTGGTCTGCCGAGTGATCTGACAGACATACCAAGAAGAAATTAGAGTGCCCGATAGCTTTCTGGATAGTAGATTGCCAGTCTTCTCCTGGGAGGATGTCTTTTTTGTCCATCCAGGGTTTGAACCCCGCCTTGGACAATTTTTGGTAAAGCTTCTTTACCTTTTTTTCATCTTCTCGCGCATAGCTGAGGAAAATCTGAACCACTGTGTTTTTCACATGGCCAGGGTCAGGGGGCGGAGGCTCAGGCGGAGTATGGCGAAGCTGTTCTTCGATCTGCACAGTACGTTCTTCAATGTTATCAATCTCATACTGGTTTTCAAGCGATTCCCGATTGTGCGTCATAGCTCACCTCCGCCTAAGTTGGAGCAACCAGAAGTGTCACCGGGGAAGAGACAGTGCCCCACAAACCCAAAAGCCGCTCTGGCCACACAGAAAGCGGCTTTTGAAAACTGTGTATGCTTTCTGACCATGCAGGAAGTGGGGCTGTCTCGTATTCAATTGACGTAACTAGTATAGCACATCATCGCATATTTGACAATATTATCCTTGAAAGGAAGATAAAACACTCAGGGGTCTTGTAGCTCGAAGAGCAGGTCTTTGCCATTGAGGGTGAGGATGAAGTGGTTAAGCACATCGCGGCCGAGGATGGCGTATGGCATTGGCGCAGCGACAACTTCAATGGAATCCAAACATACATCTGCTACTGCCAGAGTGACAATGTAGGTGGTAACGAGGGTAGGAGACCCATCCCAGGATTCTACCGACATGTCGCTGGCTCTGGGAATCTGCAAGGCGGTCAGTATCTCGACAGGCAAAATGGAAACTTCCGCGCCGGTGTCAAGCAGTCCTTGCGCCGGGCGCCATTGCGTCGAATCCTGAGGCGAAACGACCTCGAACTCTATGAACGGCGCAGGCGGTTGCGAGCTTGTGTCGTAAGCAGTTGTCATCGCACGATTCGCGGTGAGAAAATGCGGGCTGCCCGGGGTTGCTCAGTGACCTTTTGCATGTAGATGGGCCGATAGCCGAATCTGGCATAAACTCGTCTGGCAAGTGTGCCGATCTCGGAGTCGGCATCTATCACCTGATTATCCAAGACAGCCACGAACTGGCCTTTGTGGGTCTTGAGCAATTTGCTTTGCATCTGCTTAAAAGCCTGTTGGCCTTGTTCCCATTCATCATCTGGGCTCAATGGGGGCGAAATGTGCCGCTCCCGCCAGGCCTCAAACTCGCGGTACTCGGCAATGGGCACTACTGCCGCTACAGGTTCTCCCTCGTGTTCCAGGATGAGGGGCCCCTGAGACAGGTCCGTTTTGTTCAAGGAGAGAGAATACGCAGCCTGCGCCTCTTTGAGGCTCACTGTCTTGGCCATGCTCACCACCTCAAGCTATAAAGTCGAGTCCCCAACTTTGGGGGGATGCCCTGGACAAGTCCAGGAATCCAAGAAGAAAATTCCTATGGTATCCAGTTAGAGTATAAGCCAGGAATCGGTATCTGTCAAGGAGGATTGCTTCGAATTACCGTTTCTGCCAGGTCAGGGCAGTGGTCAGCAGAATCACTCGCGGTCTTTCAGCAGCAGGTCAGCTACCGTCCGCTGGTTGCGGGTTGCGGCCAGCGGCATAATGGAAGGCAAGGGGCGCCCACTCCATGAGACCAGCCCTGCTTCAACCATTGTCTGGAGCCTGTCCTCCGGTGGAAGGCCAGCCGGGACAATGCGCCCGCTGGGTCGCTCACCCTCGGTGATGAGCAAAGCCGCGCCCCCCTTGAACTGCCGCAAGTAGTGGCTCAGGCGGGATTTCAGTTCGCGGATATCCACGATCGCTTGTGTCATAGCAAATCCCCAAATGCGTCTGATGACAATCCAGCAGACCAGACGCGGACTGTCATCCGCTCCGAGCATAAAACCATAATTTCCTGAGGCTCGACAGATCCCAACTTGCTCCTGCTGGCCTGCACCGCAACAGTGGTGATCGCCAGATCCAGCAGCCGGGCAGCGGGTCTGGTGATCCGCCGCGAACTTTTATGACCTGTTGAGCCTATGCTTCGGATGATGAACAAGAGGAGTCAGTATCTATGCGCAAACCGCTGGCCTTGACCAACTGGAAGATGGAGATGACGGTGGCCAGGAGCCTGGCCTTTGTGCAGGACTTGCAATCGGCCATCGGTGACCTGGTGCAGGCGGTAGACATCGTCCTCTGCCCCCCTTATACCGCTCTCTACCCCATGGCCCAGGCCCTCAAGGGCAGTCCCATCGCCCTTGGGGGACAGAATGTCTCCATGGCCCCGGGTGGGGCTTACACGGGTGAGGTATCGGCGGCTCTGCTGACTGACGTGGGCTGCCGCTGGGTGCTGTTGGGCCACTGGGAGGTCCGACGCCACCTCGGTGACACGGACGAGACGGTGAATCGCAAACTCCACGCGGCTCAACGGGCTGGCCTGAGCCCCATCCTCCTCTTCGGAGAAGCCAGAGGGGAGCAGGACCGGTTCCGCCAGGCTCTGGCAGCGCAACTGCAACGGGTGCTGGAGGGCTGCCAGGCCCGGCAAATCGAAGAGATGGTCGTGGTGTACGAACCCGAATGGACCATCAACGTCGAGGAACCGGCCTCACCTGAGCAGGTCGGCGCGGGGTGTGGTTTCATCCGGGAGTGGTTGGCCGGGCATTATGGGGCACCGGCGGCCCAGGCGGTGCGCATCATCTATGGGGGCAGTGTGACGCCAGCCCGTGCGCGGGACCTGCTGGCAGCACCGGACGTGGACGGGCTGGGCGCTGGCCGCCAGGGCCGCCAGGTGGAGGCTTTTGCCGAGATCGTGCGTCTGATCGCCACAGCCAAGGGCCTGTAAAGAATAATCTGCTTTTGCCGGATTTGGAATCCGGCGGTCCGGCGGCTGGATTACAAATCCAGCCGGAGCCAATCGGGAAATGGCCTTGTTACAGCAGGCTCCTCACATAGCCGCCGTCCACCTGGATGGTCGTCCCCGTGATGTAGGCAGCTCGCTCCGAAGCCAGGAAAACCACCAGGGCTGCCAGCTCCTCTGGACGGCCCAGGCGGCGGGCGGGGATGCCCGCCGCATATTCATCCACTACGTCCCGGACACTCTTCCCCTCTTTGGCGGCCCGCCCCTCGGCCAGACTCTTCACTCGATCGGTCAGGTTCCAGCCGGGGCAGACATTGTTAACGGTGACCCCTTCGGCAGCGCACTCGTTGGCCAGGGTCTTGGCCATAGCCACCACCCCTGACCGCGCCGCGCTGGAGAGGATGAAACCATCTATCGGCTGCTTCACACTGGCCGAGGTCATGTTCACGATCCGCCCCCAGCGGCGAGCCCGCATCCCCGGCAGCACCGCCCGGCAGAGGCGGATGGTGCTCATCAGGTTCAACCGCAGGGCTGCCTCCCAGGCTTCGTCGTCAAAATCCATAAAGGCGCCGGTAGGTGGCCCCCCGGCGTTGTTGACCAGGATATCAATCTGGCCCAAATACTCTTCCACGGCATAGATGAGCCGCTGGATGTCTTCTGGCCTGGTCACGTCGGCCACGGCGGGAAATACCTCACCCTCCGTGTCCATGGCGATTTCGAGGGCCGCAGCGCGGAGCACGTCTTCCCTCCGGGCGCAGATGGCCACGTGGGCCCCCTCCCGGGCGAGTTCCCAGGCCACCGCTTTGCCCAACCCCCGGCTGGCGGCCGCCACCAGGGCCACTTTGCCTTGCAATCCCAGGTCCATTGTCCTCCCTCCTCACTCGAACGTAATCACCTTTTGGTGCGACGCACTTGCTGTCGTCGGAAAGCACTCAAGCAGCGCCGAAATCAAGTCAAATCGCAGCCTTTTGGACATCACCGTAAGTGCGTCGCACCTTAACTTACATTGGGTGCCAACTTGTCTACAGGTCCTCACCCCCGTAGGACAAATTGCCAATTTGTCTTACATATCCTCCTCTGACAGGACCGTGATCCCATTACGCTGGAGCAGAGCCGCAGTGACGCCCTGTCCAGACATCACACGGCCGCTGAAAGTGCCATCGTAAATGCGACGACAGCCGCACGAGGGGCTGTCGTCCTTGAGCACAGCCTGCCGGATGCCCAGACGCTGCGCCGTCTCCAGGGCCTGACGCGCGCCAGACAGAAAGGCCTCAGTGACGTCCTTGCCATCAATAGTCAGCACCTGGGCCAGCCCGTCCAGGACGGCCTGGCCATCACCGCCCACGATCTCTGCCGGAGGGCGAGGGACAGGCAGCCCACCAGCCATCTCAGGGCAAATCGGCACGGCCAACCCCCGCGCAGCCAACTGAATGAGCCGGGGGACGGGGCAGCACCCGCCGTCGTAGCGAGTGCAAATGCCCAACAGACAGGCACTGACGAGATAACCGTCCATTTCCAAAACCCCTCTGACCAATCCCGTTCAGTTAAAGGTCCGGAGTCGAGGCTTCAGCCGGATTTTTCCGCCTAAAGGCTCTACTCCAACCGTTTATCTAAACCATGTTGCCTTTAAACTCATTCACCGCCCTTGCAGCGACAGGACCCCGATTTCTGCCAGGTCCTGGAAGTAGTGGCGCAGGACCTCAAGATCGGGCTCAATCCCGGTCCCCAGGGCTACCCGGCGGGCGATCTCCAGCAGGCTCCGTTTCCCATCCACCCACAGGGTGGCCATCCCCAGCATCGTGAATACCCCCAGGCTCCTGGTCATATGTTCTACCAACCAGGCCGTCTTCTCCCAGCCCAATGCCTCGGGTGGGTAATAGAGGACATTCAACGGCCCCGTCCAATGCCGCACGGGCACCAAGCGGTCTGCCTCCCGCTCCTGCTCCGAGAGTTCGGGACGGAGGTCGGCCACCTCGCCGGCCTTGGACCCAGCCAGAGACTCGCCGGTGGCCAGCAGTTGCCCGTGGAGTTGTGCGGCCTTGCCCTCCAACTCGGTTTGGCAGGCGGCAATCAGGGCCGCAACCTTCGGGTCGTTATCTGCCAGCCGCTGTACCGAGGCCACTGCCCCCTTTTCTACCTCCAGACGATAGTCGAGGGCGTCCCACGCCTGGCGGATTCGAGCTCCCATCCGTTCGGGATAGGGTTTGCCCCCTTTGTCCTCCGCTGGGATTTGGTGCAGCGCCCACAGCGCCTCGTTGGCTTCCTGGCTCAGCCGGCGCAGGCTCCGCTCCAGGGTTTCCCGGGCCAGCAGGGCCGCCTCAGAAGGTCCGGCGTTGGCTATGACTTGGGCCAATTGGGACACCACCCAGGCCACCTTCTCCATCTCGGCCGGGTCCACCTTTTCCAATGTGTCGTGCGACGAATGGTAGAACCGGTCGGGCCAATGGCCGAAGGAGATGGCCGGCACACCCCAGGTGCTGTCCACAAAGGGCGCGTTGTCCGAACCGCCGCCGTAGGGACCGACCTGGTACTTCCACAGGTCTGCGGCCGAAGCACTAAAGTACGACCCCCCGCCGGACGTCAGTCGTTCCAGGAAACGCTCCCCCAGGTCGTTCAAATAGGAGGGCAGGGTATCGGGCGTGCGTTCCAGAACCAGGGGGCCGCCGCACAGTTGTTGGTTCTCGCCCACCATGTCGCAGCAGATCACCCCTTGAAGGCGGGCAGGCCAGTCTGGATTGGCCTGCAGGTAGGCGATGGTACCGTACCATTCAGGCACCCAGAGGAAGCGGATGGTGCGCGCCGGTCGGGGCAGCTTGCCCTCGGCGATAAGGCGATGCCAGGTGCGGGCGACTTCCAGGATCAGCGCCGACCCTGAGGCGTTGTCGTTGGCCCCAGGCGAAGGGTGGCAGATGTGGGCGATAAAGAGCACCTCCTCGTCTGGCTTGCTGGCTCCTTGGATCACACCCGTCAGCACGGGAAACTCGCCCTCACTCAGGGTGGTCTCGACGATGGCATGAACTCGAAGCGGTTCCGAGCTCTCGGCCATGAGCTTTTTGAGGCGCTGCATCTGCGGGTGGTTGATCCCGAAGCAGAACACGCTGGAACCGTCGTCTTCCACCCAGACGCGACCATAGGCGATTTGTTCTGGCTCGTTCTCACGGGTGCGGGCCGGGGGCACCTCGACAATGCTGTCGGTGATCACGCCTACAGCCCCGTGGAGGGCGGCCATCTTGGTTGACGCTCTGTAGCCCCAGCCCGCTCCGCTGACCAGGACCGCCTTGCCTGTGGTGTCTTTGCCTTCATAGTCCTGCTCGGTGAGACCCTGGCCCACGTCTACCACTTCAGCGATGATGCCTCCTGGAGAGGTTGGGGCGCAGCAGGTGCCCAGGTGGCATGGCTCGTCCTCAAAGCGGGCCAGAACCTCCTCTTCGGGCGCGATCAGCCGCAGCTCAGCCCGTTGGGGAGACCAAAACCAGGGCTTTTTCCAGGTCCACCAATAGCTCTTGCCATCCACCGGATAACGGTGAACTTGGACGTCGTCCAGGCCTGCCGCTTCCGCCGCCTGGCGCATCAGGTCCACTGCTGCCAAAAGGCCCGGCGAGGCCTGGATGCGGTGCAGTTGGGTCAACTGGCCTACGGTGCGCTTGGCTCGCAGGCCTGAGAATTCCCGGGAGAACAGTTGGGCAAAGCGATCCAGGTTTTGCATGACATGTTCCTTTCATCTGTCAAATGGTGGTTTGCTACCGTAGGGGTTATTTTACTACAGGTTGGGCAAAAAGAGAAGCGTTGCCAACGGCAGTTTCGCCAACGCGCAAAACCCAAAATGCCTACCACTGGGGCATAAGAAAGCAAAACCGCCCTGTAACTAGGGCGGCTTTGGTTTTGGCCCCCGGCTTGAACAGTCTCCAGGGTGCCTTTTGTGCTGAAAAGTTGTCGCAGCTTTCTTCGCCACGTCTATAGTTCTGGCGTGGGCGTCGGGCGTGGGCTGCCTCCCCCCGGTGTCGGGGCGACCGCTGGCCCAGGCGGTACTTGACCGCCTTCCAGACTGGTCACGTTCAGGGGCACCGGACCCAGCACATTGTTGTTCTCGTCGGTCTCCGTGACAGTTCCATCCGTATCGGCCTGGGCGTAGAGTTGGTGGGTCCCGGCGATGAAGACATAGCTGCCGTTGAGGGTGCGGCTCTCGCCGGCGACGAACCACGCACCCTGTACACCCCACTGTATGTCACCGACCAGGCGTGGCTCCGGTACGCTGTCCACGTAAAAGTCCACGTAAAAGTTGTTGCCGTAGGCCACCGCTTGGTCACCTTGGTTCCTGACCGTCACGTACACCGTGGCCGGCTGCCCCGCTTCGGGCGAACTGGGAACGACAGAGATGTCGGTCACTACCAGGTCTGGCCCCGAGGGCGGCGGGATGGTAGTGGGCGGTGGCGACGGGATGGTAGTGGGCGGTGGCAAAGTGGGTGTCTCAGTGGGCCGTTCAGGCGGAGGCGTGTAATTTTTCAGGATGATCGGCAGATAGAGGTCGAGTATAGGTGCCTCGACAATGGTGACGGCCGTAGTGGATGTGAGCAGGTTGACCGAGTTGCTGGCGGTGACAATCGCCGTGTAGGTGCCCATAGCCGGGTAGGTGTGGGCCACCACTGCCCCGCTGCCGGTCGCCCCATCGTGGCCAAAGGCCCAGGTGTAAGTCACGTTGCTGCCTGCCGTGATGGTGGCTGTCAGCGTGGTGGCCCGACCCAGCGGTGTGGGGCTGTCGTTGGTCGCGCTGAGTCCATTAATGGGCTCATCGGTGATGGTGACAACCGTCGTCGCCGTGTCCACGCTGACCGAGTTGTTGGCGGTGACGACCGCCGTGTAGACGCCGACAGCCGGGTAGATATGAGTCACCACTGCCCCGCTGCCGGTTGCTCCATCATGGCCAAAGGCCCAGGTATAGACCACATTGCTGCCCGCCGTGATGGTGGCCGTCAGTGTGGTAGGCTGGCCCAATGGTGTGGGGCTGTCGTTGGTCGCGGTGAGCCCCGCGATGGCTTCTTCCACCGTGACCGTGGCTGTATCGGTGTCGGTCACCGTGCCTGCCAGCGAGGTGCCGACGACCGTGGCCGTGTTGGTAAAGTCCGCTGTCACATTGGGGCGCATGCAGGTGTAGCTCTCGCTGGCCCCAACTCCCAGACTCACGAACGTCCGTTCACAGTCGGACGCCAGGGCGTCGTCCACGGTGATGGGCGCTAGAGGCACGTCGCCGGTGTTGGTGATGGTGATGGTAAAGGTCACGTCGGAACCCCTGGCCACCGTCTGGGTGTCTGGCCTCTTGGCTATCTCGATGGTGGGGCTGATAACGTCCACAAAGGCCGTGTCGGTGTCAGTCACGTCATCGCCAGCGGGTGGGGTGCCGGTGACGGTGGCTGTGTTGGTAAAGTCCGCTGTCACGTTGAGGCGTGTGCAGGTATAGCTCTCGCTGGCCCCAACTCCCAGGCTCACAAGCGTCTGCCCGCAGTCGGGTGCCAGGGCGTCGGTCACGGTGATGGGCGCTAGAGGCGCTTCGCCGGTGTTGGTGACGGTGATGGTAAAGGCCACATCGGAGCCGTTGATCACCGTCTGGGTATCCGGCGTCTTGGTGATCTGGATGTCGGCTACCGTGACCGTAGCCGTGTCGGTGTTGGTCACGGTGCCTGCCGACGATGTCCCGGTGACCGTAGCCGTGTTGGTGAAACTAGCCGTCACAGCGGCCACCTGGCAGGTGTAGCTGGTGCTCTCCGTAGCATCCAGGCCACCGACTGTCTGCTCGCAGTCCGGCACCTCGGCGTCCGTCACGATCACATCGGTCAGGTTCAGATCGCCGACGTTGGCGATGGTGATGGTAAAGGTCACGTCAGAGCCGCTTTGCACTGTCTGGTCTGGCTCCTTGGTGATCTGGATGTCGGCCACCGTGACCGTGGCCGTGTCGGTGTCGGTCACCGTGCCCCCCGGCGATGTCCCGGTGACCGTGGCCGTGTTGGTGAAACTGGCCGTCACAGCGGCCACCTGGCAGGTGTAGCTGGTGCTCTCTGTAGGATCCAGGTCACCGACTGTCTGCTCGCAGTCCAGCGCCTCGGCGTCCGTCACGGTCACATCGGTCAGGTTCAGATCGCCGACGTTGGTGATGGTGATGGTAAAGGTCACGTCGGAGCCGCTGACCACCGTCTGGGCATCCGGCGTCTTGGTGATCTGGATGTCGGCCACCATGACCGTGGCCGTGTCGGTGTCGGTCACCGTGCCTGCTGGCGAAGTCCCGGTGACCGTGGCCGTGTTGGTGAAACTGGCCGTCACGTTGGTGATCAGACAGGTGTAGCTTATGCTTTCCGCGGCATCCAGGCCACCGGCTGTCTGCTCGCAGTCCGGCACCTCGGCGTCCGTCACGGTCACATCGGTCAGGTTCAGATCGCCGACGTTGGTGATGGTGATGGTAAAGGTCACGTCGGAGCCGCTGACCACCGTCTGGGTGTCTGGCGTCTTGGTGATCTGGATGTCGGCCACCGTGACCGTGGCCGTGTCGGTGTCGGTCACTGTGCCTGCCGGCGAGAGGCCAGTGACCGTGGCCGTGTTGGTGAAACTGGCCGTCACGTTGGTGATCAGACAGGTGTAGCTTATGCTTTCCGCGGCATCCAGGCC
>Ga0180437_10007313_pt1 | contig 14411 bp, 10 predicted proteins | sample SS_ome_4_FD_132410 | JGI IMG/M metagenome (GOLD analysis project Ga0180437, IMG submission 132410) | Hypersaline lake sediment archaeal communities from the Salton Sea, California, USA - SS_3_D_1 metaG | ecosystem: Environmental > Aquatic > Non-marine Saline and Alkaline > Hypersaline >...
AGCGGTAATGGTAGGGCAGATTGGCGAACGCCCGATTCGTGGCCTCGTCCAACTCGGCCTGCTCCGCGGCGTCCAACTCGCGGCGCTCCTTGACGGCCAGGGCCAGGTTGTCGACCTGCTCCGGCGTGATCATGCCGGGGATCGGGGCCGTGATCGCCGGGTTGCAGAGGATGTAGCGGATCGTCAGCCGGGCGAGGCGGCAGTCGGCTTCCCAGTTGGCGTCGTCGGGCAGGCCCTTGCCCTTAAACAGCGAGCCGCTGGCGTAGGGCTTGATGCCGAACCAGCCCACGTCGCACTTCTTCATGGCCGCCCAGAGCCCGTCCTTGTCGTCGATCACCTTGGTCTTGGCCGTGTAGGGTGTAACGATCACGTCGAGCGCCTCGGGATACTTCTCGATCATCATCTTGATGTGGGGTCGATCGTGGGAGGAGATGCCGGTGAAGCGAGCCCGGCCCGTCTTCTTGGCCCACTGGAGCGCCTTCATCGTATCCTCGACCTCGGCCTCGGTGTGCTTGCTGCTGCCCGAGAGCATGGTGATCCGCCACAAGTCGACGTATTCCTGCTGGCAAATCTTCATCCACTTGTCGAGGCTTTCCTGGAGCTTTTTGAACGGTCGCCACTCGGCCCGGCGGACCTCGTTCTGGTAGGCGGAGAAGCCCAGGTACATTTTGTCGCGGCGGCCCCGCAGCGCCTTGGAGTACATCTGGATCTCTTCGCAGGTGCAGGCGTCGATGTAGTTGATGCCGCGGTCGATCAGCCGGGAGACCAGGTCGTGGCGGTTCTGCTCGAACTCGGGGCTGTCGAGCTGGGCGCTGAGCCAGCCTTTGCCCTTGAACAGACCGGGGATGACCTCGTTGAGCCGCTTCCAGTGGCCGCCCATGCAGACGGCCGAGACCATCAGGTTGGTCTTGCCGCAGCGGCGGTACTCCATGTCGGAATTGTAGTTGAGGATCTTGCTGGTGTCGGCGTTGGCGGCGTTGCCGACCCGGACGGTGCCCACGCCGGCTGCCAACGCCGCGGCGCCCACGGCGGTGTCGCGCACGAAGTCGCGACGGGTTACACGGTGGTCAAACATACTTGGGTTCTCCTGAAGGTCGCCCGCGGTCTTGATCAACAGATTCGGTACCGAAACGGGACCGACGCCGGTTCCAACCGTCGCTCGGGTCCATGGCGTCGCGAAATCACCTCGGCGGGCGCAGGCTTCGTCGCGTCGCGGATCGCAGTCGATTATTGTCAGCTTAGGCTGAGATATCAACACTCTTTGAACATCGGCAATCGGAAATCAGCCGCTGAAGCCGCGTTCCGCCAGGAAATCATTGACCTCCCGCAAGGTGGGGCACCCTGCCTGCCCACCCGGCTTGATCGCTTTCAGGGCCGCGACCGCCGACGCGATGACGATTCGCCCGTGCAAGTCCCGGCCGCTTGCCAGGGCGGAAGCATATGCCCCGTGGAACACGTCGCCGCAGCCGGTGGTGTCGACGGCCTCGACGGGAAACGCCGGAACATGGCGGGCCACGGCGTCGGGTTCCGGTCCCCGATACCAACAACCGGACGCTCCGCACGTGACCACCACCGCCTGGCGATCATCGCTCCACAGTTTCACGACGGCCTCGGCAGGATCCTCCGCCACGGTCAGTTCCCGGGCAAATCGCTCCGAGATGATCAAATGGTCGACCAGCGCCAGCAACCGGTCGAAAGGGGGCCCCGGGTCGCGTTCCAGGTCGGCCACCACGCCGACCCCGCTTTGGCGAGCGATGGTGGCAGCGCGGATCGTCCCCTCCAGGCCATGGTGATCGACCAGCAACGCGCCGGCGGCGCGGATCAGCTCGGCGTCGGGTCGCGAGGGGTCCGCCCCGACCGCCCCATCGATGCTGGAGAAGATCGTCCGCGTCTTCCGCCGCTGCTCCACAATGATGGTCGAGTAGCCCGGCCAGGCATCGGACCGCCGCACCCGATGGTTCAGATCGATGCCTTCCTGCGTGAAGCGGTCGATGACGAAGCGGGAAAGCTCGTCGTCGCCCAGCATGCCCGCGTAGGCGCATCGTGAGCCCAACCTGGCGGCCGCGACCAGCGCGGTGCCGGTCAATCCGCCGCACTGGCGGCAGCGTCGGCGGACCTGTACCTTGCTGTCGGCCCGGGGATACTCGTCGACGTAGAGCAGGTCGTCGACCGCCACCACGCCGATGCCGAGCACGTCGAAGCGGGGGGGAGGCGACATGGGAGGGGACTCTTGGTGCGAGGTCGCAAGCGGCTTGAGTCTTAATCGTGCGGGCGTCCGAAGAAGCGGCACTCGGAGACGGGCACGCGCATGTCCAGCGAAGTGCCGCTTTCGCGATGGTCGAGGTATTCGCTGGCGCCGCCGGCGACCCGTCCCAAGGCGAAGGCGAGGAACGAGAGATCCAGTGCGCGATCGATGCTGATCTTGTGGTCCACCAGCATCGGCCAGGCGATCCCCATCAGAACGCAGGTGATCGCCGCATCGACGTTGACCGCGTGGACTTTGGTGGTGGCCTGCTGCGTGAGCAACTCGTTCGCGAGCCGATGGTAGAAGTCGAAAAAGACGTTGTACAGCCCGTGTTCTTCCATGTACGCCTGCAGCACGCGTTCGCGAGGATCGTAGTTGACCCGTTCGGTGTTGAACACGGGGTGCCCCAGGCAGGGAATTCTTTCGTATTCGATGCCGGCTTCCTTGGCCGCGGTTTTCCGTTTCTTGAACTTGGACACGTAGCTATGCGCGAGCCGGTCGAGATCCGGCGCGTTGTCCTTGTCGTAGGGATCGACCAGATCGGTGCCGCCGAACACGTCGATCAGCAACCGGGCGGCCTTTTTGCCGTTTCCCCCGTGCACGATGCCGATCGTTCCCAGCGTGGTCATCATGGCCGTGTTGGGATCGTTTCCGGCAGCAGCGGCCATCTTGGCCCCCTGGGCAGAAATCGTGCCGGGTCCGTTGGTCAGCGAGGCGATCAGGCACATTTCGACCAGCCTGACCTCGAAGGGGTGTTTTACGGGATAGCCCAACCAGGCAAGCAACAAGGCCTCGGTGAAAGACCGGTCCTTCATCAGATTCAGCAGCGAGTAGCCGTAGACGCGCGGCGTGGCGCCGTCGTTCGACGAGGCGTGAGACGCGTTGCGCATGGATTGGCGCGCGGGGATGCGCCCCAGACTTGACTTGACGTATTTCTTGATCAGCGAGCCGTAGGGTTCGATGATCGTGCCCACGTGCGGCACCAGTTCCGGCGGCAACTTCTGCGAGAAGGCCCCCAAGCCGACCACCCACGGCTTGAGCGTCAACGGACTGGCCGGAATGAAATCCCGCTGGAAATCCCAGGCGGACATGAGGGCCGTGGCGGCGGGCACCAGGTCGTGCAGCGTGTTGACGCGGATGCCTCGCCGGGTCTGGGCAAGCTGGCCGACGAGTTCTTCTTGCTGCTTCACGTCGAACACCGGCAAGCCGAAGAATCCGTCGAACAATTCCATCTTGGCGGCGGCGGACGTCAGCTTGCCTTCCACGACGGCACCGGCATGTCCCAGGGAAACCTGCATGCTGTCGGCAAACGAACCGGCTACGTAGACCAGCAGCGGCTTCTGGAAGTCTCTTTCCCGGGCCCACTGGATGGCGTCTTGCTCATAGACCCCGCCGGGTTCAACGTAAAGAACGATGATCTTGGAACGCTCGTCCTTTTCAGCCAGAGCGAGCAGTTCCTTCAATGGGGTCAGGATCAGCGTGTCCTTTCCGGTAGAGATTCCGTAGGAGATCCCCAGCCCTGCCGATTGCAGATAGCTGGCAATCGTGTTGACCATGTTTCCCGAGTTGGAAATGATGCAGGCGCTGCCCAGACGAAACGTCTCGTCTGGCGTTTCTCCGCCGACGGCACCGACGCGCACCTTATCGTGGACGTTGATCACCCCCAGGGTATTGCAGCCGACGATGTCGATTCCTTCCAGATCGCAAAGGCGTTTGAGCTTCGCCGTTACCTCGACGGACACGTGCTCCGTGATGACGAAGATGGTTTCGACGTGTTTGGCACTGTGTTCGGCGACTTCCTTGACGTCGCCATAAACAGCGTCGGGGGGAGAATAGACGATGATTTTGTTCGGTTTCTGCTCTTCCGGCAAGGTGGCCATGAGGTCCTCGAACTGGCCGAAGACCTTGATGTCTCTGCCTTTGGGGATCGAGATGGTCTGCCCGCTTCTGCCCAGCGCCCATCCGGCGACGATGTTTCCGCAATACAGCTGCGAGGCAAACGAAACTTTCATGGCCTCTCGGCCGGTAACGTTGGAAACGGCAACGCGGTCGCCTTCTTTCAAGAGATCTGCTAACAACTGCGCCTTCACTGGTGGTCCCCTCCGTTCGAGGCGGCGAATTCCGCGAGTTCCGTGGCGTACGCCGCCACCAAGGTAATGGGCGTATCCGGCCCGAAGAAGACGTACGGCATTCCCAGATTGTCCAGGGTCTTCTTCAATGTGCCGAATCCCTGGACCAGCCCGGGACCTCCGCGCCCGATGACCACTGGAATGGACCGGGGGCCGTTCTCGTCGGACCATTCCTGCAGGGCGTCGGCGATGGCCGCGAAAGTGACGTCGATCTGGGTATTGTTTGCCTTGCCGCCGAGAATCAACAGCAGCGCCGCTCTGCCGAGGTGATGTTTGAAGCAGATGGCAGCCGTCTTCTTCATTCGCTCGTACGGCGGGTTGCCGCCGAAATCTGAAAGGAAGATGGGGTCGCCGCCGAGCTGCGTGAGCGTCTCGGTAATGATCGTGCTCGCGCCGCCGCCGAAGAGAATCGGCAGGATCTTCTTTCCGCCCAGGTCGGAAACGTGGGCCTGGCCCCGGTAGCTGGAGGCCGCCCACGATCTCATTTCCTCCTCGAAGGGCGTTTCATTGGAGGGATACTCGGGCCATTGAATTCCCAGATCGCGCGACTTGCGATTGTTCTCGTCAAAGGTGGCTTTGAAATCGCACGCATAGACCTCCCCCTTGTGGGTAACCCGCCAGGGGTTGATCTCGCAACTGAGCATCCCGGTGGAGATGAACAGGTCCCACTGATTCACCAGGCATAGCGCCAATTTGGCGTTCAGTTGCCCTTCCATGCCCAAGTCGGTGAGTGCTTCGGAGGCCTGATAGGCGTTCAGTCCCCGAAAGACAGGTACTCCGATGGTCACCTTCTCCGACTCCGGTACCGATTCGATATCGACACCTCCGCTGAGCGAAAGGGTCAACGACGGTTCGAGCAGGCGGGAATTGTAGGTAATTGCGGAGAAGACCTCGAAGTCGGCGGGCACGGCCTGGACCATGTACGCCGTGCGGGGCTGTTGTCCGGAGACCTCAGTGGCCGCGACTTGCTTCAACATGCGAACCGCCTCGCGATAGTCGCTGACGGTTCGGACCACGCCCGCCTCGCCTCGCTTTCCTGTCAACACGTCGGGCTTGACGATCCCCGTTCCCCACTGTTCGAGTTTCTCCTTGACCACCGATTGTGCTACCGGCTCGACGACGAACTCGGGGACGGGAATCTTGAAGCGTTGGGCCAACTCGACCAAGAAGCCCAACTCCCCTATCTTGATGCTCATCATCATTCCTTTCGATGGCCGACAAGTTGCCGGGAGCACTCGCAGGCAACCGTGTGTCGTAGGGGGCCGGAAATCAACATTTTAAGCATACCTCACGCGTGCGTCATGCGTCGAGAGACATTTTTCAGCCGTTTCAGGCGGCTTTACGGAGCGAGGCACGTCCTTCCGGGACTTCCGCCACCGCGGATCTCATTCCTGCCGGCCAGACATCCCCCGCAAAGCCGCGGCGATCTGGTCAACCGCCACTCTGGCTTTGTCGAACTGGCCCGTGTGCCGAACAAACCCATGGATCATCCCGTCGTAGCGGGTCAGCGTGACGGAAACACCGGCCTCACGAAGTCGGGCGGCGTACGCCTCACCTTCGTCGAGCAGGACGTCGTACTCGGCCGTGATCACCAACGCCGGCGGAAGACGGCTCAGATCTTCGGCACGCAATGGCGATGCATAAGGCTCGGCCCCCTGCTCGTCTCGGGTCAGATAATGGCCCCAGAACCACCTCATGTCTTCACGAGTGAGCATGAATCCTTCGGCATTGTTGTGGTAGGAAGGTGTGTCCAGGTTGAAATCGGTGACCGGGTAGATGAGCACCTGAAGGCCTGGCCGGAAAGCCCCCCGGTCGCGGGCCATCATGGGGACCACGGCGGCCAGATTCCCACCGGCACTGTCTCCCCCCAAAGCGATCCGCCCCGCGTCGCCGCCGAGCGTCTCCACATGGACGAACACCCACTCGGCTGCCGCATAGGCGTCGTCCACCGCCGCCGGATACTTGTGTTCGGGGGCGAGCCGATAGTCCACCGAAACCACAATGCAGTTGGCCGCATTGGTGATCGAGGAGCACAACCTGTCGTGTGTTTCGATGTCGCAGACGACCCAACCGCCCCCATGGTAATAAACCAACGTGGGGAAGGGGCCAGGGCCGTGGGGGGTATAGATGCGAATGGGGATCTCGCCCAGCGGGCCTGGTAACGTGCGGTCCTCCACCTTGCCAACCGGCTCCGGCTTACCCAATTTTGCCGAATCTTCGACGACCACAGGCCGGGCTTGCTCGGGTGTCAGCGTGTGAAGCGGGGGCGCACCAAGTGACTCCAATTCATCTAGGAAGACTCGTACCTGGGGATCGATCGACATGATTTCCTTTCAATGAGACTTTGCTCCACCAATTCTGCCACGTTGGCCAGCATAAGACAGACGGGTGGAAGTTTCCTGCACATGTTGCATCAAGAGGTCATTCCCTCGACAGAGGACCTGACAAATGAACTTATACAGAATTGGCCCCAGACTTCAAATCCTCCCCTCGGCCATGCATTTGGCCCCCGGAAAACGCTTTGGGGTAATTGCGCAATTTGCGCAGACTGATTTCTTGCCGCGCTTCCGCTGCCTTTACATTTCAGTTGTTCTAGCGATGCCTCTCAACGTTCACTGTATATCGACTGAGGCGCCTGACATTTTGCCCATTAGTCTATCGTCTTCCCAAAAACAGGCGGCGCTAGTAGGCAGGACTCGGAGCATGTGGTACAAATATCGGCCTGGAGGTGAACTTCATGGCAAGAAGTCGATATCCTCGACGTGGTCATCGACTTGCACCGGCCACGTTGCGAGAGTTACTGCAAGTCCCAATACCGGCGAAGTATCTCGGGAAGAGGAGCAGCCGGAAACGGTTGTGCGATCTGGACGAGACGGCGTGGAAGCGATTTGGTGATGAGATCTGCCAGAAACTGGCGGTCGAAGTGGTACGCCAAGTGGGACGCGCCGCTCGCATGCCGATGTCCATCGGCGATCGGCCCTTGCCGCCCATTCCCGACGGAATGACGTTGGCCGACCTGGATTTGGAGGTGCGGACGCTTAATTGCCTGGTGGCGGCAGGAATCCACGAACGTCCTCAAGATCTTCACGCAATGACCGCCGAGGGAATTCTGGGGCTTCGTGGGTTCTGGGTGAAATCGCTCGTCGATCTACTCACCTCGTTGGAGTACGTGATCGACCATCCCGAGGCCCGCAAGGCTTTGAGAACCGACGCGATCGTCACCATCAAGCATCTGCGGGCAGCCCACCGTTACCCACGACCCAATCATCGGCTGGCCCCGCAAACGCTCAAAGAAATCCTGCTGGATCGACTTCCTTCGAGTTTGGTCCGCGGCACGCGGTTTCGCAAGGCGCGGTTGTGCGACCTGGACGAGACGGCCTGGGAAGATCTGAGTCCGACGGCGATCGGCCGCCTGGCCGGATTGATCGTGTCGCGGGCCGCCGCCGCCGTTCACAACCGGACGATCATGCAACGTCGCCTCCCCAAGCCGCCCGAAGGCTTGCGGCTGGAGGACCTTCGGCTGGAGAACCGCACGCACAACTGCTTGCTTCGGGAAGGATTCGGCGAACGGCCCCAAAACTTGGGCAAGCTTACCGTCGCCGAGTTGCTGTCGGTCAGGGCGTTCGGATCGAAATGTCTGGTCGACCTGTTGACCTCTCTGGAAAGCCGGGTGGCCCGAGATGGAAAGCTCGACAAAAAGTTGACGGCCGAGGCCAAGGCGCTGAAGAAAACGAATCAGGTCCAAGAGATCCAGTTCACCGACCCGAGGCTGGGCTCCTTGTTGCGTGCGATGGATACGGAATCGAACACGGTCGGAGAATTAGCAGAGCGTCTGATCGCCCGGCGCCTCGATCCGCCCGATCCGGCCCTCGTGGCTGAGCAGATTCGCGAACTCCGTGAGAAGATACGGGATCTGAGCGATCTTCCATTGGAGGAGGAACTGGTCCAGATATTTGCACCCGCTTTCAACGACCGCGACCGGCAAATCGTGGCCGAGTACTACGGATGGGACGGTCACGGCAGTCACACACTGGAACAGTTGGGCCGCAAACATGGTCTGAGCAGGGAGCGGATTCGTCAGGTATGTGTTCGGGCAGTCAAGCGGAATCGAGACGCCGTCGTGTTTGCGCCGGCGCTCGATCGGGCACTGCAGTTTCTGGCGGACCGGTTTCCCATGGGGCTCCATAAGCTTCAGACCGAATTCGCCGCCAGTGGGCTCTCTGATTGCCACTTGCCGATCGAATCGATTCAACAGGCTGCAGAATTCCTTTCCCGCCAGCCCGAATTTGCAGTCGTCCAAGTCGGGCAAAGCCGCATGGCGGTTCTGCTGAAGGACGTCGAATTGCCGCGTGCAATCGTCCAGGCGGCCAAGTGCGTCGTGACCAACTATGGGGCCGGCACGATCGCCGAGGTCACCGCGGAACTTTCCGGGCAGTTGTCCAGGAAAATCGACCCGTTGCTGATTCGCGAAACCCTGCAATCGCAGGAAGATTTTCATTGGCTGGATCAGAAACGGAACTGGTTCCGGCTCGATTCGCTGCCGCAATACGGACTGCCGAACATGATCGAGAAGATTCTCTCGGTAGCGGAGCGAATCGACGTTGCCAGGCTGCGCGGCGCCATGGCCCGATACCGGCGTAACGGCCGCAAGTTGCCGCCGCAGAAGGTGCTGCTCGAATTCTGTCGTCAGATGCCGGGCACGAAGATCGAGGGAAACGTGGTCGTTTCCGATCCGCCGCGCGATTGGAGAAAGATTCTCACCGGCGTCGAACTCTGCATGGTGGAGATTCTCAAGACGCATGGGCCGGTGATGGAGCGAACCGCTTTCGAGGAACTCTGCATCCGCCGCGAGATGAATCGCTTCAGCTTCAACGCCATCGTGATGTCCTCCCCCGTAATCGCCCAATACGGTCGCAGCGTCTATGGCCTGGTGGGGCTGAAGGTCGATCGAAAGCTGGCTGCGGAACTGGTCAATCAAAGGTCGGCGGCCACCCCCAACCGGGTGCTCAAGCAATTCGGCGAGACCAAGGACGGCAAAGTCTACTTGGCCTACCGGCTCTCGAAGGCCGCCATCTCAGGGGGCGTGGTCACGGTGCCCGCCGCCGTCAAGCGACAGGTCCGTGGCAAGTTCATCCTCCGCACCGATCAGGGCCACAAGGTGGGTACGTTGGTCGCCAAAAAAGGCTGCGGCTGGGGACTCGGGCCTGCGTTGCGCGGCGGCGACGCCAAACAAGGCGACCACATGCTGCTGCTGTTCGATACGCCCAAGCGTCAGGCCCACATCCACATCGGCGACGAGAAGATTCTCGAAGGCGTGGATGACGCATAACCGGCTGACGCAGCACCGGCCGACAATTCCACGCGGCGCGCCGGGCGAATCAGGCGAAGAACGGCAGCCCTGCAATTCGGCATGCGCCGCGTCGGTACCCTCCGGGGAACAACGCGTTGAGATCGTGGAGATCCAGCCGGTGCGCGTGGCAGACTTCGTACACTGTCGGGATGTTGTTGGTGGCCTGGTAGTTGTTGTGCAAGAAGGGGAGGATTTCCCAGTGCGTGGGCGTCAACCCGCCGGGCAGTTCCCATTCCTCGGCGACCAGTTCGGCAGAATGCTCGTTCTACTGGTTGAAATCGGCCAGAAAACCCTGCTGGGTAACCTCGTACTTGGGCTTCAGCCTCGGAGCCGTCTCGTAGCTGTGCCAAATGTCCACGTCGCAGAGCAACTTGTGGCTGAGGCCCGCGAAGGGCCCCCTGGAGGACGCGACTGCGACGTATTCTCAGCGTTGGACGTACGTCTGGCCGGGCTTAAGTAGCTTGAAATGGGCCAGGCCTTCCTCCTGAAGGACCTGAGAGAAGAAATCGCAACTGAAGCAGGAGATGAACTTGACGGCCTCGGAGCCGTCGACCTCCATACCACAAAACGTGCCAGAGATTGCCCAGCAGATTCTGCCGCCGCTAGTTCCGCTGTTCACACCGTCGGCCTCTCGATCCGTGGCGGCCGGGCACGGGCCGTCGAGATGCACCTTATCCCCCCCTGGCTCTCTGCCACACTTGAGAATGTCCCAGCAATTAGCCCGCTTCGGCGGGATCATTCCTCGCGCTCGGGCCAGGATCGCCGGCCCATGGCGAGGTTTCTGATCTGCGTATACCCATTTCTGGTAGGTCCGGAAGGGCACACCGAGCGATTCGGCCATCTGACGCTGCGATTTCCCTAGTGTTTCCCGAACCGTCTCCAGTTCGCGAACGATGGGATCCGAATGGTCAGTTCTGAACTTACGATTTCCGGGCATAACTGAATCGCATGGTGGGCCGAGGAGACTCAAGACTCTCCCTCGCAGAAGCGCCTCGTCAATCATCATAACGCCGGGGCCCCAGAAAATCGAGGGAAACACAGCCAAAACGACTCATTTCGGCGTCATACGGTTGCGGAACGGGGCAAAATCTCTTAGAATCATGTTCTGAACCGGCGGTGAAGTATTCCTAAATGGGTCTATTTGTCCGTCGTGTGCGACACCTTAGCTTTGAGGGTTGTTGGCGTTTCAGCCAAGTTTTTGGGCCGGCGCCGCTGCTCCACAACCTCGGGAAGGGCGATTATGCCGCTAACGTCTTCGGAGGCCATCCAGATCCATCAGACCTTGGTGCGGCTGGTGCGAGCGGACATTACCGATATCGAGGTCGACGCGTTTGTCTTCTACGCCCAGCCCGACCTGGCTCTGGGGTCGGGATTCGGAACGGCGATCTCCGTTCGGGGGGGCCCCACGGTGCAGAAGGAGCTTGAGGGATTGGGCCCGGTGGAAACCGGCGAGGCGATCGTAACCACGGCCGGAAAGCTCAAAACTCAGTATATCGTCCATGCCGTCGGCCCTCGATTTCAGGAGGAGGACACCGAAGGCAAGCTCCACACTACGGTCCTCAACTCGCTGAAACGGGCCGAAGAAAAGGGGATCCAGCGGATCGCCTTCCCGGCCATGGGCGCCGGGTACTACGGAATCGCGCCAAACGTCTGTGCACGCGTAATGTTGGACGCGATCGAGGGCTATCTCGGAGGAGAAACCGGCATCCAAGAGTTGGTCATCTGCGTATTGGATACAACCCAGTACGACGCGTTCGAGGCTCAGTTGAAAGTCTTGGGTTAGCAGAGAAGAACACGATATGAGCAATTTGCTGCTTTCTTCCGTCGACACCGTCGGCCCGTCGGATTTGCTGCATTTCAGCAAGCATACGCTGCAGTACGTGGCCCTGGGGTTCATGGGGATCGTCTACACGGTGCGTATCCTCTGGTTCCTCTCGTTCAAGGCCGGCGGGGAACGCCAGGCGCCGACCGGATCACCGATGACCACGCGCACCAAGGGGGTTTTGTACTCCTGGGTCAACATCGCCATGCCTTGGGCCATGGAAAGCACGCGAAAGCGTTTCTTCCTCTACCTCCAGTTCGTGGCATTCCATATCGGAGTGGCGGCCGCCATCGCCTTGTCGTTCGTCATCCCCGAGTTTCCGGATCTGCTCACCGACGCCGTTGTTTTGGCGTTCCAGGTCGTGATCGGCGCGGCGTTTGTGGTCGGGATGATTCGGATCATCCGTCGAGTCGGCAGTCCGTACATGCGAGCCATCAGTTCGCCGGACGACTACTTCTCGCTGATTCTGCTGACGGTCTGGTTCCTTTCAGCCGTGCTGGCGGCGCCGAAACACGGCAGCGGCGAAGAGTGGCAACTGTTGAGTTTCTTTATTCTGACGGCATTCTTTCTGATCTACGTGCCGTTCAGCAAGATCTCGCACTACCTCTACTATCCCTTCACGCGTTACTACTTGGGCAAGACGATGGGCTACCGCGGCGTGTATCCGATCCAGCGCAGCTAGATCGGCCCACCAGGCGGCGACAAGAAGAACAGGTTCGATGAGCGCAGAGAAACCCCGATCTCACAAGGCACAGAAACTTCTCGAGCGGATGGGCCAGAAGCTGAACCGACAGGTGGTCGGCTCGCTGGTGGCCTGTGTCCACTGCGGCATGTGCACTGAATCGTGCCACTACGTCTTGGCCAACCCCGGCGATCCGACGTACGCCCCGGCCTACAAGGCCGACAGGATCCGCAAGCTGTTCAAACGCCATTTTGACTGGACCGGCCGGATCTTTCCCTGGTGGGTGAAGGCCGGCAGCATATTCACCGACGAAGAGTTGGAGGAACTGAAGGACATCGTCTTCGGGAAGTGCACCAACTGTCGGCGGTGTTCGCTGAACTGCCCGATGGGTGTCGATCTGGCCACCTTCAACCGGATGGCCCGGGGCCTGCTCGTCTCCGTCGGCGTCATGCCCGAAGGTGTCGCCGTGGTCAGCAAGGACCAATGGGAAATCGGAAACCAGATGGGCGTGCTCAAGGAAGACTACATCGAGACCCTGGAGTGGATGGACGAAGAGTTGCAGGACGAGCTGGGTGTACCCGGTCCCCTGATCCCCATCGATCGACCCGACTGCGACGTCGTCTATTCCATCAATCCGCGCGAGGTGAAGTACGACCCGCGGTCGATCGCCGACGCCGCGAAGATATTCCACGTCGCCGGCGAGAACTGGACCATGCCCAGCGAAGGCTGGGACATGACCAACTTCGGCCTGTTCTCCGGCGACGACGACCTGGGCGGCTCGGTGGCCAAGCGACTGTACGAGAAGGTCATCGAACTGCGAGGCAAGAAGCTGGTCATCTCGGAATGCGGCCACGGTTATCGGTCGACCAGGTGTGAAGGCCCCAACTGGGCCAAGTTCGACGTGCCCTACGAGATGGAAAGCTCGGTCCTCACCATGCTCCGATATATTAAAGAGGGCCGGATTAAGGTGGACAAGACGCGAAACAGCAAGTCGGTCACGTTCCATGACTCCTGCAACAACGCCCGCAGCTGCGGCCTCTTCGAAGAGCCCCGCGAACTGCTGAATCTCGTGGTCACCGACTTCCGCGAAATGCACCCCAATCGTGCCGAGAACTACTGTTGTACGGGCGGCGGCGGGGCCATGAGCATGTCGGAGTACACTCCCCGGCGGCTGAAATCGGCCAAGATCAAGGCCGAACAACTCAAGGCGACCGGCGCGGAGGTGGTCGTCACGTCCTGCCACAACTGCGTCGACGGCTTGGCCGACCTGATCCGCCACTACAAGCTCGACATGGAAGTCACGCAACTGGTCAACCTGGTGGCCGACGCCCTGGTGATCGAGGAGAAGGCGGCCGTCCCTGCCGCGCCGGAGGAGTTGCCGCTGTCGGGCTGGAAACTCGTGGTTGCCGACGACGAACCCGACCAGGTCACGTTCCTGGCCACCGTTTTCGAAGACCATGGAGCCAAGGTATTTCAGGCCGTCAACGGCGACGAAGCGCTGGAAACTGCGCGCCGCGAGAAGCCCCACTTGTTGACGCTCGACCTTGCCATGCCGGGCCGGGACGTGGGCGAAGTCTTCGAAATGCTCCGCAAGGACGAACAACTCAACGGGATGAAGATCTGCGTGATTACCGGCAGGCCGGAATTGCGCAAACTCATCTATGACCGCTCCGTCAAGCCGCCCGAGGGCTATCTGGATAAACCGGTCACGGAAGAGACGCTGCTGCTGACGGCCCGCAAGGTGTTGGAAGTGCCGCACAAGGCATAGTCGAATCGGATAGGAGGTTCTGCGTTCTCGGGCCGTCGGCGGAGAATGAGAAGCGAGGCGCTTCGGCTGGACAATCTTCCGGATTTCGCGATGGAAAACGCCTACTACCGCTATTTCGACGCAATGCCGTGTTATCTCACGGTCCAGGACCGCGATTTCCGGATCATCGACGCGAATCAGCGGTTCCGCGAGGATTTCGGCGAGACGGAGAATCGCTTCTGTTATCAGGTCTACAAACGCCGTTCGGAAAAGTGTGAGGTCTGTCCCGTCGAGCGAGCGTTCTGGGACGGCCATAGCCACCGCAACGAAGAACGGGTGACTTGCCCGGACGGGAAAGAGGTCTCCGTATTGGTCGAGGCCACGCCTATCCGCGACCAGAGCGGCGAGATCGTGGCCGTGATCGAGATGTCCACCG
>Ga0180437_10007314_pt1 | contig 14411 bp, 6 predicted proteins | sample SS_ome_4_FD_132410 | JGI IMG/M metagenome (GOLD analysis project Ga0180437, IMG submission 132410) | Hypersaline lake sediment archaeal communities from the Salton Sea, California, USA - SS_3_D_1 metaG | ecosystem: Environmental > Aquatic > Non-marine Saline and Alkaline > Hypersaline > Sediment...
CACATGGAATGCGCCGTGAAGCAGGTAGTCGAGACCGGCGATAAGAAGCTCTTCATCGGCGAAGTAGTAGAGGCCTATGCGGACGAGGCTGTTGTCAAGGGTGAGAAGAAGGTCATCTACACCCAGGGCACCTTCCCCACAAAGGTGTACTCAACACGCTTCACCCGACCCTGGAAATCCTGAATCCGAATCTCTAAACTCAAAACAATATCCAATGACCGAAACGGCTGTTTGAAGCATTCGGTATCTGCATTCTAGGAGTTTTTTCGGATTTCGATATTAATGCTTCGGATTCGGCTCTTACGCGTGTCACCCCATGGGGCAGGAGTGGACAACCGAACCACTGAACGGGGCACACTTACCCCTTCTCACAATCGCAATGAACACACGAGTCCTTCTGCAAATCTTTATCATATATGAACTAGACTGCATCCGAGTCGTCCGCCCCGTTGCGGCACAGCATTTGCGCACCTTTCCAACGGGTTCTCGATTATGAGAAGCCGAAGCGGTTTGGTTTGCTCTGAGGGTTCTGAGATAGACATCAACACGGCGCTATGCTAGTGTCTCCTCGAGGGCATTGATGACCTGATGCCCCCTCAGGGGTTCTCACAATTTGGTTCTTCAACTCCGCTTTCTTGGAGAACGACCTTCCACGCCGGAGGACAAATGGCACCAAGAACGTTTATCGTCATAGTGGCGGTAATCTCGACTCTGCTCTCCGCCACTTTCGTGAGCACTATGCCCCCTCATCCGGACCTCGAGGAGAGGTTGAGAGCCGAGGGCAGGTGGAATGAAGTCGTTGAGATGCGTAGGGCCGCAAAGGCAGGAGGTGTAGACCAACCTGATCCCGACGCTTTCAAACTGGAGCGGGAGAATCTGCTACTGCGGTTGCCCGTCACAAAGCGGGTGATTGTGATCCTAGTCGACTTCTCAGACAAGAAGGGTACGACTCCTATCTCTCACTACCAGGACCTGCTGTTCTCAACAGGTACATACCCCACAGGCTCCATGCGCGACTACTTCCTGGAGAACTCCTACGGGAATCTCACCATGACCGGAGAGGTCACAAAGTGGCTCCGCATGCCCCAGACTCTCAAGTACTATGCGAACCGTGAGTACGGCAACAACTACTGGAGCTATCCCAAGAACGCTCAGAAGTTGGCGGAAGATGCAGTGCGCGCTGCCGATCCATACGTTGATTTCTCGAAGTATGACTCGAACAAAGACGGTTACGTTGACGCCCTTTTCATAGTTCAGGCTGGACCCGGTGCAGAGGAAACCGGCAACAAGAATCACATATGGTCTCACAAGTGGACAGTGCGCAAACTAATACGGGTCGATGGAGTCTATGCAGCTACCTACGCAATGATGCCATATAACGGGAAGATTGGCGTTTTCTGCCACGAGGCGGGACATGCCGTCTTTGGGCTCCCGGACCTTTACGACACCGATGACACATCAGAAGGGATTGGGTATTGGTCACTCATGGCATCGGGATCCTGGGGAAACTCCGGCAAGACCCCAACACACATGGATGCGTGGAGCAAGATCAGGGTTGGCTTCGTCAGGCCAGATGTGCTTACGTGTGCTGAGTCAGGTCTGAGCATCCCACGGGTGGAAGACAACAAGGTTGTCTACAAGCTAATGAAGAAGAACCGTCCGACAAGCGAGTACTTTCTCCTGGAGAATAGACAAAAGGTCCTCTTCGACAAATACATGCCTGGATCGGGGCTTCTCATCTACCACGTGGATGATAGCAGGAGCAACAACGACTACGAATGGTATCCAGGTCACACAACGTATGGCAACTACATGGTTGCGGTCGAGCAAGCGGACAACAGGTGGGAACTCGAGAAGAGCAGGAACAGAGGTAACTCCGGAGACCCCTGGCCCGGGAGCTCAAACAGGCGCACCTTCAATGCGAGCAGCAGCCCGAACAGCAAAGATTATGATGGCAATATCACCGGCGTTGCCGTCACCGGTATCTCCAACTCCGGCAATACCATGACAGCCGACATCGCTGTTGCAGATCTAATAAGCCCGGACATCGTCTGCCCACCCAACGCGACCCTGGCTGCAGACGCAAAGTGCCGGGCTGTATACACCGGTCCGCCTGCTACAGCAACGGACAACTGCGACCCGAAGCCAGCGGTCACAAGCAGTCCCAAGCTTCCCGCCACCTTCACGGGTGTGGGAACGTACACAATCACATGGATGGCCAGAGATGCATCCGGGAATACCAGAAGCTGCAACCAGACCGTCACGGTGGTAGACAGAATGGACCCGGCCGTCGCCTGCCCACCGGATTCGACTCTGCTGGCCGATGCGCACTGTCGGGCACGATACTACGGTCCCCGAGCTACTGCAGTTGACAACTGCGACGGGAATCCAGTGATCAAGAGCAATCCACGATTGCCCGCAGCCTTTTCAGGCGTTGGGACCTACACGATAACCTGGACGGCAACTGACTTCAGCGGGAATTCAGACGTATGCGTGCAGACAATCGAACTGATCGATGTGACAAAGCCTGATCTCGTATGCCCTCCTGACACTACCATGGAGGCTGATGGAAACTGCCAGGTCCTGTACACAGGTCCCCCGGCAACGGCGACGGACAACTGCGACGCTGCGCCGGCCGTGGTGAGTTATCCTGCGCTTCCTGCGGCTTTCACAGGCATCAGGGATCACACCATCACCTGGGTCGCAACAGACAAGTACGGCAACGCCGACACATGCTATCAGACGGTCACCGTGATTGACGTGACAGAACCAGCTATCACGTGTCCACCCGACGGCACGCTCGAGGCAGACGAGAACTGTGAGGTCGTCTATGCGGGTCCACCCGCCACTGCAATAGACAACTGCGATCCCAATCCGGTGATAACCAGTGTCCCGGCACTACCTGCCACTTTCGCAGGCGTCGGCGACCACCCAATTGAATACGCAGCGACAGACTCCAGCGGCAACTTCTCCACCTGCGTGCAGATAATTTCGGTAATCGACGTGACACCACCGGCAATCACCTGCCCTCCTGATGTGGCCATGGAGCCCAAAGACTTCGACTGCGAGATCACCTATTCAGGTCCACCTGCGACCGCCACCGACAACTGCGACTCCATGCCGGTAATCACGAGCATCCCACCTCTTCCTGCGACATTCGGGAGCATCGGCAAGCATGAGATTGAGTTCACGGCAACTGACTTCTCAGGCAATGCCTCATACTGCACCATGACGGTGGACTTGCTTCCGACTTCCTACTGCCTGAAGCTCGAGGCCGTGGACACACTGGAAGCCCTGAAGCCTACGGGCATGAACCGACTTGATAGACACATTGACAAGGTGATCCTTCACACACGAAAGAGCGTTGATCTCGCACTGTGGGCAGGCGTCAAGCATGTCGGCTGCAAACACGGACACAAGACGTTCAATGAAGAAAAAACTGCCATTGTCGGACTGGCCAGAGAGCTCGGCAAGAAGAAGTTTCCATCCGGACTTCTCAAGGATTTTAAAACAGTAATAGGCATGCTGCTCGACGCTGATGAGATGCTCGCCGAAGTCAAGCTTGCAGACGCGATAGCATACGGAGGTGTTGAGCATCAGATAGAGAAGGCAAGGGAAGAGCTGGACGAGGCGGCGAAGAAGCGGAGGCAGCGCGAATACACCCAGGCCCTCGATCATTACAGGCAGGCGTGGGACTTCGCTTGCAAGGCAATGACACCGCCTGGCGGAAGCAGCATCCTGTCCGCACTGGAAACGTCGGCGCCGGCCACGTTCGCCATGTCGCAGAACAGGCCGAACCCGTTCAGCGCGACAACTGTAATTGAATATCAGACACCCGTAGAGACACACGCGAGCCTCAAGATATACGACATCGCGGGGAACTTGATCTGCACAATAGTGGACCAGATGCATGCCCCGGGATACTTCACCGCCGAATGGGACGGCACGGATGCTTTTAGAAGACCGGTTCCCAGGGGGATCTACTTCACAAGGTTCGTGGCTGGTGATTTCGCAACTTCAAGGAAGATGGTGCTGGTGCGATAGGACAAGTCATCAGTAGTCAGTCCCCTTCGACTGGCTCAGGACGTGCTCAGTGATTTGTCGCGAAGCGCTCCCGGGTTCTTACCATCTTGCTTGCATTTGGTGCCGCGGTGGTGTAACATCCCCGAAGACTGACTACCGCTTCACCATGGAGGCTTGCTGGTGCTTAGCAGCTACACCGCCAAATACACCAAGACCAATTCGGCTTATACGGGACAGTTAGTGGAATGGCCCGAAGTAGTTACAGAGGGCGGTACACTTGATGAATGTCGAGATCTCCTCAAGGACGCTCTGCGTGAGATGATACTCGCCTACCGACAGCAGGGCAAGGAAATCCCCGAAGGAGGGGGATTGCTCGAGCAGGTTCCTATCGAAGTCTAGTTGTCCGTAAAGCGGCGCGACCTCATAAGATACTTGGAGCGAAACGGTTTCTCTCTCCTGCGCGAAGTGGGTAGGCACTCCATATGTACGAACGGCGTGAAGACCATCCCTGTGAAGAGACACCGCACCCTTGACCGAATCACAGCTAACGAGCTCTGCAAGCAGGCTGGGTTGAAACCGAAATACTAATCAGCCGCATGTACTTCCCCTCCCTTGGTGGGAGGGGGTAGGGGGAGGGTGAGGCTACTGCAGCAAAGGTCGTCATTCCCGTGAAAACGGAAATCCGGGATGATGCGGAGACCTCTCTTGTCAGCAACCTAGTACCCTATCAACCTGTGTTCAGTTGTCAGCACTTGATTATGTAATTCAGCACAATAGATGGCTGCAGGTTGTTGTGATGTTGATTCGAGCCCTGTGACAGGATGTTTATGTCCGCGGTCGCGTCGTTGGTGGTTACCCCAGTGTTGGCGAAATCGATAGTAATGCCAGTGGTCGCATCCCAGGTGTTTATCCAAGACCAGGAGAAGAGATGCAGGAGCTTTGCACATCGAAACCTTGCGCGTTCCGTACTTGGCCCAGACTCGCTGACAGAATGAGAAGTCTTTTGCCAAATCGTAGCAAGATATCCAATGCCGGCCAAGCCCCAAATCCTCTGTTTGGTCCTGCACCTGTTCCCTAGTGTGGCGGGGAGGACGATCGCAGAAGTTACCTTAACCGACTTGACCTGATGGTATTCCGGATACATAATCTATACGCGCGAAGATAACAGCGAGAGGCCATACCAGAGATGAGAGACGTCATCCTCATACTTCTGATTACCGCGGCCACAACTCTGGTCACTACAGGCTCAGCGACCGCACAGGTAACGTTCGAGAATACATACGGCGGTCGGCAGCCTGACCGCGGCTACTCTGTCCAGCAGACACGAGACGGCGGATACATTATTGCTGGAAGAACTGAATCATTTCACCTGATAAGTGGAGACGTCTACCTGGTCAAGACAGATTCCCTGGGTGCCACTCTCTGGGAGAGAACCTATGGCGGTGAGTCACTGGACTGCGCGTGGTCAGTAGAGCAAACATTCGACGAAAGGTACATCCTCACTGGATTCACACAATCCATTGGCTCGGGTCTTGGCGATGTCTATCTTATCAGAACCGATTCTCTCGGCAATAAGCTCTGGGAGAGAACATATGGTGGCGTTGCCGCTGACTACGGGTTCTGCGTACAGCAGACCTCCGACTCCGGTTACGTCGTCGCGGGCCAGACGATGTCATTTGGCACCGGAGGCGTCGATGCGTATCTCGTCAAGACAGACTCTCTGGGAGACACCCTGTGGACGAGGACCTATGGCGACAGTCTCGAGAATCTGGCCAACTCTGTGCAACAGACGCTTGATGGCGGTTACATTCTGGCAGGCGCGACAGGATGGACCTTGACTGATTCCATGGAAGTCTACGTGGTCAAGACCGACTCATCGGGTGATGTCGAGTGGGAGACGGTCTTTGGCAGGGCGGGCTCTGACTGCGCGTATTCCGTCCGCCAGACATCGGACGGAGGTTACATAATCGTAGGGCAAACGCCCTTCCCGGGCAACGAACTGGATGTGTATCTGATCAAGATGGACAGTCTCGGAGACACCAGCTGGACTATGGCATACGGCACTCTCCTCAACGATGTCGGTCAGTGCGTCCGGGAAACAGCCGATGGATACTACGTGATCGCCGGAATGACGTTCCTGGACGGCCCGCGGGGCGCGGATGTTCACCTCACAAAGGCCGACTCCCTTGGAGGGGTCATCTGGACCAGACTATTCGGCAAGTATGGTTCTGATTGGGGATTCTCGGTTCAAGAAACTCAGGACAGCGGATACGTAGTCGCCGGGTATACTGAATCCTTTGGTGCGGGCCGCGCGGACGTGTATCTGATCAAAACAGACAGGTACGGGCTCACGGGGATCCACGAGGAGCCTGGAACGTCGTACGCGGTACACAGGACCACGCCAATGATGGACGGCAGGCCGAACCCTTTCCGTGTTTCCACCACAATCACATTCGCTCTGGCAGAGCCCTCTCGCGTGACGCTCAAGGTCTTTGATGCAAGCGGAAGGTTGGTCAGGACTCTTCTCGACCAACACGAGTTTCCCAGCATTCATTCTCCCGTTTCTGTCCAATGGGACGGGACAGACGACGCAGGACGATGTCTCTCCAATGGCATCTACTTCTACCGCCTCACCTCACCTGACTTCGCAGAGACCGGGAGAGCAACGCTGATCAGGTAGAGTCTTAACACTCCGTACTTGCGAGTTATCAGTAGTCAGTCATCAGTCGCCTCGCCTTCCTCCGGTTCTCCGGGGCTGTCGATGATCTCGTTAGCCAGGATTTGTGCCAACAAGTTCTCCGAGCTCTTCAGCACCCAATAGTCGCCAGCAGCACGCCACAGATCCCCAAGAGCAAGATAACACCTTCCTAAGGCGGATACTATGAAGCCGTTGGTTGGGTCAAGGCGCCTCGCCTGCTCGTATTCATTGGCCGCGTCCGGATAGTTCCCCAGCGCCACAAGGACTCCAGCCATATTCTGATGGGACAGCGAATAATCTGGATCCATCTGGATTGCCTCCCGGAGCACCTGAGCTGCTTCCGCATATTGCCCAAGACCGCTGTACGCCGAAGCCATGCCCACGCGCATCGTCACGTCCTCAGGGTAGAAGTGCCTTCCTTCCAGATACAGCGCAAGAGCCCTATGATACTCGTTACGTCTGTCGTACACATGGCCCAGCCAAAACCTGCTAAACCAATCATTAGGCTGGAGCCGGACCGCCTGCTCGTAGCAGCTAATCATTTCTTCCTCGTGCCCCATCTCGCTGTGTGACCGTGCCAGCCTTTGATACACGTCAGGCTCATCCGGCGCTAAGCGAAGAGCACGCTCTAGTAATTCAACCGCATCCTCGTGCTCGTCCAGGCGGCTATGACACCATGCAGCCGTGACATAGGCATGGCGGTCCACAAAGCCCTTCTCGAATGCCAGTCGGAAGTAGTACGTAGCGCCACGGTGGTCTCCCCTGTTGATGCACACCGCAGCCGCGCCACTCAACTCGTCTGTGGAGCAGGTAGCCGGATCGATTTCGTCTTCAGTGCAGTCGAAGAAATCCAAGCCTTTCCGGGTGAGGAATCTTGAAACCCTCTGAGCGGTGGCCGCAAGACAGAATGTTTCTCCGTTCGGCAGAAGCACCGCCACCACACCAATGACCCTCGCGTCGGCATTCACCACCGCGCTGCCGCTCCACCCACCACGGATCGGAGCCTTTATGAAGACAAACTCACCGAGACCCGGTACGCTGCACACTCCGTACACCACGCCGGTCAACACTTCTGCGCTCCCCCAGGGTTCAGACCCAACAAGAATGACATTGTCTCCCGGTATGGGCAGTTCACTCGCAAGCCCAAGTGACTCTATGACCTCTCCCTGAAAATCAACTGACAATAGAGCCAAGTCCTCTCTTTCATCTTCGGCAAGAATTCTCCGGACAGAAAAATACCGACCACCACGGGTTTGGACGTACATGCTGTCGGCGTCGTGCACGACGTGGGAGTTTGTAACCACGTCACCCCACGCATTGACGCAGAACCCGCTTCCATAGGACCACTCGCCGTTCGACCGAAATCGGACCACGACTCTGACAATGGACGGTTCAATCCTCTCGACCAGTTCCTGGAGTTCATCCTCCGGAATCTCGGAGCGGGCGGCGGTAACACAGCAGGCCAGAACCGTGCCTGATATGCAGAGCACACGGAGCACGGTCGCTCTCACCACATTCCTCTGGTCCATGATACCCTCCTTCCTGACCCAGCCTTTTGTGGAGTCGCGGAAGCAGGAGACCCGGGTGCGCGACCGTAAACAAGGGGCATTGAAAGGCCCATTTCATGTTTGCCCCTGGCAGAGCCGTTGTCTTAGACGCAGCTCCCGTCTGGACCGGCAGACAGTGTGTCAGAAGGGGAGGGGAATGATATTGATAAGATCCACGGCCAAGGAAGGAGAAGATACTGTATGATGGCTACTTAAATATCTCCAATCCAACCCTCCCGAACTGCACATCAGCGTGTCGTCCAGGGGGTCCTATATGCATAACTCGTGCCATCGACTTTCGTGCAACACAGACCACGGCAAGCCAGTCTTGCACTGACCAGCATGCAAACCCTGCACCTACCTCACGCGGAAAACGAGATCGCCAGCTTGCCCGCTCTGAGAGAGCAGTAGGAGTGCAACCCGTCGAAATCAGGTGGCAAGGCTGGGACGCTAGAAGACGTAGGCGGGAAGAATCTGCGATTGGCTGGAAGCAGATCCTTCGGCCTCCTACCGGAGGCCTCGAGGATGACACCTCCTTCGCCGGTGGCGATTGAACTACGCTCGCCTGCCACTCGTTCTCCCTCCCTCCCGTGTCAGGGAGAGCCTGTCCTGAGCGAGTGCCCGGTTCCGCCGGACCGAGTCGAAGGAGAGTGAGAGGGAGGGAGGGCCCCCGGAGCCCTGATTCACCTCATTTCGGTCATTCCCGCAAAAGGGCTGGAGGGGCGAGAATAACCTCGCCCATGGTTCGGGAAGGGGGGCCCTGTCTCCTGCGCCGTGTTCAGAATGTCCTGGCGTTCACAAGTATTGAACATGCGCCAATACTGAACTCGGCCGCAGCAATGGCCTCATAGAAAGCTCAGACTCGAGCCGACCTTCGCTACTCCATCTGACAGACATCAAGGGGATCAGTCCCGCAGACTCGGATTGGAATGGGAATCCGCCACAGGCTTTCTCCCTTTTTCCCCCAAATGGGGGGAGAGTAGGTGCCTTTACTCGCCCCCTGTCCTCAGCCAGCATTGGCTAAGGCACCCCATCCAGCGCTTGGGGGCCAAGATGTGAAGTGGCATCCCGGAGCTCTTTCAGACGCTTAGGCGGAGCTGATACGAACTGAGAGCGCAGAAGGCAGAACTCGGATTTCCCTCGGTACAAGGAGAAAACATGATCCGCTCGAGCCAGCGGTTCTCTCAGGGCGACTTCACACGGAGGTGCTCGGCCATCTTTCTCAGTTCTCGTTTCGTGGCTTTCTCTATCAGCTCAAGGTTATTCTTGGCTATCTTGTAGCCTGGTTCGATCGACAGAGACCTGTGCAGACACCGGATCGCTTCCTTCTTGTCGAGGAGAAGCCCGTGCAGAAGCCCCTTGTTGCCCCAGGCCCTGTAGTTCTCAGGGAAGATCGTAAGGTGGCGTTCATATTCTTTAATCGCCTCTTCGTAACGTGCCTCCTTCGTCATCTCCAGCGCCTGTTTGTAGATATCATGAGCTTCCCTTTCCTTCTTGCTGAGAACATGCAGTGGGTATGTCAGCACTCGGACCCCGATTTCACTCCGCGTATTGCCCAGACTGCTCCTCTCCGCAAGAATCACCTCTCTGGGTGTCCGCCCGTCCAAGTCGGGATTCACAGTGTCGAACCACTTCTCCTGGGCGGCTTCAACAGCCTGATCAAACTCCTCCCGGTCTGAGTACGCCTCGGGATTCACCACGTCATTCACATGGTCTAGAAGCGCCCTCATCAAGGCTGACTCCTGAGGACCTCTGCGGTATATCTCATCCTTCTCTTCCGGTGACATTCCTGTCACCCCATTGTGGGCCAACTTGTTCCACAGTGCCGTGAGGAGCTTAAGGAATCTCCCGGCAGTTTCCTCGGAATGGAAAGCAGCCTTCCCAGTGACCAGAGCCAGAACCTCGTCGAGCTCGGCACCACCCTGGATCATGTTCAAAATATCTCTGAATGTGCTCCGCGGCAATCCCATTCCTTTCAACGCTTCCCGAAGCTTCTTCTTCAGTGTTTCGAGATCCATGTCCTTGGGTCTCTCCTCGGCCTGGAGGCCGGAGAACAACTCCGCCACATCCCTGGGGGTGATCTTGGTGTCGATATTCTTCTCCCTGATTCTCCTGTGGCCCATTCTCAGAGTGTACGTCGCATCTTCCGGGTATGCACTAACTGAACCAGAGAGTATGTAGTGGTCTTTGTAGGGGAGAACACGCGCAAAGATACACTGCTTCTTCCTGAGATAACGGGTAGCGGTCTTTTCATTAACCGAGTATTCTCTTTCCGTGGTGAGGTCTTTCAGGATCATCCGCTTTCCTAGGTTCACAGCCTTTACCTCAAAGACACCGAAGACGTTCCGCTCGAAGGCTCTGTATATTTCTCTCTTCTCGTTTGTTAGGCCCTTGTAGGTATCTATGAAGAGTCTCAGCGGTGTTTTCTTTGAGCGCGCCAACTTGTGGTCGAACAAAAACCAGTCGAATATCATCATTCGCCGTTCGCTGTCTTGCGCCTCAAAGCTGGGGAATTTCCCGTCCACCTTTACTAGTTCATTCAAGAGTTCCGGTGTCTCATGCACGAATTCGGCTAGCTTCGCCAGGTATTCGTTCATCATTGGAGCACCCTCCTGCGCCTCCTATCTGGGTATGATTTCTGCACCCCTGGAAGTGTTACACTAACAGAAGGAAGAGTCACAGTCAATGGCTTCCCCGCCCCTTCCTGGATAGCATTCCCGAATCTCCCCCGCGTTCAGGATTTGCCGTCGTTCACCGATTGTGAACTGACGGAAGATATGAAGATACCCCGGCAAATAGCACGGCGCGTGTTAGCAGAGACGCTGGGTATGCCCGCCGAAGTCGATACATGGACACGAGGGGTAGGGAGACGAAGGCGGGCGGGAATCCAGCAAGGTGCCCAGAGCTTATCATTCTGAGGAGTGCCGAAAATGTCGAAGTACGACGAAGAATCTTCTAGATCCTTCATCCCTCGATTTCACTCGGGATTCAGGATGACAAGCACTACACCGTGTGGACCCAACCCCTATGCCTTGAATACTTGACGCAGATTCGGTAGGAGCAGGGTGTGCCCTTCATAGCGTTAGCGTAGGAGGGGTCTCCCTGCCCGCGCCCGACTCTCGCGCCGTCACGCCTGCCCTTCGAAGCCAAGTGGAATAGAAAGGAGCCGGGGTGGCGAAGGAGGGTAGTCAGAGGTGAAGGGTGGCAGTGGGAGACGAAGGCGGGGGAAGCCAGACGCGTGTCCTCCGAAGCCATGGAGGGCGAAGGAGGGTAGCCAGCAGAGCGAAGTCTGGTCATCCTCAGCTGCGAGTATAACCCCCAACATGTCATCCTGAATCCCGAGCGAAGTGGTGAGCTTGCCGAACCGCGGAGCGAGGGGTGAAGGATCTAGGTTTTCTTCCTCGCAGGTTTCTGTCATTCCCGCGCAGGTGGGAATCCAGGATGAAACGGATGGCTCTCAACCCGGATCTGAAAGGTGTAAACGATGAGCTTGTCACCCAACGCCTGGGACGAGATCATAGTTTATAGACCTCAGTTCTCAGTTCATCGCACCGCCACCATCTTCCTCGTCACCGTCCGCCCCTCAGAACTCAGCCGCACTTTGAATCAGTTGATTCAATGACGCTGCCTGATTGTGCCCGGGAATCTCGGTCTATGTTCTCGGCGACAGAGCTCCCGCACCCGCTCACGATTCACATTCCATTTGAAATGCCTCCCAGCCTCATCCCCGGAAGACATTCTCGTTGTGCCAGTCCAGATACTCTCTCTTTGGTCGCTCGTCTCCTAGCTGGGGCAATACTGCGAGTTTACGCCCATGAAGATGGGCATACTCCTCTCCGTTATCGAATTCCTCCTTGATCCTGAGGCTAACCTCAACACGGTGGTCAGGGGTCACTGTCATATAGCCGCGATCGAATAGGATGTGCAGGTCAGATCTCAACAGCAGACCATTGTCCGTGTGGTTCGGGCCGCTCTCTGTTATCGGCTTCACGTGAGCCGCCTGCAGGACGGGCAGAGTTCTCTCGCCGGTAACTGCGCACCGTCGCCTGTATGCGTCCGTGACTAGTATCCTGAATGCTCCCTGACCAAGTCTGCTCCTGGCAAGATACTCTCTCCCGTATAGCGGACGATGTTCGCGCGCCCGGTCGTCCTCTGCCCGCTCGTCAGCGGGCATCGAAGAGGGTAAGCGGGCCTCGACCTGCCTCCAGAGTCTTTGTCCGGTTGCCTCGCCGGTTTCATAGCTCTTCCCAACCACGATGTTGGGACGCCAGTCAGGAGGAATGTCTATCCATTTGTCTTCAGTGAAGAAGAAAGGTTCGTTCAGAATTACGCAGCCAATGACCGGATCGGGTTCACTTCCTTGACGGTGAGCCTGAATGAGTTCCCAAAGCCTTGGAAGACTTGGTGCCCCATTCTTTTCCCCAAATGCATCCCAGGCCAGAGAGAGGGGAAGCTGCTCGGCTTTCACGAAGAATCCTCCACCAACGATATAGTCTAAGGGACTGTGCAGCTTGAAGAGGAAGGGAGCGCCCACGTCGATAGCCCCAAAACCCCTCCCACTCGGACGCCAGAAGTTGACCTCATCGGGGTTCAGGTCAGCCAAGTACTTGAACCAAGCATCATCTGTGACAGCGACAAAGAACCGCACGCGCAACCCTCCAGATCAGCTCAACAAGATCCAACCGCACTCAGGGACGCGCCTTCAGTGTCTGCGATTTCATCCCGGACAACGAGACTCTCCCTTGGTAGTTCCCGTGCTGCATCCAGAAGTCTGTCAGACCGTCCCATATCTGCGAAGCAGGAAGGACGTCGAACAACTCGTCATATGTCGCCCAGTTCAGGGAAAGGCGCTCGATCCATTCGTTCAGTTCACCTCGGTCCGGCTTATCGTAGTAGTCACTCCTGGGAAGGCAACACTTATCCAAATCCGCTACCAGGCGACCTGGGTTCTCCTTGTACTCATCGAACTTGTACTGGTATAGGCGGGATTTGGTCTTGGCATCCTTGAAAGCAGCGGGTGTTACGAGTGTTACGTAGACTTTGTCGGCGTACTTCGCGCCGCTCTGGAAACATAAGGCGTTCTCGATGACCCTGGCGAGCTGATTTCGATGGATATCGTAGGATACGTCCTTCGAGATATCCGAGTACCATTTCATCTCACAGAAGCAAATCCACGACTTTGGTACAGCATCCAACTCAATCCCACTACCGGTCTTATCTCGATCTCTGATCATGCCAACCGCCAGGTCAATGTGAGTATTGCCCTCCTTCTCTCTAGGCGGGAGCGGCAGAACTTCAAACCAGATCTTAGGATTAGGTGGAACTGATTGACTCGACCCTGTCAGAATCTCCGTAAGCTTTGCGGCTCCGTCCTTGCCAGCGATTGCATACCCACACGCAGCCAGGAACGTCCACACCTGCTCATCATCACAGCGTCTTGATTCAAGCTTCTCGGCTTCTGCCACACCATCAATCAGTTTATCCCACTTGGCATACCCAATGTGAAGATACTCCTCGATCTTTCCCTTCATCTCTTGCTTGCGAAGCTTCCCAGCCAGAGCCCCCATGTCCTATTCCTCTTTCCTAGTGCAGGGACTACACCAGCGGATCACTAGACTTTTCGATATTTCGACAATTATCGAAATATCGAACTAGACTCCGAGCTGGCAAATGCTGGTCCCTCTCCCGTGGTCTAGACTCTTGAACAGCACCCGTGGCCCGTCTCGCCACCCGATTACTGCGCCCAACTCTACCGAATCAACTCCCCCCTGTCAACCCCCTATGGAACGTAGATCGCAGACCTATGAACTATGAACTCGTGTCGTGGCAAGAACCGTTTGTACGTTGAATCGTAGAAGATCGAAAACCGAGGATCAAGGATCGATGGACCATGATCGCGCGTCGCCCTTGACACACGTTTCTCCTGGATTCCCATTCATATCGCAGATCGATGATCTATGAACCATGAACTGGCGTCGTGGCGGACACACGTTCCTACTGGATTCCCACCTAAGCGGGGATGACAGAAACCTGCGAGGAAGAGAACCTAGATCCTTCACCCCTCGCTCCGCGGTTCGGCGAGCTCACCACTTCGCTCGGGGTTCAGGATGACATGTTGGGGTTATACTCGCAGCTCATGATGA
>Ga0180437_10007315_pt1 | contig 14409 bp, 7 predicted proteins | sample SS_ome_4_FD_132410 | JGI IMG/M metagenome (GOLD analysis project Ga0180437, IMG submission 132410) | Hypersaline lake sediment archaeal communities from the Salton Sea, California, USA - SS_3_D_1 metaG | ecosystem: Environmental > Aquatic > Non-marine Saline and Alkaline > Hypersaline > Sediment...
GAGATGAAATTCAAAGTGGTTTTGGAACCCAGTGATGAAGGCGGATACACTGTCTACGTTCCTACACTTCCTGGTTGTATCAGTGAAGGCGACACACTCGAAGGGGCGCTGGAAAACATCCGAGAAGCGATAGAACTCTACCTTGAGCCCGTAGAGGATGACTGGATTGTCGAAGAAGGCGCGCTGGTGCAGGAGTTGGTGTTGTGAGCAAGGCGAGGTAGGAGCATGAGGTATTGAGGGCCGATCTTCTCCGTAGGTCGGGAGGGGGGTGGCTTTTTTTGTTTTTGCATAAAGCGGTTCGCATCTGACAGACTGGATGGCGTCACTATCGTGGCCGGGGACAGGCTCGGAAACGTCTACTGCCTTGAGTACGTAGAGGGAAATGGGGGAGGGGAAATAGTAGAGCCACCGGCCTACCAAGGCCGGTGGCTGTTCTTCAGTGAACGGGACAGTTTTCTGAGGAGCTAGGGACTCACCCCTCCTCAAATCCATAATGCTCAAACTTGAGCGTGCGGCTGTTCTCGCTGATGGTGCGGATCGTGCTTTCGTCAAAGCCCTCTGATCGCTTGGCGCTGATCTCAAGCGTGATTTCAACCTCACATCCAATCTGGCTGGTGAGCCGCTCGATGACCTCCTCGACGATTAACCCCATATCTTTGTTCGCCCGTTGTGGATCCATCTCAACCCGGCCATAATACCGTGAGAGAACTTCCCTCTGAGGCTCGCGTTCATCTACTTCATCGGGGGGAATCTCTTCGCCCTCTCGTTCAATCGTCGTTATCTTTACCTCTGGTGGCTTGGCAACATGGTCTGGATGGACCAGGATACTGGTGTCATCAAAGTAGATGGTCCCCAGGCTGCGGAAGACCAGCCCGGTGTGGTGGCCTTGCTCGCTCTTTCCCGTCGCGTAAGCAAAAGGTGCATCCAACCGGCCGACGCCGTCCTTGACCGCTTTCACCAAGGCCTCGTGGTCGAACAGGCGTGGGAGGTAACAGTATTGGGCGAGGTATTCCCAGAGTTGCTTCAAGCCGACTTCCCAGCCACGCTCTTCGCTCCAGATGTAGCGGTCCAGTTCCATCCGTAGGATGTCGGGCGACCACTCGTAGATCAGGAGCCCGTCGTTGCGCAGCTTGCGGGCCGCCCGGTCGTAAAAGTTGTCGTGACCACTGATCCTGCTGGCCTGAAACTCAATGGCGCCCAACGGATCGGGCTGTACGGGAATCAGCAGCCAGTTGTAGGCCGACCGCAGCCGCAGGTCTACGGTTTCGTCGGCCTTCTGCAAGCTGGCGGCTACCTGCCTGCGCTGCTGGGCGTCCAGGTTCAGTTCCTCTCTTTCATCTTGAATGGACTGCCAGGCCAAAAAGTCGCGGACGGCAAGCCTGAGCGCCTCGGCATCGTTCTCATCCGGTGCGATAAACACCAGCATGTTCTTGTACAGGCGCTGGGCGGTTCCCCGGCTCTCCAAGAATTCCTGCGCACGCTCTAGTGCTTCTGTATCGCCGGTGGTGCGTTTGTGGGTGGAGTCGGGATGTAGGACGACGATCCTGGCTCGCGCTTCGTCAACGACGTCGGAGGTTTCGGGAGGGGATACGTGGAACGCGCTAAAGTCCCGGTTCTTGGGGACGCGCCGCAGCCGATCAACGATCTCGGCGTTCACCTCTTCTTCGGGGAAGCTCTGGGCACGATCCCGGGCCAGCTTGTTGACGGTTGGGCGGGTGTCGTACCAGTAGCGGCTGCTATCAGTATAGAGATAGGTGAGCTGCCCACCCATACGCCGCAAGGCATCGCCGAACACAGCCGCCGGTTCGCCCGGCTGAGCGCACCCCAGGCGGATGCGAATTTCCTCCAGGCCACGCACCCGCTGCTCGGCAACGGAGGGCGCGCTGCCAATAAAGACCGTGCGCGCCACACGCCGGGAGGCGCTGTAACGCCCCAGGGCGGGGACGTTCCCGTCAATGGCAAAGGGACGGGACCCGGGGCCATCTATGTCCGTTTCAAAAACGGCGGCCCAGGTATCCGGCAGGTAACGCAACAGTTCATTGCGCACCGGGGTCGTATCGAGGGGGAGCGTCCCCGGCATGATGAGCAGGGATTGATCGCCCTGCGTCCAGAGCTGGTGGATGACGGCCGCCATCAAACGCAGGACACCGCGGGTGCGCTGGAAGCGCTCCAGCGTTGACCAGTCCTGGTAGAGCCGATCGAACAACTCCGGGTGGATGGGATAGGCCGCCCGCATACGGTCCAGGTAGTCGCGCTCAGGGACGCCGGAGGGGAACTCGCCCGAGGCGTTGCGGTACATGTCGCCAAAGGCGTTGATCACGGCATCGCGCGCCGCATAGTCTATCTCCGTGCCGAAAAGCCGCCGCCGCACGATCTCAAAGCTCTCTGTTGCGGTGATCGGCTTCCAGACCGACTCGATCCGCCCGACAATGTGAGAAAGGGTTTCCAGCACGGTGCGACCCGCCTCGCCGCCGATCTCGATGTCCGAGGCGGGTACCGAGATTAGCAAGATGGATTCATCCGCACGCTTGACGGCCTCGGTCAATGATTGCGTAAAGCTCATGATGGACTCGAAGGAGCCAGCAGGAAGCCGATCCACCCCGTACAGGTTGCGGGCATAAGCCACCAATTCGTCAATGATGATCAGGCAAGGGCCGAATTGGAACAACAGTTTGCTTAGGGTGTCCGAGCCGGGGTTGACGCCTTTCAGATCGGCCTGCTCAACGATTTTGTAGCCCTCCAATCCACCCAGTTGGCAGGCCATCTCCCCCCACAAGGTGTGGACGGTCGCATCCGAGTACTCGCGCGGCCTGGAGGGATCAAGGGCGGTGCCGACCAGCGCGGCGATGTTGGCTTCGGGCAGGTCAATATCTCCGATTTGCTCTGCGATGCGCTCGCCACCGGGGAAATCGCTCAACTGGATCTGGCCACCGCACAAGTGGTACAAAGCCAGCATGCTGTGGGTCTTGCCGCCACCAAAGGCGGTCTGGAGCTGCACCACCGGGTCACCGCCGTGGGCGGTCAGGCGCTTGATGCCCGTCACCAACAAGGCCAGCAGGCCCTCGGTGAGATAGGTGCGGCGGAAGAATTCCAGGGGGTCTTGATACTCTGGCTCGGCGGTGCCGGCCAGCACCTGTGCCAGGTCCGCAGCGAACTCGGCCTGGATGTAACGCCCGCCGGCGACGTCCGGATGGGGTTGGACGACCTCGCGCCACGGTTTGAGCCCGGCCAGCGTGGTGACCTCGACTTCTGGGGTGACGGCCTCTTTCTTGGCTTTCTCGGCCTCGGCCTCGAAACGCAGACGGAGCAAATCCCTGGCGATGTCGCCAACGTAGGCCGCCTGCTCAGGGGCGGTGACCATTTGGAGCAGGCGGGCGGCGGTATCGGCGATGCGGTAGGCTTCGTCGTTGCTAAAGGTGGCCTGGTGAGCCCAGTTATTTCGGGCCTCGATCATCTCGCTCACGTAGGAGCGACCCACGTGGCCCAGTTTGTCCTGAAAGACGTCGTTCCAACGCCGCCACATCAGGTGCAGGCAGCCGTGTGTATCAAGGGCAGCCAGCAGGGCCTGGTCATCTGACAAGGCCGCATCCGGCAAGCCGGGGTAGTCGGGGCTGGCGAGGACAGCGTCAATTTCGTTGGCGTATCCCTTTGGGGAATAGACGGTGCGGAACTCGCGCAAGATGAACGGCCCCAGGCCGTCTTTCAGCGCTTCCAAGACTCGTCCAACGCGTTCTCTGTTGCTCAGTGCCATGGTTTAACTCCTTGCCTTACTCGAGTGTGTTTTCGTGAGTATGACGCTCTAGTTCGGCCTCGGCGCGCGCGCACAAGGAACGCCACAATTCAGCCGTCTCTGGCCCCAAGCGCGTGGCCGCGGCGGTAATCGTGCGCAGATCCAGTTCTACGTCGCTCAAACCACTGAGGGCAAAAACGAGCATGGCGTAGATGTCACTGGGGTGTTTGGCCGAACGGCCTTCGTCCCACGCTTTGAGCTTGCCGATGATGATGTCAGTGGGCTGTGCGTACCAGGCCTCAAAGATCTGGCCGCTTTCGTCCTGAAAGCTCTGCCGTATCCGGCGGTCAAAGGCCTCGCGGTAGCCTGGCTCACGGGTGAGGGGAACCAAGTCAGCCTTGATGCCCAACTCGGTATCAATCAAATTGAACATGATGCCCATCCGCGTAGAGTTGCGCATCATTTCGGGATCGGCGTAGTAGCGTGGCGGAGGGAAACGTGCCGCCAGCGCCTCAAAATCACGCTCCCGTAAGTCCACCAAGATATCCACGTCGAAGGTAACGCGATTGACGCCAAAGGCCAGCCCGGCAAAGGCCCCCACGATCATATAGGGCGCTTTGATCTCCTCTAATGCCTGTATCACCTTGAAGTAGAATGAGAGCGCGTTCATTGGGGCGCCATCCTGACCGGGGTGAGGTAGGCCAGCACTTTCATATTGAGTTCAGACGGGGAGAGTTCGGGGAAGCGACGGCGCCAAGTCCCACGCAGGCTTGCCATGGCAAAAGCCTGCGCCTGTAATCCCGCCAGGATCCGCTGTCCCGGCGACAGGTTGGCCGTCAGCCGTAGTTGCTCCCAATCTACTGGGTCCAGGCTTTGCACCAATGCCTCAATTTCGGTAGGGTGTGTATGGGCGCTCATCATCAATCTCCTTAAAATAACTTGCCCTGTTGGTACTGCTCCTTGAACTCGCGGGCCTGCTCCTGGCTGGTGCTCCAAGAGATGACGAGGGCGTTGTAATCCCGCGCCTGCTCGGCCCAACCCTTGCGCTCGCAGATGCTGTACAGCCGATAGGCCAGTTGGCGCGCTTCGGCTGCCAGGTTTGGCGGCATCTTGGCCAGCAGCCGGGCTGCGCCTTCCTCGCCGTAGACATTGAGCCGCTCGATGAGGTGGTGAGTGGCCTCCCACACGGTCAGGCGCTTGTCCGTCGCCGGGTCCCAGCCCGCGTCCAGCTCCGACCAGTGGTATAGGCGCACCTTACCCGCGCCCGACTCCAACACCCCGGCATAGGCCAAGCCATCCACGCTGGTGTTCTTGGCGCGGGCCAGCACGTCCGCCTGGCCGAAAGGACCTTCATTGAAACCGAACTGCTCGAACCAGGCCACGGCAAAGCGCGAGTCCTCGTCAATGTAACCCTCTTGCTCGGCCAGGTAAGCGCCCAGCTCGTAGTTAATGATCTGGAGGGCGGTACGCACGGTAAGTCGGTCACCGTTGGGCTCCAGCACCTTGCTGTAGCGGCTGTAGACGGCCATGCCTGGTCCGATGCTGGCCTGGGCCAGGTCCACTGGGGCGATGTTGCCTGATTGCATTTCGCGCAGAGCGGCGGGTAATTCCTGACGCAGTGCGTTGACGAACTCACGGCGCGAGATCATCGGCGCATCTTCTGGACGGGACCGGCAAACCAGTATGATAGATGATGCGAGTGCATTTGACTCAAAATCCCGCATTCGACCAGAGCGCTCTGTTCGAATCGGCCAAGTGCCATTCACAGTAAAGCCAGCTTGAACTAGTCCTTCAAGCATGGTTTCCCAACCAGTGCTGCTTAACACTTCCTCATCACTGTCAGCTTCATCAACGACGATTTCAGACTGCTTGAACGCGTAGTAGATGGTTACTGGATAGTCTGGATGAGCTATCTGATGTACATTGGTAAACGCCTCTTTCAATCCTTCTTCAAAATGCCTGTTTGCCCTATCACTGTCACCGTCAAAACGGAAAGGGGCAGCAATGAGTTCGGACATCTTCGGAGTAAGTAAGGTAGCAAATATGTCAGGATATATCGCTCGTAGGCTACGCCGCAGCCACACATAGAAGAAGTCACTGAGATCAGCATACCCGATATTGTCATAGTATGGGGGATCAGTTGAGACAAGCCAGAGTTCAGAGCCGAAATCTTCCTTGGCTGCGTCAGCTTGGTATGCGAGTCCAGGTTCTCCAGTTCCCAAAGGTTCTAGTGCATCAGCAACGATCTCCACGGATCTGATGAACGACCCTCCGATGCTGGAAAACGGATTGACTTCCGTATAATCCCACACCATTGAAATCGCTTGACGCGAGAACAGCATTGAAGGGCGGCTCTCCTGTGCGTACCAAGGGACGAAAGCGCAGCCGTACATCGCATATTTGTCTATCGCGAAAGCTAAGTACACGGCTATAGCTTCAGAGTAGGCTCGTGCTCCTCTACCACCTTCACAAAGAGGCACGTTGTCATCTGGCAGGCCTGCTGCCAATGCGTCCTCTCGAACCACCTCTCTAACTTCGTCTACTAAGTCTACAAGAGTCTGGAGTGCTTGAATCTGTCGTGGGGTAAATAGGTTATGGTGTTTCACAATCCCGTAGTTTTGAACTCGAAAACCTAGAGCCTGTTCTGGCAAATTCGTGTCAGGGATGCCGTCCGGAACAGGCACTCGAGCGGCTTGTTCATGAGTATCTGTTGGCGAGTAGAAGTTTCGGCCATCCCTACTCTCGGTGACGATTGCCATCAGTTGTGAGTCTATTCTTCCCTTTGATCCTTCCGAACGAATGTATTCAAAGGGGATCGGCACGTTACTCACAATGCAACGACCACCATGTCGGCTCATTGTGCCCGAAGGAGCCTTACCTTTCCCTCTGTATACCTCAAAAGAGACCCTCTTGGTTCTTGAATCAACTTGAGGTTCTATCCATGCTTTATCGTGTTTCTTCTTGCTCAGCCAAAAACTGCGCACCAGTGGCACATTCACATCAAGAGCCGGATTAGGGCTCTTGACTGTCCGCGCCCAAAGCCACGCGATGACTTCCTCTCCATTTGGGCCGATTGGATATAAGTCTCCGATGCGCTCCCAGGCTCCGTCTCGAATCCGTTGACCGTAGTAACGGAGATCAGCAGCTAACCCTGTGGCGTTACGCCAACTTGCGCCTCGACCTGTTCCTTCTTGATCCTTTGGATTCACCGGTGATAGATTGGCGAAGTAATTGGGGATTTCAAGCAAGGACTTACAAAGTAGGACCGCCACAGGGTTGAGATCAGTGGCTATGGACTTCAGGCCTAGGCGTTGACCCTCCAACGGAATTGTCCCCCCGCCAGCAAAAGGATCTAGCAAAGGTGGTGGATCATCGTTGACGGAAAGGCGAATCAGTTGTCTGGCAGTTTCCAGAACTTGTTCATCTGTTGTACTCTCCCATTGCACCAGTGTGTCAACAAAGTCGAACAGGCGTTGACGAGGAGTATCGTTCTCAGCGGCGTTTCTTCCTCGATGAAGGCTTTGACAGGCGTTGACAAACTCGGGGGATGCCTCAGGACTGTTAGGATCATCTACGAGTGATGCAAAAACCACTGCCCGTGAAGCGGCTAGAGGACGTTGAGCCCACCACTTATGGATAGATGAAGGATTGCCCTTATAGATATAGCTTTCTCGAACGGACGCTTCGTTAATAGCCTCTAGGGGAAGGGCGACTTCGATCAGTTTTTTGCGGTAGGTCATTCCGTTCTCTCCCAGTGCTACGACGATGACTGTTCAATCTCTTCAAACAGGCGATCCAACCTGGCAATAAAGTCATTCACATTGGCATCGTTTATATCACGCTCGATTTCCAATCCCATAATGGCTTTCACCTGCTCGGTGGTCACATTGAAGTACTTTGGAAATTCTCTTAGCCAAACGCGGGTATCCAATCTCCCAGACTTGGGCCATATGGTAAACAGCGCCCTTATATGGTCTGAGGGCGGGGCAAACACCACGCACCTCCTATGGGCCCGAGGGTATATGCCATGTCTTTGGGATGCTTCTAGGATAACTTGGAAAGCCTTGCCCATTCCGTTTCTGTTCGCCCGCGCGACGATGCTTTCCACTGTGAAAGGAGCCGGGGCATCCTGCTTTTCCTTTGCCTCTGGGGGCGTCACATGCCATCGCTCCGTTGCCCACTTGGCGATGGCCTCCCTCCGCGCCAGGATCTCTGCCTCTGTCCAGTCGTCGTAGCCAGCCAATTGGTGCTCGACAAAGAGCTTTGAACTGGCATAGCAGCTTTTTTGACTGGCCGTTCCCTTTTTCTCAGGGAACGGTTTCTTACCCAAGACGCTATTGTCAAAGGTCAAAGTCAAGTTACCAATATCGTGTACGTATTTACGATGCTGGTCAGGGGTAAAGCGCTCTGCCCAATAGCCCTCTTCATCCAAGGCCTGTGGCAAGATATGCTCAATAGTGTCCCTCTTGCGAGCCAGCATTTCCCAAGGCATACGCACCGCCTGCCCGGCCGCCTCCGCCAAGTGCTGTTCATACTCGTAGAGGAAATACTTGAGACCGCGCCAGTGAAACCAATCGCCGTCTTCTTCCTCCTGGAATCCACTTTGAAATTGCTGATCAGAACAGTAATCCAAAATGGCTCGTCTCAGATCGTTCAATACACTCTGGATATGCCGTCCTCGAAATAACTCATAACCAAGACGGAACATCCTTGATCGGCCTGTATGGGCCGGCCTCTCAAGCCAGCGGTAAACGCGGAAAACGAACTTCTCAGACAACTCGAGTGCCTTCAAGTAAGCACTGCCATCTTGAGGGGATCTGATACGAACAGCCATAAGGAGGGGCAAAAATGTGGCTGGCGCATCGAGCCGAGCTAGTTTCTCACCAGCTGAAACGATACGAGCGCGCAAAGTTCCATCTGCTTTCAATGCGCCAAAAGCGTTGGGATGCGCAGGATTGAAAATATCACAGTAAGCAATGGTTGCATTTCTCAGGCTGATCAGATAGGCTTTCAAGTCCTCCAGCAGTGCTTGATGCCGGTCTTGATATGCTCCCAGATTAAACTTTGCCTTGATGGACCGGCTTCCATCCCAATTCTTTGGGTTGTAGTCATAGGCCATCAACCAGTGTGCACGTAGCAACTGGTCTTCGTTGCGCACACCGCTCAAGTCAGCGGCCATCAGGCGCTCAAAGACGTGTGTCCAGGTATCGTTGATGCTCTCTGCCAGATCATGCTCAGCTGGCAGATCAAGCTTGCTTGCCAGGTACAGCAAGTAGTTCTTGACCTTCTCTAATTCGGTGAGGTCTTTGCCCCGGTTGTTCATCGTCTCAAAAACGACACCCGCGTCGGCTTCACTCTGGACTGTGTAAACCACTAACGTCAATTGCTGAGCGAGCTTGAGATACTCACTCTTGAGCCACTCGGGGTAGCCATCTTTGAGTTCCCGGCGTTTTCGATCAAGATACGCCGCGAAATAGCCTTTTGCTTCAACTAGAAGCTGATGTGAACGTATCTTGGGGCCTTGGATGTTTTCGTTTTGTTCTAGAACCGTGTCATAAAAGAAGGCATGAGTGTCACGGTTGAGGGTCAGTTTGGGTCTTGACTGGCCATTTAGGTCAAGCATAACAATATAGGTTTCCTGTAAACCCGATGCCAACGTCTTCAGATCCTCGAACTGTTCCATTTCTTTGCGAATGGCATTCAGGAAGAGCACAATAGTGGTCAATCTTTGCTGACCATCCACAACGTCATACACAGTGTACAAATGTCCTCTCTGATCCACGACACGAGATGAATCATCGAGGTGAGTGTGCAAGATCAGCAATCCGAAGAAGTGCTTCTTGTCTGCGCCCAATAGCTCCAAGTCTTCGATAAAGTCCTGGCACTGCCGCTGTTCCCACGCATATCCGCGTTGGTAATCTGGAACGCAGAATACCCTATCAGAAAACACCTTTCCAACCGTGTATAGATTTTCCATTGACTAGCTCCTCTACTACCAAATCTGCAGTCGATTGTGGGCATTGCTGTTTAAGCGGGCGCCGCTCCTCGCTCCCAAAGCTCTTTCCAGCCGTAATTCACGCTGGTCACCCCAAAATCCGGTTCTTTCTTGAACGGCTTGCGCACATAGCGTGGGGGGTGGGCTTGTCCATCCTCCACCTCCACAATCGCCAGGATGTACTGTTCCGGTGAGTTGACCCCGGTCAGGATCTCGTTGCGGGTGACGGTCACCGTGTCGGCCCCGGCGCGGCGGCCTTTGACCTCGAGGAAACGCAGCCGACCGGTGCGCGGGTTCAGGCTCTCGATGTCGTAGCCCAGGCTGTCCTCGTGCACATCGCGCGGGTGATTGCCCAATTCAGCCTCGGACTGCATCACGGCCTGCATAGCGATGGCCTCGGTAATACGCGTGTCTATCAATTCCAGCGGCGTCCGCTGGCCAAGCAACAGACCAATCGGGACCACAATCGCTCCGCCGATGACGACCGGCGGCGTGGCCGAGATCTGGCGCTCCAGCGCCAATTCCTCGGCGCGCCGTTCCAGGCGGGCGGCCAGTTCGTCGGCCCGTTGCTGTGCGCGGGCAGCGTTGAGCTTGACGTTCAGCTTGCCCGCCTTCTCCTGCTGGCGCAGTTCGGCGGCGCGTTTGTCCCAGTAGTTGATTTCCTTGGTCAGGCGCTCGTGGACGGCAGCCAGCGTCTTGTCAATCAGCTCCTCGCGGCGTTCCCGCACGCGCGCCAGATGGCGCGGCACCAGCTTTTCGATGGCATATTCTAGGACCTTGCCTTCGAGATGATCGCCGGTTAACCAGTTAGCCTTCAGGGTCGGTGCCAATGCGGCCAGTTGCTCATCTGTAGCCGGTTCGTAATCCAGGTAGGGGGCATAACCGCCCGCCCGGATGTTCCCCTCTTCGTCAATTTCGACAAAGTGTACCTCGCGGGAGATAACGCGCTTATCCCCGTTCTGCGCAGCCCGCGCGTCCTGGATGTTCTGCTCCAGGAAGAACAGCACCCGTGGAGCCTGGCCAGGGTCAGTGGAGTCAACGAGCACTGCCCCGGAGCGCAGCGTCTCGCGGTGTTTATCCAACACCAGGTTAATCACGGTATCGAGCAGGGGGTGTCCAGGACAGATGAAATCCGCGTCCGGCAACCCAACCAGGTTCATCAGTTCCTTGTCGAAGCATACCCGGTCGTACTTTTCCCACACCGGCACGGTGGTGCCCAGTTCTTTGGCCCGGTTGCGGATGCGGGCCGGCACATAGCTGATGCGGTAGCGCCCCGGCTCCCGCTCGCGGATGGAGCCCCCCAAGTTCTCGAAAGCCTGCATGAAGAACGACTTAATGTAATGAGGCTGCAAGCGCCGGGCAGCGTAGCGCTCCATCTCCTCGCGGATGCGCACGATTTGGGTGATGTCCATACTCTCGGTGACGAGCGACCGGGTCTCCAGCAGTTCGCGCACCCGCTCCCGGTCTACAGCGTTATCAACCGTCTGGTCCAGTTTGGCCCGCACCTCGGGCTGATCGCCGTAGCGGATCGCCTCGATGAGGAGCTTGCGGAGCGGTGTCTGCTCGAACAGCGCACCCAGCACATCAAAGACCTTGCCCTCTAGCGCTTTGCTCTCGGTTTCCAGCTTGCGCAGCAGTCGGGCATAGACGTAGCCTTCCCGCGTCTCCCCGGCGACGAGGTTCCACAGGTGACAGACCTCGGTTTGCCCGATGCGGTGGATGCGGCCAAAGCGCTGCTCCAGCCGGTTGGGGTTCCAGGGCAGGTCGTAGTTGATCATCAGGTGCGCCCGCTGCAGGTTGATACCCTCCCCGGCGGCGTCGGTAGCTACCAAGAAGTACACGTCTGGATCGTTGCGGAACCGGTCCTCAATCGCCCGGCGTTTTTCTCGCGGTACGCTGCCATCAATGCTGACCATCATGTCTTCGCGGCCAAAGAGAGTGCCGATGCGTTTCCACAGGTAGTTGAGCGTATCGCGGTGCTCGGTAAAGATCACCAGCTTCCGGCGCTGGCCATGCTCGTCAACCATGCGTTCGTCGTCTTGGATGATGGTTGCCAGTTCCTCCCACTTGCGGTCCGCACCGCTCTGCCGCACACGGTAGGCCATCGCCTCAAGACGCTCAAGCGTTTCAATCTCGGCCTGTAGCTCGGCAATGGTCAGCGCGGCGGTGGCGCTGTCAATGATCTGTTCTTCGATCGCCTCCACCTCTTCAGCCGGGGCATCGTCCAGGTCGTCTAGGTACTCCCGGTCGTAGTAGCGCGCCTCGTAGTCCGGCGTCTCGGTGGCCCGTTGGTCCGCCCTGACTTCTGCCAGGCGTTTCTCGAGCCGCTGAAGGCGCCGTTTCAAGGATTGGTAGATCGCTTCTGGTGATGACGCCAATCGGCGTTGGAGAATGGTCAAGGCAAAACCCACCGTGCCTCTACGTTTATCGTCGAGGAGCTGATCTGCCCGGTTGAACTCTGTACGGACGTACTCGGTGACCGTGTCGTAGAGGTGCTTCTCCGCAGGTGGGAGCGGATAACTGACTGTGTAAGCCCTACGCTCAGGGAACAACGGGCGACCATCGAACCGGCGCAGGTCCTCTTTGTTCATACGCCGCATGATGTCGGAGATGTCTACCTCGTGCACGCCTTCGCGAAAACGCCCCTCGAAACGGTCCTGGTCGAGCAAGGCTAAGAACAACTGGAAGTCCTCTTCCTTGCCGTTGTGAGGAGTTGCGGTCACCAGCAGGAAGTGACGGGTGATAGAACTCAGCAGCTTGCCCAGCTTGTAGCGTTTGGTCTCTTCGAGTTCCCCAGCCCAAAAGTGAGCGGACATCTTGTGCGCCTCGTCAACCGCAACGAGGTCCCAATCGGTGTGACGCAGCTTTTCTTTCAGGTCATCGCCACGCGCGATCTGGTCCAGACGGATGATGACCTGGTCCTTTTCCAGGAACGGGTTTCCGCTGACCGATGTTTCAAAGGTCTCCCGCGTCAGGATCTCGAAGTGAAGCTGGAATTTGAACCAGAGCTCATCTTGCCACTGGGCCGCCAGGTTCCCTGGCACGCAGATCAGGCATCGCCGGACATCCCCCCGGACGATCAGTTCTTTGATGAACAAGCCTGCCATGATGGTCTTGCCAGCGCCGGGGTCGTCAGCCAGTAGGAAGCGCAGCGGCTGGCGCGGTAGCATCTCGCCATATACGCCAGTGATCTGGTGGGGGAGGGGTTCAACCAGCGAAGTGTGGACCGCCAACACAGGATCGAACAGGTGGGCCAGGTGGATGCGGTACGCTTCTGCTACCAGGCGGAACAGGTCCCCATCGGCATTGAAACGCCACGCTCGCCTGGTTTCCACGATTTCCAGGTTGGGTTCGTCGTTGCGGAAAAGTAGTTGCGTGCCAGGTTGCCCATCCGCGCGTTTGTAGAAGAGTTCGACGGCGGTTGACCCATGCCACTTGGTGTCTACGACGGAGACACTTTGTCCCGGGACGATCCCTTTGACTTTGACGCCTGGCTTCAGGTCTTCCAGTTTTGCCATGCCACTTTATGCCTGCTTAACCTTGATTATAGGTGAGAGCACAAAAGCCGCTCTCCTGCTTGACACGGAAAGCGGCTCTTTGGTAGATTGTAGAGCCTGACCTTCCTAGCCGAAGCAGGAAGGGGGGTACAATGGAAGGGCCTACCGCCCGGTATGCGGTTGGTCCTTTTCATTTTCCCCTCAAGCCACATCGCTCTCAATAAGGGGTTATGTTCTAGCTGATTTAATTATATCATATACCATGAGGAAATGCAATAGGAGGTGGAATAAATCAGCGAATGGTGACAGGCTACAGGGCAATTGGCACGCCGTACGCGGTTCAGAGTCCAGAGCGGCGGTGATGGAGAGTTCGCCTGCTCTATCATTCCCGCAAAACAGGGAAAAAAGTGTTGACAAAGTAGGGGGTGGGGTATATAATGTATCAAGTTACGCAATATAGGGGAAGAGATTCCTCGGAAACTCGGTGAATGAGGACAGCAGGGAGGTGTCCTATGAGTACCGTAACGCTTTCGGAGACAACTTATCAGTGGTTACAACGCAAGGCCAAGGAAAGTGCCCGGACGCCTGATCAAGTAGCTGATGAACTACTGCGCCAGCAACTTGTGCCGGAGCACGCTTACATTGAGGTCGTTGAAAAGATCACTGGCTCACAGGCCATGATGAAGGGTACACGTGTTCCCGTGAGTATCATCATCGGCTATTTGCGTATGGGGGAGACACCAAAGTCGTTGGTAGACAATATCTTGCCGCATCTTACACTGGCACAGGTTTACGATGCCCTGAGTTACTATCACGATCACCAAGACGAGATTGAGCAAGAGATGATTGAGAACACAGAAGAGTATGGGCGGACCTATCTGCGCGAGCACTTGGGCGAGGATGGCTATCTGCATGTAACTGGACAGGTCAAATAGATAGTAAACAAGCGGTGTCTCATCACATCAGGAGATGGATCATGGAGGACATAGCTGTCGCCAAGAGAGAAGGGGTAAACTGGAAGCAGGTCGGCCTGTTCCTGGTCCTGACCTTTGGCCTGACCTGGTTGCTCGACTGGGTGCTGTGGCTGACCGTCGGCTATGGGCAGAATGTGGCCACTGTCGTGCTGCTCCAGTTGCAAATGCTGCTGCCGGCTTTCTGCGCCATCGTGCTGGGCATGTTCGTCTTCA
>Ga0180437_10007318_pt1 | contig 14404 bp, 14 predicted proteins | sample SS_ome_4_FD_132410 | JGI IMG/M metagenome (GOLD analysis project Ga0180437, IMG submission 132410) | Hypersaline lake sediment archaeal communities from the Salton Sea, California, USA - SS_3_D_1 metaG | ecosystem: Environmental > Aquatic > Non-marine Saline and Alkaline > Hypersaline >...
CCAACCAAAAGTTTAACAAAACCAATAAAGTCAAACTGAAGTTGATTTTTAACTTTTATCTCTTTTAGACGATGGTAAAAGTTAGAGCCATCAATAATAACAAAAACTCGCTGTTTGCCTTTGCTCATGATAAAAACATTGTAGCATAAAAAACCCCGGGAGCGGAAAACCGATCACGGGGGGTGTTAGTAAGTCCTATTTAACCAAAAACCCCACCATGTGTCAAGGAGAAAACGAGAATTGCTTTGCTTTATTTTCCCCTACTTGCTATAATTTTTTTATGACAACCCAGACTATCAAAAAACAAATAGTGCCGATTTTAAAACGCCAGGGAGTTAGCAAAGCAGCCCTTTTTGGTTCTGCTGCAAGAGGCGATGCCAGAAAAGACAGCGATATTGATTTGCTTATCAGGCTTAAAGGAAAAAAGACTCTTTTTGACATTGTTGGTTTAAAATTAGAGCTTGAAAAAAAACTTGATAGAAAAGTTGACCTTGTTGAGTATTCTGCAATCCACCCTCTTCTCAGAAATAAGATATTAAATGAGCAGAAAATAATTTATGAGTAGAAAAGCCCCTAAAATTTTTCTAGAGGATATTTTAGAAAGCATCAAAAGGATTGAGTAATACGTTAAAGGCCAAACATTGGAGGAATTTCTGGATGATTTTGAAAAGCAAGATGCTGTAATGAAAAGATTAGAAGTTGTTGGCGAAGCAGTAAAAAACATTCCAGATGAAGTCAGAAAAAAATATCCGGAGATTCCCTGGAAAAAAATGGCAGGAACGAGAGATGTTCTTACTCACCAATATTTCGGCGTAATTATGAAAAGAGTGTGGAATACCGCAAAAAGCGACATGCCAAAACTTGAAAAACAAATCTCCGGGCTGCTGGAAAAGTTTTAATTTATAAAATCAAATACATTTAAGTGGATTAAAAGGTTTTGTGGAACATAAAAAAATAAAATTTTAAACCTACTTTTCTTTCATAAAAATCTTGGAGGTTAGATAGAAAAATTACTGCCCATAGAGCCGGACTACTGCTCCGTAGACATTTTTCTCATCGTGAAATATAATGATGTCTTCATATTCGCCAAGAAACTCTTTTAAACAACCATAGTCGGCAATTGGATTGTCTCCACAAAAAACTCCTCGATAGGCACGCACACAAAAGAATGCAGGGATCGGTTCAAGATTAAAATTGTCTTGGTCCTCTAATCGACCCCTTTGGGCATATAATTTATCGACCACTTTTTTCTCCCCTTTTGTTCTGGGAGTTTCTGACTTAAACTCGCCAGATAAAAACAGTTTTTGAAGTCTGATATCTGAATAGTCTCCAGGTATCACAGAAGCATTCCCTTTTAGCCTGATAAAATAAGTTGCTTCATGGCCGCCCAATTTTTCAAAGTCTGTCAAAGTAGCAAAAATTTCTTGGGATACATCTTTCTGGCAACTACTTATGTCTTTTCCCTGCTGGCACAACTCTGCCCTATCCATAATTTCTGTAAGTATCTTTTTTATCCCTTCACGATGGCTGTTAATATACTCTATTGATGCTTCCCTTTTTAAATACATGTCGGGGTCATGCCTGTGGCGAAACTCGATGTACATCCCCATGCTCACTAGTAAAACACTCAAATAAGCTATGCAAGCGAGAAAAATAAAGCCTGCTATCAAGCACCACTTATTTTTTTTGATTGAAGATGTAGCTTTTTTCTTATTTTTCATAAAACAGATACTCCTCCTTTAAAGCTTTCCAAAAATCAAATTCCCTGTGGCATCTCATATGCTCCCGATAGGCCGGCGAAATCCTCGTATCTTCACTAAGGTTGTAAAGCCTTCGCTCCTCTTCAGTTGGCTCAAGTAACAACCTGTTTCCAAACTTTCTTTCTGCCTGCTCTCCTTTTCCACAACAGTAACTCTCTTCAAACCATAAGCTTAAGCTATAACCAAAAACGAGCAAAGTAATAGCGGTCAGCGCCAATGCTAGCTTTTTGTTCTTTCGCCAGACAAGCTTAAACATAACAACTATAAATCCCAAAACAGCCAAAAAGAAAAAGGGGTTTGAAGCGAAAAAATAACCAGGAATAAAAATCAAAAGCCAGGCTACAAGATATAAAAAAATCAAAAAACCCAGAGAAAACAGTCTTGATCTGCTATTCATAACCATCTTCATATAGCAAGCGCAAAACAAATTTCGATGACCTCAAGCCTTAAAAATGTGGTAAATTTGTTTTGCGCGGACTATAATTATCCTTTCAAAGCTTCAAAAATGGCCTCACCCTGTTGACTACCTCCCTGGCCTTTTCAATCTGTATTTTAAACTTTAAGTTGCCCTTTCTTCCTGTAATCACCAGAGCCGGCTCTTTTTTGCCTTCTTCACAAAAAACCTCTTTTACACTGCCAAGCTTGAAAAAGGAAGTTTCTTTCTCCGGGTCAAACCACAAACTGCCCCAGTTTTTACTAAACTTCAACTTCCCCCAAAGATTGACGGCAAAGATAATCCGTTTATTGGTAATTGCCACATGGGTTTTGTAAAAAGACCAGCTGAAAAGAATCAGAAATCTTCTGGCAGAACTTCTGACTAAAACATTATCAAGCCTATACAAAAGCTTTTCACCCGACTCTAAAATCTCTTCGGGAAAAACAATCTTTTCATCAAAAAAATATCTTTTAAGGCTTTTTGCCCATTGAACGATTATTAAAAGGAAAAACAAAACAAAAAAGACTGAAAGCAAAGAAAAACCGCCTCGGCGGACATTAAAAAAGGTTATCAAGGCCAAAAAAAAGCCAAAAACCAAAAAACTTAACAAAACCAAAACTGGTAAATATTTTTTTGAATTACTCATCATTTAGTAAGTCATCCAAAATAAGCCCCCAAGCAATGTTTTAAAAATCCAGTAAACCAGTCCGCCGCCTAAAACAAAACCTCCGATTATTAGAAAAAAGGCTCCAAAAAAACGCAAGAAATCGCTGCCTTTTGGTTTTTTTATTATTCTCCTCACTTTCGCTGGCTGCTTTGAAAAAGACAAAGCCAGCTAAAAGTAAAAATCCGCCAATTAATACAAGAATTAAAGTTAACATTAATGTTGTTTGAAAAACTAATAAACTTCTTGCTTTTTTATCAAAAGTATTATACCATCTAACTCATAATTAACTCATAATTAGGAGTTATTTTATGATCCAACCGCTAATCCCGCTAGGAGCAATCATTTTGCTCGCTATCCTTGCTTGTTTAAAGCAAATCAATGAATACCAAAGAGGGGTGGTTTTTACTATGGGGAAATTCACAGGAATCCTTGAGCCTGGCTGGCGGCTGGTGGTGCCTGTTTTCCAAACCTTTAGAAAAGTTGACATGCGCACCAAGGTTGCTGAAGAACCGGACCAGGAAGTCATCACCCAAGACAATGTTTCTGCCAAAATCACCGCTGTCATTTACTACAAAGTCGTTGATGCCGGCAAATCAATCCTTGAGGTGGAAAACTTTTACGGAGCTGTTTCCCAGTTGGCGCAAACTACGATGCGCAATGTCGCCGGCGAGGTAACTTTAAATGAGCTTCTTTCAAAAAGGCACCAGCTGGCCGAGCGGATTAAAAAGATCGTTGACCAGACTGCCGGCAAGTGGGGTATCGACGTTACCAGCGTGGAATTAAAGGACATCAAACTGCCCGATGCGATGGTGCGCACCATGGCTAAACAAGCTGAGGCCGAGCGCGAGAAACAAGCGACCATCATAAACTCTGAGGGCGAGGTAATTGCCGCTGAAAACTTAAGCAAAGCTGCCAAAACTATGGCTGCTACTCCAGGAGCTCTCCATTTACGAACCCTAAATTCTTTAAACGACATCTCCTCTGACCAGTCAAATACCATTGTCTTCGCCATCCCCCTTGAGGTCCTCCGCGCACTGGAGGGGCTGAAAAAGAAATAAAAAGCCTACGTCATGTAAAAATCCAACCTTCCTTCTATACACTCCTATACCACTATATTACCATGTTAACATGGTAATATAGTGTAACAATTCTCCTAGCCTTCCATTGAACACCGTTTGAACAAAAAAGCCACTCTTTTTAATTGAAGATTTTATTCTTCCTAAATCAACCTCTTTTCAAGAAACGAACAAACCTTGCTAAACATTTAAGCCTTTTCTTTCCTCTTTCCTATAATTCTGGCAACAAAAGTTTTTTCTAATTCCGTCAGGGTCCAATTCTGGCATCCACAAGGGTTGTGAATGTGAAAATGTTCTAAATTTCTATAAATTTCCATGAATTTCTACGAATTTCTCTATCTCAAATCTCCCCCCATCTGAAACCACCTCCACCTCCCCCATTGTATCGGTGCGCAAAATCTTGGCACCAATCTCTTTAAGACTGCCAATCACCTCTCCATCCGGGTGGCCCCAGCGGTTTTTGCCAACGCCGATTAAGGCTATCTTTGGCCTGACTTCCTCCAATAACTCCTTGCTGGTTGAATACTTGCTACCATGGTGGGAGACTTTTAAAATCTCAATGCCTGAAAGATCAAAACGTTCGACCAGTTTTTCCTCTATGCTTTTACTGATGTCTCCAGTCAGCAAAACATCAAACTTACCAAAAGAGGCTTTGGCAACGACTGAAAAATCATTACTTGAGGCGTCGTCGCCACTTTTCTCTCCAAGTACTTGCCCGCTCTTTTCTCGAGCCCAAACTAGTTGTTCGCTTTTATCTTCGTCCGGCCATAAAATATTTAAGTTTATCTTGCCGGCAGCCACCTTATCACCAGCTTTAGCTATATGAACCGGAATTTCCCTTTGAAGAATTACCTCCTTTAATTCTTCAAACTCAGCTGTTTGATTGGCGTGATTGATACTAACAAAAGATGCCACATTGTAATTTTCTATAACATCAGCTAGCCCAGTTATGTGATCTTTATCCGGATGAGTAGCAATAACCACTTCTACTTTTCTGTCCCAGAAGGGTATATTATCTGATAAGCAATCAACCACCCGGCTGTTTGGCCCGCCATCAACCAAGACTTGGGTAAAAGCCTGCGTCAGCAAAATCCCATCGCCCTGCCCGACATCGCAGGCGATCACATGGAATTTCCCATCCGGCCACTGAGAAGCTAAGCCTATTATCAAACCAAGAAAAATAAAAAAGAAAAAGAAGAACTTTTTTTTCACTTTTTTCCATTCTCCACTTTTCCACGACCTTTGGCAAGAAGCGCATACAGCCCCAGCCACCAAAAAAACGCCCACCACCAAGGGAGAGAAAGCCGCAGAACCAACCAGTCGATTTTGCCGAAAAATTTTATTATCTCTACCATATAAGTCAATGGCACCCAGAGGAAAAAACCAAGCAATCGCGCTAAAGGAAATGCTATAAAAGCTATCAAAAGGTATAAAAGCCCATAGCGCATTAGGCCGGGCACTAAAAAACCAATCAAAACATTGGGCACAATGCTTAACAAGTTAAACTGGCCAAAGGCTGAAAGCAAAATCGGCAAAACGGCTGTTTGGGCTGAAATTGTCTCTACAAAATCATTTTTAGCCATAGCAAGAACCGTCCCTGCAACACGCAGGGATGGTTCTTGCTGGAATCTCTGCAAAAAATTCTCAATCCACTCCTTCGCCCGCGGGCCGATGAAAATTAAACCAGCTGTTGCTGCAACTGACAATTGAAAACCAACCTCAAACAAAAGAAAAGGGCTTGCCAAAAGCATCAACCCGGCAGATATAAAAAGGGCAAAACTTCCCCAATAGGCCCGGCCTAGAACTTGGGCTAAAAATGCTAAAAAAGCCATAATCCCGGCTCTGACAATAGGCGGGTCAAAGCCCGCCAAGGCTGTGTATATCAAAATACAAAAAAAGATAACAAAAACAGTCACCTTCCTTTTAGCTCTTTTAATCAAAAAATCAAAGATAATCTTTGTTAAAATGACAATGTTCATCCCAGAGGCAACGACTATATGCAAAGTGCTTGATTGGCGCAAACTCTCGTAAAACTGGGGAGAAAAGCAAGTTTTGCTGCCTAAAAGTATGCCAGACAGTAAATTTGCCTGGGGGCTGGGCAGACCGCGGGAAAAATAATCATCGCACTTGAGGCGCACTTTCGCAATAATTTTTAAAAAACTAAGCCACATATCCCCCGCTCTACAACCTCCATCTCCTTCTTTCGGTCTTACTTCTATTTCCGGATATATAAACCAAAATTGGCTGTAAAATTTGTTTATCACTCGCTCCTCAAGCCTGCCAGAGACTTTTACCCTATCTCCTATTGTATAGCGCGGCAGTTTTGCCGTTTTTATGCGAAAATCGCCCAATTTTAGGGTTTGTGAGTTATCCGATATTAAAGGTTCTGAGGATATAACACCTGAAATAGTATAATTTGTATTTGGTTTTAATTTGGCTTGCGGATAAGTCTTGAGTCTAACTAGGTAAACCAAGCAAAAGGTAACAAAAAGTATCAAAAAAAATATCCGCATTTTTTATATTATGAGAGCTGTAAATGTATAAAAAGCTATTAGAACAAAAACAGAAATAAAATTTTATTAGTAAGTGGCAAAGCTCAAGGTAGAAAATTCCTAATATCTAATATCTAATAAAATGTCCAATTTCCAATTTCAAAATGACCAAATTCTTTAGACATTTGACATCAAACATTAAAAATTTCATTAGAAATTAGGAATTAGATATTAGAAATTTAGAAAACTGTAACCAGTTCTCTAATCTCTTCCACCGTCTTGCTGCTTATGCCGGAGATTTTTGACAAGTCGTCAACTGATTGAAAACTGCCGTGCTGAGTTCTATAATCAATAATCTTTTTGGCAGTAATCGGCCCGATTTTAGGCAAAGACTCAAGCTCTGCCTGGGAAGCTGTGTTTATATTTATGCTGCCGGAGCTTTCAGAAATACCGGCTACTGCACCTGACGAACCGCCGCCAGCCTCCCCCTGAAACGGAATATAAATCTTGACCCCATCTGATACTTTTTGAGCTAAATTAATATTTTTGGCAAACCAGTTTCTGTCGGCATCATCAGACAAGCCGCCGGCCAAACTTAAAAGATCATTGAGCCGCGCCCCAAGCTCCAACTCATAAACCCCAGGCTTTTCCACCGCGCCAGCTAAGTGAACAATAACCTTATCGCCCAATTTCCCTAATTGGCCTGATTCTTCTGCCTCAATAATCTCAACTTGATTTTTTCCAAAATTAAAATTTCGCAAAGAAAAAACAACACCAAAAAGTATCAAACCAGCTCCTAATATGGCAGCGCCGGCTGGTATTGGATTTTTGGAAATAAATCTTTTAAGATCAAAAGAGGTCTTTTTCCCCGAGTTCTCAAGAAGTTTTTCTAAAATCTCATTTTGGGCAGATTTTTCAGACATGAGCGAAGCCCCGTGACAACACGCCCCGATTAAATCGGGACAGGAGTTTTACGGGGTGCCGCCAACGGGAGTCGAACCCGTCTTTCTGCCTTGAAAGGGCAGTGTCCTAGCCGATAGACGATGGCGGCTTTTCTTCGCCAGCTGGCGAACCAGGATAAACCAAAATCTTAAATATTATACCGACAAATGAAAATAAAAAGAAGAGGAAAGAAAAAATCTTGAAACCCAAAGAGAAAAAAGAATTATTTTCGCGGCACACTTTCTGTTGCCCAAGCTATATGTCCTTTTGGATTTCTAACAGTCGCCAAAGCATCACATAAAAGGTCAGTAAACTTCCCTAGTCCATAAAATCTTCCATGCCAATACTCATGGTCTATAATATATTCTGTTGCTTCTGGAGAAAAACCATCTTGAACTAAAGCCGATCCCCAAGTTGGTATCCTATAACCATCTGCACCAAAAATAAAATCCGGAGTTACAAATCCAACAGTAAACCTTTCTTCACCTATCTTTCTATTTTCTGCTCTTAAAACTCTGTATTCATTATCTTTTCCAGCTAATCCTGTTCTGGCAATGTTAGCATTAGCAAGTAAAAGACCAGCTTCACCCTTTTCATGAAGCCAATAACAGGCTGTCTCACTTCGCAAGTAAGCCTCTCGTTCTTCTAGGCTTAAACTCTCAAGTCTTTCTTTTCTATCTATCATTATTCCTCCAATATAAATTCTTTTATAAAATACACATATATTATACCCCAATCTGTCAATTTTTTCTCAAGAATCCAGTAAAAGCCTTGGCTTTTCTAGATAAACCTGCAAATCAACAGACTTTAAATCTTTTTTAGGTATTTTTTTAGAAGTATCAAGTATCTCAATGCCCAAAAGCTTATTTTTAGCATCAAAGTCTACTAAAATATCGCCATTAACTTCTTTTGTGTTTTTGACAACACCTTTTTTTGCATAAAAATATAAAGCATCAGCATAAGGATCATAAGTGATTTTCATTTTCTTTCTTCTCCTTTTATCACTGGTTTAATGCTTTTAAGCCTCTTGGCATCCAACCAATGAAGAGTGATAATTTTTATTCGTTCTTGGCTTTAACATAAACGATTTTTAAAGCTCTTTTTCTGTATTTCTTAAATGCCAGAAAGTGATCGCCTTCGTCAACTGATAAAACATCCGGATTTTCTAAAGTCTCTAAAATTTCTTTTTTCCTAATTCTTCTCTGTCTTTTCCTTAAGGTTGCATGATAAGTAAAACTAATTAACATTTTACAAAATTATTTTATCACAAAATTGACGAGCTTGCCAGGAACAAAGACTATGTTCCTTACTTTTTTGCCCTTTAGGTGTTTTTGGACTTTTTCATCAGCTAAGGCCAATTTCTCCACTTTTTCCTTGATTCTTGATTCTTGATTCTTGATTCGAAGCGCTGCGCGCTTCTTGCCATTCACTTGCACTATTACTGTCACTGTCTCTTTCTTAAATTTGCTTTTGTCAACCTTTGGCCAGGGTTGCTGATGCACCGACCATGTTGGCTCGTGGCTTGCCTGCCGGCAGACAGGGCTCGTAGCTGATAGCTCGTGGTTCCTCTCTTCTTTCTTGCTACCTGCCACGCGCCACGCGCCACGCGCCACGCGCCAGATCTCCTCTGCCAGATGCGGCATAAAAGGCGCTATCACTATCGCTACCCGCTTTGCTAAATCCGGCCCGGTTTTCTCTACGTTTTTATCCCAAACATTAACAAATTCCATCAGCTTAGCAATAGCAGTGTTGTATTTAAATCTGCTAATATCCTGGCCGATTTTATAGGCAGTCTTTGCCAACAAGTCTTCGACTTGTTGGCAGTCTCCAGTCTCCAATCTTTTTTTCTGCTGGCAACTGGTGGCTGGCAACTGGTGGCTGGTGGCTAGCTTGTAAATCTTCTTCACAAACTTGTACATTCCACGCATGCCGGTATCCCTAAAGTCGCCGCCTTGGCTGAAGGGGCCGATAAACATCAAGTAGCACCGCAAGGCATCAGCGCCGTATTTTTCAATATATTCATCAGGATTGACGACATTACCCCGGCTCTTGCTCATCTTAGCGCCGTCTTTGATTAAAAGCCCATGGGCATAAAAATTAGGAAAAGGCTCCTCAAAGTTTAGATACCCCATATCATGCAAGGCCATTGTTATAAACCGCGAGTACATCAAATGCAGAACCGAATGCTCGGCGCCTCCAGTGTATTGGTCAACTGGAAGCCACCGCCCTGTAATCTCACGATTCCAGGGAAGCTCCAAATCCGAAATCCGAAATCCTAAACTGTTTTGAATTTTTGATTTAGAATTTTTAATTTGTTTCGAATTTTGTGCTTCGGACTTCGAATTTTCTGCCCCTACGCTAGGATAGCGCAGAAAGTACCACGAACTATCTAAAAAAGTATCAGAAACATCTGTCTCTCTTCTTGCCGGTCCGCCGCATTTCGGACACTTGGTTTTGTAAAACTTCGGATGTCTTGCCAGCGGCGCTTTACCCGACCCATCGGGAAGATAGTCGCCAGTTTCTGGCAATAAAACTGGCAATTCCTTTTCCGGCACTGCAAACCATCCCGGATTCTCAGTTTCTCCTTTGCTAAATTCTTCTTTGCTTTTTGCTTTTTGCTTTTTGCTTTTTGCTTTTTCCGCGCAGTTTTCGCAAAAGATCATGGGGATCGGCGGTCCCCAATATCTTTGTCTTGAGATGCACCAATCGCGGAGTTTGTAATTAGTAACCCGCCTGCCCCAGCCTTTTTCTTCGATATAGTCCATTACTTTTTGGGTTGCTTTGTGAATATCCATTCCATCCAAGAAGTCTGAGTTAACAATCGTCCCTTCTTCCTCTTGAACCTGTTCTACCCGGGTAATTGGCGCTCTATCGCCGTTAGTGCTAACCACGACTCTAATAATTGGTATATCAAACTTTTTGGCAAATTCAAAATCGCGGATATCATGGCCGGGGACGCCGACAACCGCTCCGGTCCCCACATGGCCTAAAACAAAATCAGACACCCAAATAGGCATCTTTTTTTTGGTTAAATTGTTAATACAGTAAGCCCCTGTAAAAACGCCTGTTTTTTCCGTTCCTTTAGCAATTCTCTCCTGTTCGGTTTTGGCTAGCGCTTGTTTTTTATAATTGCTAACGGCTTTTTTGTTATCTTTTGTGGTTATTAGATCTATTAGCGGATGCTCGGGACCCAAGACTACAAATGTTGCCCCAAAATTAGTATCCGGCCTGGTAGTAAAACAAGTAACCTTTTTGTCCTTGTGGCCAACGATCTCATAATCAATATTAATTCCTTCACTCTTCCCTATCCAGTTCCTCTGGGCTATCAAAACCTTCTCTGTCCAATTCAACTTCTTTGTATTTTCAAGCAACCTCTCTGCATAATCAGTGATCCTAAAAAACCACTGCTCCATGTTTTTCTTTTCTATCTCTGTTTTGCACCTTTCACAAACCGTTGCTGTTTCTTCTCTCTCAGTTTTGACATTTGAGTTTTGAGTTTTGAGTTTTTTTTCCGTTTGTTCATCAGAAAGTGTTGTCTTGCACGACGGACACCAGGTTACAGGCGCTTGCTTTTTGTAGGCTAAACCTGCCTTAAACAACTGCACAAAAATCCACTGCGTCCATTTGTAGTAATCCGGGTCCATGGCATCAACTGTCCGGCTCCAGTCATACATCGCACCGATTCTATGAAGCTGTTTGGTAAAGTTTGATATATTTTGAGCGACCATTTTGGCCGGATGAATACCCATCTTTATGGCAAAATTTTCCGAATGAATCCCTCCTGAGTCAAAGCCTATCGGTTCAAAAACATCAAAACCTTTCATGCGCTTGTAGCGCCCGTAAATGTCAGCACCGGTAAAGGCATACATATTGCCGACATGCAACCCTTCAGCGCTCGGATAAGGATACATCATGAGGTTATAGAAAGGGTTTTTGGCGTGTTTTAAGTCGGGTTGGTTCAACTTCTTCTCTTCCCACACCTTTTGCCATTTAGACTCAATGGATTTGTGGTCGTAATCTTTGATTTTATTCTTTCTCATAGTTCAAGTGTTAAAATCTTTCCTACTTCCGTCAGGGTCCAACTCTGGCATCCGCCAGGGTTGGACCCTGAAAAGGTTTTTTTTATAAAAAAAGGGCAAAACCTCAAATTGCTCCAGCCAAAGGCTGGTCCGCCTCTGGCAGAAATTGCCTAATTACTCAATTAGCCACTTGTATATTACCAAAAATTTGTATGCCTGCCTACCGGCAGGCAGGTTCGTGAATACTACAACCCATTAAAAAAGCTCCCGATGGGAGCCTGTCTTTATCCACTAGCCTTCCCCCTACCTTTTCTTCCCTTTCCCTTGCAAAATAAAAGGCAAGACGCCGACGCCGGTTACAAAAAGGGCAAACAAAGCAACGGTATTTATAGCTGCTAAAACGGGATCATAGGTATATTGCTGCATGATTTAAAAAATTTGATTAGGGTAATTGGGCTAATTAGAATGGGGCTACTTTCTTTCAGAATCCCCACTCCATCGGATCAACGTAAAATGGAAGGATTTGACCTGCTTTGTTATACAAAACAATAGAAAGCAATGGTTCACCGCCCGTGTCTAGAACTGAACGCTCTCTGCTTCCCGGAGGCACCTCGCCCTCAACGGGAATCACGTGGGTATCATCGCCAAGCCAAGCTTTTATATGATGGACTTCTCCGGCATTTATGCCGACTACCAAATTGCCTTTTTTGGAGAGCTTTAATTTAGTATTTTTATCATAAACTGTGAAAGGGTAGCTGACAGAAACCGGATGGCTGCCGGTTGAAAGCTCAATCACGCCAGAAGAAGCACCCTTAGGGATCCTAAACTGGATCAGTTCATTTTCCCAAACCTCGATATTGGCATCGGGCACCGGCAGGCCGCTAAACTTTAGGCTCTTGACCGCCGGGTTTACCCCAAAGTTTTTCCCTTGCAAAAAAACAATATCATCGGCCTTGCCTAAAAAGGGGAAAACCCGGCCAATCTCAGGCGGCTCGTCAGGCACCGGCCCGGGCGCCGGCAAAACCGCCTCGATGGCCGGCAAGGGCTTTACATAAGCGGCTCTTGAGGCAAAACGAGTCTTTTGCTGGACCAGTAAAACCGTCATCGGCACAGTAAAGACTAGGGCCAGCAACAGCCCGATCGAGAGAATTTTTTTATAAGAAAGCCTGTTAAGCTGATGTAGAAAGGACATAACACTGTAGTATTCACAAATATACGAATCAAAATTTAATATACGAATATACAAATACAGATAATTCGTATATTTGTATATTAGTGAATACTACTCCCTGATCTCCAACCTCTTCTCCTTATGATTGAAATAAACCGAGAACTGGTCCCAAAAACCTTTTCTGCCCAGAAGCGACTTTGTGCCCATCGCCTCTGTAAAAACGACTGGAAAAGTCGCTTCTTTTTCTCCCAGTAAAAGATTCATTTCGCCCCGGTAAGCAAAGCTTGTCGTCCCTCCAAAGCCTTTAAACGTCGACCGCGGCAAAAAAGCCAAATCCTGGCCGGTTTTTTCGGCAAACTCACGAGGCAGGGAGGAAATCACTGCCCCTGAGTCAAACAAAAAAGGCTGGTCGACATAACCGCCTAAAGTCTTAACCGGCAAGATAACCTCCGGCTCAGGTACGACTCCTAAGTCCTGCCAGCTGGTTTTTTTAAGAGGCGCTACCAATATCACTCCCCCACCCGCCTGATAGACTCTTTCTGCTAGAAACTCGCTGGCGGTTAGAGCAGTTGCCAAGGTAAAGCCAACGACAATAAACAAAAGAAAAAAAAGCTTAAAAATCCCGCCAGAAGACGACTGGCTGACTACCCGGCCATAAGAATAGGTCTGATCTGCATTGCTCATATTGGTTATCAAGGTTCAACCCTGACGAAAACAGAAAATCTATAAAGCTCTACTTAATTATAAGGTAACACACAAAAAAGAAAAAAAGCAAGCTTTAGTTTTGCTTGGGCCAGCTTTGTTTTTTTTAGTTCCAGCTTTGTTAGCAAAGAGGGGAGCTGATTGACAGAGTAATCATAAATATACAAGTAGTAATCACGAAAATACGAATTTTTTAAAATATACGAATATACGAACTCTCTGTATAAACCCTTTGTAAGAACCCAGGTTTGTGATTTTTATATTCGTATATTTGTATATTAAATTTGGATTCGTATATTAGTGAATAATACTTTGATACCTTTAGATATATTAAAAATGGCCTAAAACCTGCTAAAAATTGTAAAAATCTGCGTTTTTAGTCCTTTTTGATTGCTTTTTTTCTATTTCAAATTTGCTTCTTGACATTAACTCTTAAAGTCCTCTAGTATGAACTTAGCAGCCGAAAGTAAGTATAATCTCTTTTATAATTTGCAGATTATAAGAGGAAAAATACCATTTTAAGTTTTTCCAACTTTTTCCGTAAAAATTACGGGAATCAAATATAGATAAATTCGAAGCACAAAGCACGAAATTCGAAACAATATCAAAATTCAAAATTCAAAACAGTTTAGTCCGCCAGCTGGCGGATGAATTTATAATTTGTTTCGGATTTCGATATTCGAATTTCGGATTTTATGAAAATAGATATTTCCAACTTTAAGTCTTGGCTTAAAGATCAAAGCCTTTCAAAAAACTCCATCAAAAACTACACTGCTGATGTTGAGAAATTTCTCTCCTGGCACAAGCAAACTTCACAGGAAAATCTCAACTCCCCTGTTTTTGAAACATTTCGTCAAACTCTTTTGCAGGAAAAAACGCCAATGGCAACAGCCAACCGGCTGCTTTCCTCCCTGCGCCGCTTTGGCAAATATCTTCAAAAAAAAGGCCTAACCCCTCAAAATCCCACCCTAAACCTTAAAAATCTGACTGCCGATGAGCTGCAAACACCGCCAAGCAAAACCCTCTTTGACCAGTTTGAAAACGCACTTCTCAAGGAAAAACTCTCGCCAGCCACTATAAAAAACTACCTTAGTGATGTCCAGCAGTTTTTCTTATGGCTTGAGGGATACCAATCAGGC
>Ga0180437_10007320_pt1 | contig 14401 bp, 19 predicted proteins | sample SS_ome_4_FD_132410 | JGI IMG/M metagenome (GOLD analysis project Ga0180437, IMG submission 132410) | Hypersaline lake sediment archaeal communities from the Salton Sea, California, USA - SS_3_D_1 metaG | ecosystem: Environmental > Aquatic > Non-marine Saline and Alkaline > Hypersaline >...
ATAAATTTGTGGACTTAATGCAAAATTTATTTCCATATGATGCTAAAATGAAAGTCTTAAATAGAATTAATACATTAGCATTTTATTTAGGTGACAAAGCAGAAATGACTAAAATTCTTAAATCAAATGTTAAAAATTGGGATTCAATAATTCCTTATTCAGAAACAATTGATATATCTGAATTATCAGATAATGATATTTTACAAAAAATACAAAATAGTCCATTAAATAATTCAAAAATTATTGCTAAACCTGCATATGGACAACAAGGTAAAGGTATAATAATTTCTGATAGTCCTCAAACTATTATTAATGAAATGAAAAATAATGAAGACTCAGAAAAAGATTTTGTACTTTCAAAATATTTAGATGATCCATATTTAATTAAATTAAATAAAACAGGAGTTTCAGGTGTAATTTATAAGGATTTAAGTGGTAGAAAAGCACATTTAAGAGCATATGTATTAGTTCATAGAGTTAAAAATCAATTAAAAGTATATTTATATAAAGAATCATTAGTTTTTTGTGCAGCAAAAGAGTATAATTCGTGCCAAAATGCAGATTCAAAAGAATTTTGTAATTTAACTAATTTATATTTTGGATCAAAGTACTATAAAGAAGTATTAAAAAAAAATCCTGGGGACGCTTATAAAGACCTTTCAGGATTAGCACGTGATTTAATACCACAAGAACATTACAAAAAATTAATGGATAGAATTAAATATATAATAATAACAACTATATTAGCAGTAAAAGATAATTTATTATGTATTAATAGTAATAATAATTGTTATCAGTACATAGCATTTGATTTACATTTAGAAAATGAAAAATCGAGTAACCCTTCAGGTAATGAAGTAAACGCAGTAAACGCAGTAAACAAAGTCCCAGTTCCATGGTTACTAGAAGTTAATGCAACACCTGGATTAAAATCCCCTGATTATCAATGGCAAGAAATTGGAGGACTTCAAAATTTCTTAGAATCTATATTAAATATAACTATTGGAAGTAAAATATCTAAATCTGGTAATCAATTATTTGAATATTTACCTTTTAATAAAAAAGTTTCAACAGATAAAATTGATAAAGAAACATTAAAAAAAGTTGATAAATATTCTTGTATGACAAATTATTATGATGATCTTAAAAAAGTACTAAAATTATTAAATTATCCTGGGCGTTCTTATTTAACAACTAAAAAAGATATGTGTAATGCAATTAAAAGTATTTAATGGATGTTAAGATATTTTTACAAAAATTAAAATAGTTTATATAATTTTTATTTAACTTTAAATAAGATAATGTCTCTTCAAAATAATTTAATTAATGCAGGACGAAAGTTTGTTGAACAATCAATGAATTCTTCAAAAGCAGAAAATAATCTTCGTTATTTACAAGGTGATAACAAAGCAACATCTGAATATATTTACCCAAATCAAATTGAAGATGCACATAATATCGTAAATAAATTTTATTACAATAATATCCGTGTTATTAGTATTCAAAAAAAAACAAAAGTTGGCGCAGATGGTCTTATGATTCAAATTGCAGCACTTTGTGCAACTCATATTGACGATAATTTTGTAATCAAACCTGAAAACATAAGAATTATAACAGGTATGAGTAATGCAGGATGGGAAAAAGATATGATTGATAAAGCACCTAATTGTTTTAAGAAAAATATATTTCATCATGGTAAATTGACAAAAACTGAAATTGTAAATCTTCAAAATGCATTAATTATCATAGATGAAATTGATACTGGAGATAAAGAGCATCAAAGACTTCATACAACTTTAAAAGATGCAGAAGTTTTAGATATAGAACATATGAAAAAAAATAATATTAAATTTGTTTTTATTAGTGCTACAATGATTAGAGAGTTATATGATCTTTATCGTTGGGGAGAATACCATGAACTTTACAAAATGACAATTCCAGAATCTTATATAGGTCACATTGATTTTTTGGAAATGAATATAGTAAAAGAGTTCTATCCTCTAAATACAATTGAAAATGCTGAAAAGTGGATACAAGATGATATACTTAAGAATTATAATTTAGACTACAGAGTTCATATTGTTCGTGTAAATACAAACTGTATTAATCAAATTCAAAATGCATGTATTCGTAATAATATTAAATTTAAAAATCATACTTCAACTGATCGCCTATCAGATGAGGAAATTAAAGAATTATTTAATGAACCTTTAACACGACATATTGTACTTGCAGTAAAAGGATTTTTTCGTAGAGCAAATCTTATCCCAAATTGCTGGAAACGACGCATTGGTTCTACACATGAATTATATACTAAAAAAGTAGATAATAATGTTCAAATTCAAGGTTTAACTGGTCGTATGACTGGATATTGGCGTAATGTTATAGAAAATGGACATAAAACGGGTCCACACAGAACTTCTATCAAAGCTATTAAAGAGTATGAAAAAAGTTATAATGATCCATTTGGAATATATTCTTATCAAACAACTGGTTTTAACAAAAAGAAAGATAAAGTTAATACTAAATCTACAATGCTTTCAACTAAAAATATTAAAAATTTAGAACCAGTTGATTTACCTACTTTACATCAAAAAGGTTCAAATCCTATTAATATAATCGATATAACCGAAAAAGAAAAAGAGCAGTTTAATAAAGATTATATTTTAAATATTATTCGTAAACATGATGAAAATATTTATGATAAATATAAAGAATACGAACTACACTGTTGGAAAATGGATACATCTACAAAATGTGAAAAATGGAATTTAAAATCTATGATTAAAAAAGATGCATACTCATCAGAAGCAAATATTAAAGATAAGACAAAAAATACACTTATGATTTATTTATACGAAAATAAACTAATTATTAGTCCTTGGAGTGGTAACGAATATTTAAAACACCTTAACGAATATTAAGATAAAAAGTAATAAACACAATAAATATTAAGTAACAATGTCCACAAAAATGAATAGTTTGTGATGTGCTAATAATTTTATTTTTAAAGTTATTATTAACGTTATCACTTTTATCGTTACTATTACTAATAAAATTTAAAATCCATGCTAAAATAAAAATTAAAAATATTAATAATAAAAATTTTTTATTGATTTGTTTTGAAAACAATACACATAAAAATGCTAAAGTTGCAAACCCAAAATCTAAAATAAAAAATGGATTTGTTAAAGAGTGATTATGATTATTATCTTTCTCAATAGCATGTTGACCTTTAATAATTTTCATACTTCTCCAGATTATAGAAAATATAGCAGCAAGTAACAATATTAGACACAAATCGATTTCTTTAAATTTAAAAGATACAATTATTAACATTAAAATAGATGTAATTAAGCATGCGAAATTATATGAATAATAATCCATCATATTTATATTTGACTGTTTTAATTAATAATTATTTTTTTTTTATGAAATTATTGTGTACTTAAATCTGTTAAAAAATATGTATTCATTTTCGTTATAGTTTAATAGACAATTTTTATTAGAGTTAATCATAACATACATGATGATAGATTTAATTTCTCTAATATGTTTTTTGTCATTTGGACTGTAGTCTTTATCTAGTTTTAGATAATTAACATTTTCAATATCTACTGTCAAAACTTCTCCTGATAGTCCTGCACAACATTTTGCAGTTTTATAACAATCAGTAAAATATATTGCTTTTCCATAGGTTGATCCCCAATTTTTTCCTGCATATTCCGAAGAAAATCCATTTCTTTTAATAGACTCTGCATTTTCTTTGGAAGTACCATGATACAAAATCATTACTTCATATATAAAATATTACTAATATATTTTTATTGTATTTTAATAATTGTAATTTTCATTAAATAATTTTAAAAATAGTTTCAAATCCAAGTATTCAAAAATAGTTTCAAATCCAAGTATTCAAAAATAGTTTCAAAAGTAGTACCCAAACATATTTGATTTTTTAAATAGATTACCATTAATTCCGTTAATATTTAATCGTTTAGAAGCATCAATGATATTTATTTTACCATTCCAGTTATTAAGTTTAATAATTTTATCATTTGATACATTAATTGATTTGGGTGTATAATATGGAAAACTATAATCTTTTAAAAAATATTGATAATTATTCCAAAAATTAATATTACATCTTTTCCAATGTGGTATTATACGAGGTAATAGTTTAATTTTACTAAAATTCTCAGATATTTCAATTATAGTTCCATACACTTTAGTAATTTTGGTAATGTTTTTGCTAATTTGTTTATCTAGTATCATTACACGATCACCACATTCTAATATTGATAAAGGTCTATGCAGTTTAAATATACTCTGAATAATAGTTGCTTGTAAGTGTTCTTGTATTAATTTTAAAATTTCATTTGGTAAAATTATAAATAATGACATAATTAAATTATTTATTTTTTTTTTGTTTTTCTTTAATTTGTTCAATATTTCGAATATGTTTATTTGAATAGATATTCTTATCACTTTTAGTTTTTTTAGATTCTTTTTTACGCTCTCTAGAACTTTGGTCACCTTTTGACATTTAAATTACAATTTTTAATTTGTATTAATTTAGAAATATTTTTAAAGTTTATTAAAATAAGTAAATTAAATATGTCAACATCAGATTTGCTTAAAAAATATGAAAGAGATGGATTTATAGTTCTCAAAAAAGCAATGCTTAAAAATGAATGTAAAAAATTAGTCAAGAATACTATTGTACCTATTCTTCATAAAAAACAAATTTACTTATCAAAACCAGAAAGTTGGAAAAATAAAGACAATACTAAAAAACACGGACAATTAATTTATGGACCAAAAGGTGGACACATAATTTCAAAAAATTGTAAACATTATAGATTCCCAGCATTATTTCAAAGTAAAAAACTCAATAATATTCTTGATATAATTCATAGTAGAAATGGAAGTAACGGAAGTAACGGAAGTAACGGAAGTAAAAAAAATTGGCAGTATAATCATTTAGCAAAACAAGGATTAGGTTGGATTCATTTAAGATTTCCGTATTATAATTATGATAATAAAGAAGAAAACTCTGTTAAATGTCCTGAAGATTCATTTCATTTGGATGGGTTAAACTATAAAAATGAAATTAATACTAAGCAATCAGTTGTATTACTACCATTTATAACAACAGTAAATAAAAATGAAGGAGGAACCGCGGTAATACCAGGTTCGCACAAATTAATAAATGATTATATATTGAGACATAACTTTAAAACAAATAAAAATTTAGACCCAGTAATAGATAAAATTGTTAATCATAATACCAATAAAATTATAGATGTTATTGGTAATCAGGGTGATATATTAATAATGCATCCACATTTAGTACATTCTCCTAGTTTTGCTGATGTAAATTCTAAGGTAAGAATAACATTTAATTTGTCTACTAAAATGTAAAAATTTCCATTTAACTAAATATTAAAATGTAAAATACTCAAGAATTACAAATTTAAAATAAATTAAAGAAAAGATAAATTGTATTAATTATTAAAAACACAACTATGTTTTTTGATTTAGAAATTACTGAAGACTTACTTAACATTCCATCTACTGCACCGCGTCTTACTAGGCAGTATGGATGTTCAAATCTATTAGAACTATTATCTTTAGATAATTATGAAAGAAGTAATCCAGTATTATCTATTAACACAGAAATTACTTTAGATGAATATGTTTTCAAATCAATGCCTAATTTTGATCAGTTAAATAATTCCAATAATTTACCACAATTAAAGAGATATAATAGTGAAATAAAACAAACAACAAAAAGTCCTAATATTAAAAGAATTAATACTTTTTAAAAAAAAATAAAAACTTATTATAAAAATTAATGAAATGGAGTATATTTATTGTTAATATTTTAATTCATGTTGGGGTTATGGCATTATTTTTAACTATTTTCTTTTTTACTATTGCTCAGTACTTCGAGAAAAAAATTATAGAAGATCAGATTGATTTTGTTATTGATGATTTTGTTGGAAATTCGTTAAAACCAGTACCAGAGACAACAAAAAAAGAAATTAAACATGAAATTAATAGTGCATTTGATAAACAAGATTTAAGTAAAGCAGATGAAAGTGTCAGAAAAGAAAATAAAAAGATATCAACAAAAGCATGGATTTTTGTAGGTACATTACTTAGTATAATATTTGTAATTGTTGTTATTTTTGGATTTAAATATAGATGGGAAAGATACTATTTAAAATTTTTATTTAATAGTGCATTAATTAGTTTAATATTTGTTGCTATTACAGAAACATTATTTATGTTTTTAATAGCACGTAATTATCTATCAGCAGATCCAAACCAAATTAAAATGAAAATAATTGATACTATTGGACGTAATACATGCGATCCTTGTAATAAAAAAGATCATGACTGTATTGGTTCAATTACGGCAATTTGTCCACCACCAAATAATAATTTTCAGTAATTTAATAATTTAATAATTTAGTAAAATAATATTTCATTATTATAAAGTATATAACCATGGAATATTATATTAATTTTTTTTATAGTGTTTATTTACATGTATTTTTACTTTTTTGTTTCTTAACAATATTTTTTTGGACAGTTATATCAAAAACTGAAGCAAAAACACTTAATAAAGAAATAGTTAGCGGAGTTAAAGATGGTTTAAAAAATGTACATATATCTAATCAAATTTTTACACCAGGTACAAAAAAATATTTAGATAGATACTATGAAGGTCAAGACTCAACTGTAGCAAGAAATAATAAAAATTTATTACAGTTCAATATTGCTTTTATTGTTATGTTACTTATAGGATTTTTTGCTTGTATATTTGTTAGATATATTTTCTGCGGTAGAAGTATTAATTGGTTAGAAGTTATTGGAGAAAATATAATTATATTATTATTAGTAGGCGGAATAGAATATTATTTCTTTATGAATATTGCAAGTAAATATGTACCGGTAATGCCGAGTTATTTACCTAATGTAGTAAAAAGTAAAATTGATAATTTATAAAATTATAAAAATATATTCTTTATTATTATTAAAATTCAATGAATATTACATTAATACTATTTATAATATTATTAATAATTGTTATTTCATGTGTAATTTTAAATAAATGTTCAAATTTTGAAAATGATTTTAATAAAATGCCATACCCTATTGATATAGTTTATACTTGGGCAGGAGAAAATAATGATAAGTATAATATTAAAGAATCGTACAATAATGAATTAATGTATAGTTTAAGATCAATATTTAAATATATGCCATGGTTTAATAAAATATATATTGTTATTAATACACCACTTGAAAATAATAAACCATCTTGGTTTAATGATTTGTATCATAATAAAATAATTCTGTTAGATCAAAAAGCAATATTTCCAGAAACAGAACACCACAAATTACCATGTAAAGTTTCTGATATAATAGAAAGTTATATAAACAATATTCCAGGTTTATCAGAGCATTATATTTATATGAATGATGATTTTATAATAAATAAAGAATTGACATATAAATATTTTTTTGATAACAATAAAATATTATTACCTACTTCTGTAAAAAGAAGCAAAAAATTAAATTTTAATAATAATTTAAAACTAAAAAAATATCCTTATTGTCACATTAATGAAGCATGGCATCCACATATTCCATATGCATTCACTAAAACTTCATATAATAATTTTTTAAATGAATACAAAGATTGGATTTCGTGGATTAGAAATTCTAGTTTTGCAAGAAGAGAATCAAATGATAATTGTAAAAAATATGGATTATATCTTCCGTGTAAACAATTACATTATCCTTACAGAATATATTTATATAAAAATAAATTAGGTAAATTGAGTAAAGATTTATATGAAACATATATTTTAGGAGAAACAAATATATTAATAGATATACAATTATTCATTTATTCCAAAATTTTTAAATGCCCTTTTTTTGTTATTAATAATATTAAAAATAAGAATAAAAATAAGATTACAAAGTTTTTACAAAGTAAATTTTCTAAAAAACTATATTTTGAAAAATAGTATCTAACTAATAAAACTACTTACAATTTCATTTGTTTTTTCAAATGTTCTACTTGATACTTCATTACCATTAATAACAATACAATTATCTAAATTACTATTTACACAATTCTCAATTAACCAATTATCATGATACATACTACACATTTCAAGGTACTCAATACTAATGTTTTCACCTTTACGATTTCTTTTTAGTACTCGTTCATAAGCAATTTTAGGATCTGTTTTGATATACACGTAGTAAATTAATGGCATATCTGAAATAAACTCGGAGAACCATTTATTATATATCTGAAAATTAATATCCTCTATTTTTCCTGAATCATGAAGCATCTTACAAAAAACATTTTTATCCGTTTGAAGTGATCGTTCACAAATAATTAATTTGATTCCTTTTTCCTTACAATGTTTAATAGCACGTTTTAGCATTGCTAATCGTGATATATATGCCATCATTTGAAACGAAAATGAATAATGTTCTTGATTCTCATAAAATTTTTCAATAATGTTTTTACCATCTGAGTCCTTAATTTCTACCCATTCTGAAACAGGTTCCTCTAAAAAATAAACTTTGTCATTACTTTTATAATATTCTTTTAAAGTGTTAATAACAGTAGATTTACCAGAACCAATATTACCTTCAATCGATACAATTGTGATTTGATTATCCATTATTAATTACTTTGTTGCTTAATTATTAATTCTGGTAAATCTTTAAGCAAATAATTTTATTCAAAAAAAAAAATAAATTAATTATAATGTGTTATTTATTTTTAATAATTGTTACTATTTCTATTATATTTTCTATTTATAGTATTGTTAAAAAAAAATCAAGAAGTAATTTTTATAATTTAGAAAAAACTAAATGTAATTCAAGGGCATGTGAACTTGCATATGGAGATTGTACTGCAAGTTCTAGTAGTTGGGCAAGTACATGTGATGGTAATATAGATGTTAACAATTGTAATGTATGTGAAAAATGTAAAGATTATAGAGCAGAAATGCAACTTTCTTGCCAATATTTTGGTGGTCCCTTTTTAGATCCAACTGATGAATGTTTTTTAAAACCATTATCATTCGATACTAATAATTCATGTAATAGTAATAAAACACTTGATTGGATTAATAAAAATTGTAAACAATAATTTAATAATTTTTTTTATGTATTTTTGTTAATTTCTTTTCGCATTTTCCATTTTTGTACATATTCTTCATACGTTTTTCCATTCATATCATTAAATCCAATTACAGAACTTAAATCATTAAATAAAGATTGACTCATTGGGTGTTCATTTGTTTCAACATATTTTTCGTAATTTTCATTTATGTCAGAAACTGATACACTTACACTTGTGTATTGTTCGTTTTGCATATTTGTTAACTAATCTAATTATTTATTAATTTGTTTAAGTAAGTTAAATACCTGCACCAGCAAGGAAACCTAATAGACCGATTTTATCAAAAAACCACAGTAATAACATTAGAACAACTAGAGCAATAAATCCGTATAGAATTTTTTGCCAGAGTGGAAAAGAATCTTCATTATCAGTCATTTATTATAATACAATAATAGTAATTTTTTTTTAATAAAAAAAAGTTTTTGAGAAACTTAGTTTCTTAACTAGATAATAACAAAATCAGGATTAATTTTCTCATTGAGTTCTTTAATTAAACGACAATATCCACCTTCAGATGGAATAAAGTAGTCAAAGTTCATAGAAAATAGTAAGTCATCATCAGGACTACCACCAAGTTTAAGTTCTACTTGTAGACCTGCTTTTTCTATTTCTTCTACGATTTTGTTAATGTAATATGTAGAGTATTTGTAACTTGGAAGTTTAATGTGAGCACCTGCCATGAGGTAAACTTTGGTGATGCCCATTTCAATAAGTTTTTTAATTTTTTGTTGAAAGTACTTAAAAGGTTTAATGTAATGACAGTACATAATTTTTGATTTATCTTTATCTTGTCTTTTGTTAATATTTTTATAAAACTTATTTAAAAAATTTTGACCTGAACATAAATCATCTATTACATCACCAACCCTAACATGCATAAGACAATTAGTAGATTTATTTATGTTTATGTCTCTGTAAAATTTATTGTTAACAATTTCTATTAAAGTATCCCAATCTTTTTCTGTGTAATTTGATAATTTAACATATTCTGATAAAATACTGTTAGCGTATTTTTCTGATAATTCTACTAAAGGTATACTATGTTTATTAACTTTATGTTCTGGATCATATTTCCAATAAGATTCATTATCTAATGCATAAAATGTATCACCTAATCTATAACTAGAATGATTATTAAATAAATCTAAACTACTTTCATTATCATTTTCTAAATCATTTATTTTATTTAGTAAAATATTATTATTTTCATTTATAGAATTTGATGAACTAAATGACTTATACGTAAACAACAATATTATTATAAAAAGTGCAACTAATAAACAAATTATATACATATATTTCTAATAATTTATAATATTAAAATAATTATTTTTTAATCAATTTAATAAATTATAATCATAAGATGTATATTTAAGTTCCTTTTACATTTGATGAAGGTTTATTAATATTATTATCTTTATTAGAGTTTGATGCTTCATGTTCAATTATAACAGCATTTTTTATATGTTTTTTATTATAACTTTTAACTATAAATTCCTGCGGAAGAAACTGTAAATTATTTAAATATTCTTTTTTATTTATTATATTTTTAAATGCTATTTGGTCAGCTATTTCTTTATTTTTATTTTTATTTAATATATTTAACCAATCATTTAAAAATTTTAAAGATATATTATTATTTTTAAAGTAAATAAAACATGCCCAAGGATTTATGCATAAGTTTGTATTAGATCTACAATTTATTGCAATAGATTTAAAAATATTATTTAAATAATATGGATATTTTATAATTTCTGCATCAGCATCTATCCAACAAACATGTTTATTTGGATATTGTTTAATAACATTTATTAATATAAGTGGTTTTAAAGTACAAAGTTTTGCCCAACTATAATTTGAAGTATTAATATCTACTATATAATAATTTAAATTAAACTTATTTAATGAATTAATTAAATTATCTGCAAATTTTTTATAACAATTATTACTAGTGTAATAATTTACAAATATAATATCTGAATTGTAATTATTTATTTTTAATAATTTTATAATTTACTAACTTATTATATTCTGTATTTTTAAAATTACTTTTAAATAAACAATTTATTATAAATATAGTTACTGTTATTATAACTACTAGTAAAATCAACTTAACATACATATATATTTATATATCTATATATATATTTATTTTTATATATTTTATATTTTTCTTTACGCGGTGTTTTTCTAATATGATTGATATAAATATTCTTAATAGTCAATATCCGTGAACTTAAAAACAAAAGTACTTTACAAAAATGCTAAATAATTTTAACTATAAAAAACTGTTGTATTTATCACATATTATTTTGGTAATAATAAAGATAAAATATTATATCAATTTTAAATATAAAAATCTAATAAATAATATTAAAAAAATTTAATAATATTTATATATATGATTATAATTTTAACTATTTTAGTTCTAAGTGTAATAATAATTTTATTAATTGTAAATTGTTTTAATAATAAATCTAATTTTAAAAATAACATAAATAATGTAGTAAAAATACCTAAAATTATAAATAAAATATATATATCTCATGATGAAAAATTACCAAATTTTCCTTTAGAACCCTATGAATTACAAAAAGCACATGATTCTTGGATTAATAAAAACAAAGAATATAAATTACAATATTGGGATACTAAAAAATGTAAAGAATATTTGATGAAAAATTTTAGTAAAGAACATTTGGATACATTTAATTGTATTAATGCGTATTCAGGAAAATGTAACTTTTTTAGATATTGTGTAATTTATAATGAAGGAGGTTGGTATTCAGATTGGAAAACAATTTGTTTACAAAATAACTTATTAAATGATTTATCTAATAATGGTGAAGATATTATTATTTTTAAAGATGTACAAAAAGATTGTGTAATGACTGCTTTTTTTGGAGCTGTTAAAAATCATCCGTTATTTTTACAGGCAATAAATAATTGTATTTTTAATGTTAAAAATAAAATTTATACTAAAAATGCTTGGGGAATGACTGGTCCATGTTTACTAGGAAAATCTTTTTATGAACTTAAATTATCAGAGAATTTATTTAAAGGATTTTTTTGTGTAAAAGGAATACCATCATTTAAATTAAATAATAATAAAACAATTGTATATCATAAATGTAAAGGTTGTGAGGGTAATGATTGGAAAAATGGAAATAATTATTACAAACTATTTAATGAAAAAAAATATTATTGTTAATAAATAATAATATTATTATATTATATACATGATTTTATTATTAATATTTTTTATAGTCATAACAACAACTATATTATTAATTTGTTTTAGAGACAATTTTATTGATAACAAACATATTAATTATTTTAAAGAAAGAAATCCTAATAAATTAAAATCAAAAATTGAAAGAATAAGTTCTAAATATCAAAATATTAAAATATATATTGTAAATTTAGAAAAACATTCTGATAGAAAATTACATATGATAAATCTTATGAACAGTTTTGGATTTAAAAACTATGAATTTATAAAACCTATATCATTAGATTATATAAAAAATAATAAACAATTTAAAAATTGGAAAATGAGTGATAGTAAAATTTCTCATGTATTAACTTTTTTAAAAATATTTGAAAAAAATAGTAATGAATTATTTTTTATAATGGAGGATGACATTGATGCATATTCAGATATTTCTATAAATAAAATATTAGATAACTCAACAAAATATACATTTGATATGTTGTATCTAGAAATGTGTTATATAAATTGTAATAAAACAAAACTTATTGATAATGATATTTATTTAATAAATAAACCTTCATGTGCTGCTTGTATATTATATAATAAGAACTTTACTGATAAAATTTTAAAAATATATAATAATTCTAAATTTGATTATATTACAAAATATGAAGATATTGATGTAGTATATAATAAACTTCAAAGTTTTTTTAATTTTGTATACATAGGTTTTCCATATTTTAGACAAAATCCAAAATTTGGATCATCATTACAAGGTTCTATGAGATATTATAATAAAAATAATAAATTTGATAAAATATGTATTTAATTTTAATTTATAATAATAAAATATACATTATTATAATGTTTATTGTTTTATTTATTTTATTAATTTGTGTTATAATACTCACTATATTAAATTGCTTTAAGAAAGATTTATTTATAAATAAATCAAAAAAAAGTTTAATTATAGTAGGTTGTGCTAGAGATTGTGGTAAATATTTACCTAAAGTTTTAAACAAAATAAAAGAACTTGCTAAAAATAAAAAAGTTTATTTTATATTTTATGAAAATGATTCAAAGGATAATACTAATATGATATTACAAAATTTTGTTAATGAAATTAATAATAAATATAATATAAATTACAAAGCACATTTAATTACTGAAAAATTAAATATTAAAAGACGAACACCTAGAATTGCTCATTGTCGTAATCAAATATTAAAATATATAATGAATAATAATTTAATAAATCAATATGATTTTTATATTAACATGGATCTTGATAATGTAAATGTAAATTTAAATATAGATTCAGTGAATAAATGTTTAAATGAAGAAAATAAATGGGATATTGCAAGTATAAGTCAATCAAAAAAATATTATGATCTCTGGGCATTAAGAACACATAAAAAAAATAACAATTGTTGGCATAATGATAGATGTCAACCAAAAAATTTAAATAAATGGTTTGATAATATTCATGGACATAAAGGTATAAATAAAAATATAAATTATATACCAGTTTTATCTGCATTTGGTGGATTTACTATATATAAAACTCATTTATTAAATAATAGTTGGTACATAGGTGAAGATAAAAATAACTCAAATGTAGATGATTGTGAACATGTAAATTTTCATTCAAGAATATTAAATAATTATCCTAACACTAAATTTTTTATCATTCCATATATGACAAATGACTAAGTCACATTAAGTCCGAATATTTAACAATATTATAAAGTTTTCTACCTGCAGTATTTTCCATATAATAAAGTCTAGTCCCTTGAGGAGAACAATTATACAACACAGAATCTCCTATTCTTGATGCAACATAAGAAAATGATGTCCAACCTCCATATCTTGTATCACCAGGAATACTTTGTATTATAATTCTTGCTTTAGAAAGTATAAAAAATTCCTGTAAAGTTCTAATCATTTTATTATTAGATAATTTA
>Ga0180437_10007321_pt1 | contig 14401 bp, 14 predicted proteins | sample SS_ome_4_FD_132410 | JGI IMG/M metagenome (GOLD analysis project Ga0180437, IMG submission 132410) | Hypersaline lake sediment archaeal communities from the Salton Sea, California, USA - SS_3_D_1 metaG | ecosystem: Environmental > Aquatic > Non-marine Saline and Alkaline > Hypersaline >...
CTGCTTGCTCGCCATCCATTCACTGTTCCAAAATATATGGTACTTCGTCAAGAACGACAGGTAATCGATGCGGTTAAAAACAATCCCGACTATCATGTATATAGAATGCAAAAAGACTTTCGTGACTATGTCCGACAACTTGCAGAAAAACAGATTAAAGAAACTATTTTGCTCGACCAACTTGCCCAAAAAGAAAACATTTCTGTCGGCCACGACGATATCAAACTGTATCTCAATTTGACCAAACGTCCACGGATGAAAGACTTTATCTACTTTGAACATCCGGAAACAAAAATTGATGGTCGAGAAATGCCAATCTCTGCAGAACTACTTAAACAATCCTGTTTGCGGGAAAAAACCCTCAACCATATCATTTATCATTTGACTAAAAAGTAAGTTCTCACCATTTTTTACATAAGCCATTTTTTTAAAAATTTAAGGACAAACTCATGGATACAAAAAAACTTATTATTATCGGCTCAGGCCCAGCAGGTCTAACAGCCGGCATTTATGGCGCACGCGCAAACCTTAAGCCATTGATCATAGAAGGCCCAACCCCCGGCGGACAATTAGTTTCAACTTCTTACGTAGAAAACTGGCCAGGAGAAAAAAAAATCCTCGGCCATGAGCTGATGAAAAATATGCGTAACCATGCACAGCATGCTGGATGTAGTTTTTTATCCGAATGGGTAGAAAAAATTGACACAACAAACAATCCGTTCACCATAACCACACATAAACAAACCAAACTTTCTACTGATGCTTTAATTATCGCAACAGGTGCAACAGCACGTCGACTTAACTGCCCAGGAGAAGATGAGTATTGGGGTAAAGGAGTAAGTACCTGCGCGGTCTGCGATGGCCTGTTTTACAAAGATAAACCAGTGGTTGTCATCGGCGGCGGAGATACCGCCATGGAAAATGCTTCATTTTTGACAACATTTACCAACAACATAACCATTGTGCACATTCTGGATAAACTAACCGCATCTGCTGCAATGCAACGCAGGGTTTTAGAAAACAAAAACATCACCATTTTGTACGAAAACACGGTAACAGAATTTAAAGGCGACGGGCAACATCTGCAGGAACTTGTCATAACAGACCAAAAAACAGGAAAAAAACAGACCCTTCCAGCAGCCGGCGCTTTTGTCTCTATCGGCATGGTTCCAAATACAAAATTCCTCCAAGGTATCATTGAACTGGATAAATGGGGCTACATACAGGTCGGCAAAAATCAAAAATTAGGCGAAACAAGCACTTCTATTGATGGAATATTCGCTGCTGGAGACGCTTTTGACTATCGCTACAAACAGGCCATTACTGCCTCTGGTAGCGGCTGCATGGCTGCACTGGATGCCGAACGATACCTAACGGGCCTGCAAAGCGGATAAAGTGGTTGAAAAAATGCTGTTTTGCCTTAAAATAGAGGTAAATAAGCTTATTTTAGTCTTAAAAACAGGAACAAGATCATGTCGATCACTATCAGAAAAAAAAGCCTCAAAAAGCGCCACAGAAAACATGGATTCAGAGCGCGCATGCGTACCAAAAGTGGCCGAAAAATTTTAAATCGTAGACGCGCAAAAGGCAGAAAACGCCTCGCAGTTCGCGGCTACTAATTTCCAGGCAGACCTATGGCAGGTAGGTTCTCAGAAAAAGAAGTTTCAAACTTGTTTAAAACGGCCCGGAGAGCGTTACGGCATCCGGGCCTTGATATTCTCTGCGGACCAGCAGCACAAAAACAGGGCAGAATTTTGGTCATCACAGCTCGAGCAACTGGAACAGCTCCAAAACGAAATTTGATTCGCAGACGCTTGAAAGCTATTTTTTTTGAAGAAAAACTGTTTGAGCGTGGATTTGATTGCATCGTGATCATAAAAAAGGCGGGGATCAACTTGGATTTTGAGCAGTTAAAGGGGTTACTTGTAGGGACATTCGAAAAACTATGAAATCATTTTTATCCATCCTCACCTGGACGGTAAAAAAAGTTCTCCTTTTTTTTATCGTCACCATTCGTCCGTTGTTAGGACCAGCAAACTGCCGGTTTGAAGAAACGTGTGGCAAATTTGCCATAAGGCAACTAAAAACAAAACCTCTACACCGTGCACTCTGGAACACCATCAAACGTCTTGTCAGCTGCGCAAACCCATTCTGGAAAAAAACCTTGGCGCTTATTTTTTGTCTTTGTATTTTTGCCCCGCAGCACATGCTTGGGATGCTCAAAAAAAACCCATTTTTTCTTCCTAAAGATTCAAGACAAATGCTGCAAAACATGTACAACAGGCATATTCCACAAAATGTCCCCAAAAAAAGAGTTAAAACTCAATTCCTGCTGCAACCTGCTCCAAAAAACCGAAATGAAATGAAAAACAAAAAACGAAATGTTTTTGTTGGTAGTAAGATCTACTCTGTCAAGCAAACTCGCGACATGGAAAATGAAACATGGAAGCGTTTCGCGGTATCAGACTTTGGATACAGGACTGTTGTTCCAACAACAAAAGCGGACTTTGAAAAAATCAGGAAAAACTCGAATGTCATTCTGGTGGCAATGCCAAGAAGCATATTTGAACAACTAGAACCCGCTCTTGAACTACCAAACCCAAAAAAAACCAAAGCACTGCTTGAAAAAAAAGAAAAAAAACTAAAAAAAATTGACCAAGAGCTTAAACAAAGAGAATTGGGGCTAACAGCCTTAGAAGAATACCAAACAGCAAGCTCGGAAACAGACGAAGATTTTGCAATACAAGAAGAAAATGATCGATTATTTGCTGAAAACGATAAGCTGAAAGAAAAAAACAAAAAAAGTGCAAAAGAACTGTCGCAAGTATGCAACGAAAATATTGGACTGAGAGAACGAATAGCAATATTGAAAATGCAGCTTACAAAAAACTCTCCGAAAACAATTCTGAAAAGATCTGAGCAGGAAGAAAAAGTCGAAAGGCTTCAACAATTTGAAGAGAACAACTGGATACTTGAAGATCTAAATAAAAAACTAGAAAAAGAAAATATAGAACTTAGAAAAGAAAACGAAAGTCTTAATTTACAAAAAAAGTGGCTCCTCGAAAGTTTCGGACTAAAACGTGAAAGCTTATAGAAAAAACAATTAAAAAAAGGGCCGGTTATGCAAAAAATGAAATTTTTTATTGCTCTGTTATTTTCTTTCTCCAGTATCACTGCAATGGAACAAAACAATTTTAAAAATCTTGAAGCTGTTCATAAACACATGAAACAAAACGGCCAAAGCAAAATAACTTTGTCCTTTCACACTATAAAAAACCTTCACCTGCAACAAAAAAGGCAAAAACGCGAGGTCCTGGAGCTTGAGCAAGAATCTCTGAAACGTCGCCGGTATGAAACAGAACTACGAAACAGAAATCGCGAAAACTTTAATTTTGCACATCGCTACCAACAAATTCAAACAGAAATATGGAACGAGCTGTTGTCCTGCATAAGCTGTGGCATGTGGCAACCTCAAAAATAGAAATTAAAATGAGTTTTATGCACAAAAGTTTGGACTTTCATGCCTAAGTTGTGCTTAACTTGAGAGCAGATTTAAAAATTATCTTACTCACCAGCCATACGAAAGGAACAAACGTATGAAAAAAGTAGAAGCATACTGCGTAAAGTGCAAAGCAAAACGAGAAATGAAAGACCCTAAAGAAGTTAAGCTGAAAAATGGCAAGCCTGCAATGAAAGGCACTTGTCCAAAATGTGGCACCGGCATGTTCAGAATCGGCAAGCCAAAATAAACGACAATTTTTTTAAAAACCCGAAGAAGCCTGAAAAACTTCTTCGGGTTTTTTGTTTATCCTACAAAAGCCGCGTTGCCAACTCACTCAATTCGCTGCGTTCACTATTTTCCATGTGAACCGTTCCAAAACACCGCTCGCCTTTAAACCGCTCACTCAGCACAACCAAACCATTACTGCTAAAGTCCAAATATGGCGAATCAATCTGATACGGATCACCTGCTAAAATAATCTTGCTCCCTTCACCGACTCTCGTGACCAATGTCTTTACCTCATGAGGCGTCAGATTTTGAACCTCATCGATGAAAATGAACTGATAAGGGATTGACCTGCCCCGCATGTACGTAATCGCTTCTAGGCTCAATTTGCCTCGCGCAATCAAATCCTCCACTCCTCCAAGTCCCCCAGGCAATCCATCTTTTCTTTTTTTACTATGCTTTCCGTTCTTTTTATGCTTTTTTCCACTGTGTTCATCATGCAGCACATGCCCTCGTAATTCAGCCTGTACCGCATGCAAATGCTTATCCGCACTGGCATGATGCACAATAAACTCTATGTTGTCATGAATCGGCAACATCCAACTGTGCAGTTTTTCTTGAATGTCTCCTGGCAGATAGCCAAGATCTTTGCCAAGTGGAACCACCGGACGAGAAATTAATAGTTTTCTGTATTCGTCTTTGACCAACGTTTGATGCAAACCCGCAAGCAAGGCTAAAAATGTTTTTCCTGTTCCTGCTGGCCCGAATAACGTTACTAATTTTATGGAAGGATCGAGCAAAAGATTCAGCGCCATCAATTGTTGTGGATTGCGTGCATACAGTGGCCAAATAAAACGTGGATGATCAACAGAGTAAAACTTTTTAGAGCCAACGTACCGAAACAACCGATGATTGAATGGATTATGGTTACTCTCAACAAGTACAAACTGATTTGGAATGACCTGTTTTTCTTTAACAAGTTCCTGTAAAATTTCTGGAAATTCTCGCTTGAGTTGTACCGCAGGAACTTTTACCGTTGTCCAACCACGGAAAAAGTGTTCTTTATCAACACGCCCTTTGCGATAATCTTCTGCCGTTACACCAATAACATCCGCTTTTACCCGCGCGTTCACATCTTTTGAGACAAAGGTAACGCTATTGCCGAGATTTTGCAGCGAAGATGCCATCTGCAAAATAGCATTGTCCACTTTTTCTTCAGAAAATTGCCCGCCAGATCGTGACATTTTTTCAAACGGCCGATCCTCCGGAAAAATAACCGAAAGTTTTCCGCCATTAGGCAATGGAACCCCATCGCGCAAAGAACCAAGCCGTCGCAACTGATCTAAAATTCTGTTTACCTCACGAGCATTTCGTCCCCGCTCTGTGTTTTCCCGCTTGAATCTATCTAACTCTTCGAGTACCACAATCGGAATTCCGATCGGCCATTGCTTGAAAGCAAAAATAGATTGCGGGTCATGAACTAAAACATTTGTATCGAGCACATAGATTTTTTCAGACAAGGTAGAGTCCCCTTTTTTTGTTGAATTTTTTTGTCATACCTGGATACTATCATTGCACAAAGGGCTTTTCAAAAAATAGGAAAAAAAATGAATCGATTTTTTATATGCTTGCTACCAGTGTTATTTGTTTTCAACATCAATCTTGGCATAAAAACTAAAGTGAATGATCAAATTCAAACTCCCGTTACCCAGGAGGAAACAATCTCCTCTCCATTAGAGGAAAACGAAAAAGATATAACTTGCTGCGAGCTCTTTGGTCTTTTTTGTGCGGAAAGTTATTGCAATCTTTATCGAACATGCAGAGACAACCCTCTTTTTAAATACTTACGCCTCTGTAGTGCAGCAGGCTTAGTTGTAAAAGCTATCGATCAGATAAAAAAAGACTGAGTAAAACTTTATTTTTAGCAACGGCTTTGCAATGAGAGGTCAGCGGTCATACATTGTAATAGAAAATCCACTTCCCGTTGGATCCTAGCGATCAAAAAGAAATCAAAAAGCCTTTTCAAATAGAATAAAAAAACCTTTTTCTGTTGACTTTTCCGCTTTTTTAGATCACTCTCAGCATGTAAAAGACTTCTGAAAAAACCGGAAAAAATAGGGAAAAAGAATGAAAAAAGTTGTTTGCCTTCTTATCTGCGTTTTATTTACTTTTGCCAGCAACAGTTTTGGCATGGAACAGAAAAAAGTAGTGCTTTTTAAAAAGCCAAAAAAAATAGTGCCTATTAATAAGCGCACTCAAAAGGATCAATTTGAGCCTGGACAAAAAAGAAAGCTTGAAGAAAAAAGAAAAAGAATATATTACGCCCCATCACAGGATCCACGTCTAGTTAGAAACCTTCTCGCCAATCTTCAAAAACCTCCCTCCAAAAAGACTCCAAAAAAAACTTGGCTCGAAGATCTAAAGGCTTGTTTTTGTCCTGAGCAGTAACTTCATTCACTTTATTCCCATGGCGCTTCCGGCGCTTGCGGAATGGTCTGCAGTTGTTGCACCCGTTTTTCGTACAGTTCATTTAATCCTGCAACGAACGCATCAAGCATTTTTTGTGCACGCTCTGGCGTATAGCCGTATTCTGGATAGGCACTAAAACGAGCAGCTTTTTCCTGAAAATCTTCGACTCTATCCTCCCAATGTTGTTGTAATTCTTCTACTGTCTTTGCTTCAGCAAAAAAATTCCGAGCCCGTTCCAGCATGTCATTAACCAAATTTTTAAACTGCTTTCTCATCCGCTGCGTTTTCTGCTGCTGTATTTCTTGCTCTGTCATTATGCCATCAGCATCCGAAGCCGGCATACCAGTAAAATCTTCACCGACGTCAATCACATCACCACTTTGAGTAATCCACTGCTCGGCACAAAATTTTCCGCCCAAAATAAGGGCCGCAACCAGAAACGTAAAAATCGCTACTTTTTTCATAATTTGCCCTTTGTGTAAACTTTTTTTTCAGCATAGAAAAAAAGAACACTCAAAAACAAGACCCGCAAAAGATCTCCAGAAATAAAAAGAAAACTCTTGAAAAAGGGAGAGGCTAATTGGTTAGAATCAGATGAGGGGATTCAAATCAATAGGGGCGGAGCTATGAAGAAACAAATCTTTATCTTTGTGCTGCTTGGACTTACGGTTCAAAGCTGTTTTGGAATGAACCACTATTTAACTGCTCGAGCAGAATTGGCAAAAGCGGCACAGTCAACAAATCGTTACGATATAACAAACTGCTGTAATCAAAGCGACAGAGATCTTTTTCTTGAAGGGTACTTCGGGAAGCCAACCCCGAACGAAAAAAGCCTTAGTTGCTTGGAGATTTGCTGGAAAAGAACCAAAAGAAATTATGAGGAACAAAAAAAAATCTGCTGCACCTTCTGGGCTAGCGTCAGAATAGGCTTGGCGAAAGTTTTTTCCTAAAAACACCTAACCTGGTATACTAATTCCCTGCATTGGTTAGTAAAAATCGATCGATACAAGGGAAAGCAGATGGAAAAAAACGAAAAAAACCTCGAAGTCCTGCGCCACTCGGCCGCTCATCTTCTTGCACACGCAATCATGGAACTCTTTCCAGAAACAAAGCTTACCCTTGGTCCTCCAACTAAAAACGGTTATTTTTACGACTTTCTGCCTGTAGAAAACCTCAAAGAAAAAGATTTGGAACTAATCGCGCAAAAAATGACAGAAATTGCCGACAGAGACCTGCCCATCACGCATGAAGAAATTTCTAAAGCAGAGGCGAAAAAACTCTACAAAGACAATCCATTTAAATTAGAAATTATCGATGGCATTCCGGGCGACACCGTTGGTCTTGCAAAGCAAGGTGATTTTTATGACCTGTGCAAAGGCGGCCACGTAAAATCAACCGGTATGCTCAAGCATTTTAAACTGACCAATCTTTCTGGTGCCTACTGGCGTGCAGACAAAGCAAACCAAGCACTGCAACGTATTAACGGCGTTGTGTTTTCAACCGCAAAGCAATTGCGTGTGTACGAAAAACGGGTTGAGGAAGCAAAAAAATATGACCACAGAAAGTTGGGCAAAGAGCTGGAGCTATTTTCGTTCCATGATGAAGGTGTTGGGTTTCCATTTTTCCATCCAAACGGCAAAGCGATTGTAAAAGCTTTAACTGAGTTTTTGCGCAAAAAATTAACCGATGATGGCTACTATGAAATTCAAACACCAATCATGCTCAGTGACGAACTATGGAAGCGTTCTGGCCACTATGCCCACTACAAAGAAAATATGTATTTTTCAGACATTGATGAAAACAGCTACGCGATCAAACCGATGAACTGCCCTGGTTCTATGCTAGTCTACAAAAGTCGTCCACGCTCATTTCGTGAACTGCCACTGAAACTTTCTGAATTTGGTCTTGTGCACCGTCACGAACTTTCTGGTGTGCTGCATGGCCTATTTCGTGTCCGTGCGTTTACCCAAGATGATGCACACGTGTACTGCACCCCAGAACAAATCGAAACAGAAATTTTGCGCTTAACAGCAATGGTTAATGAAGTTTTGCAAGCATTTGATTTTGCAAACGTAAAAGTTGCGCTTTCAACTAGACCAGCTGACGCCATGGGCAGCAAAGAATTATGGGACAAAGCAGAAGCAGCACTCGAAGCTGCACTGAAAAAAACCGGCATGGAGTATGTAATCAACGAAGGCGATGGTGCCTTTTACGGACCAAAAATCGATTTCATTATTGAAGATTCTATGGGCCGCGAATGGCAATGCAGCACAATTCAACTTGATTTCTTCCAGCCAGAAAATTTCGATCTAACATATGTTGCCTCCGGCGGAAAAAAAGAGCGTCCGGTTATGATTCACCGCGCAATTTACGGGTCTTTGGAGCGCTTCTTTGGTATTTTAATAGAACACTACAAAGGAAAATTCCCATTTTGGCTCGCACCAGTACAAGCAAAAATTCTCACTATTACCGATGACCAAAACGAGTACGCACAAAAACTGTACGAAGAATTAAAAAAAGCAGGCATTCGCGTTGCACTTGATACTTCTTCTGAGCAAATTTCTGCAAAAATCAAAGCGGCACAGCTACAAAAAGTACCATGGATGTTGGTTGTCGGCCAAAAAGAACAAGAAAACAACACGGTTGCTCTTCGACCTCGTGAAGGCAAACAAGAGTTTGGGTTGACGCTAGAAGATTTGCTTGAGCGGGCTAACGATCTGAATTCTGTTTAGAATCACCAAAAGCATTAAAACCTGGGGAAAAAACTCTCTCCCTACGGAAAACTCTTCTCTACCGTTCGTGGTGAGCCCCGTCGAACCATGCGAATGATTAAGAGCCTCAAAAAAATATCCTTCTCTTTTCATGCTTAAAATTCCCCCCGTATGGATTCGACAAGCTCACCACGAACGGGGAGAAAGAAGCCATTGGCCCAAAAACCTCAACCTCTTCTTGAAACTCATCACGGCCAACCCCCTAGCCAAACAAATTTCCTACCCCTCCACACTTGGTTTTATCTTATCTTGCACAATTCTTATTGAAAATTTTTACAAATTATTGATTTGTCGCAAGCTCGATGTGTAAACTCAGAAGTGAAGGAGATCAAAAAAAGCAAAGTTCCTTAGGGGGGAAAGTAATGAATCAAAAGTATCTCAAGGTCGTTGTTCCGGCCGTTTTGCTGCTACCAGTTGTGCTTTTTGTGGCAATTTCTATAAAAAGCTCGCTTCCTGATACCCACCCTCTCATGCAAATTCATGCAAAAAAAGTTACCGGTGTAAAAATTATTCCCATGACAGACGCACAACGCTCCAAAGCAGGCGGCAGTGAATCAAACTTTCTTTTGAGCAAAATGTTTTCTAAACCAGACGAATACACAACCTTCCCGCTCATTCAAAAAAAGAAAGCTCTTTTGGGTGTTGCACCAATAAAAATAGCAGATGTTGCGCCACAGGCCGATTTTGCTATCTCAGGGGCAGGAATAAAAACCTTTTATAAGCTGCAAAACAGACCTCGAGCAGGCAAAGAGGCAATGATGGTTGCCATACCACAACTAAGAGGCTCAAAAATGGGGAAAATCCCAAATCCAAAAGATTGGCTTAAGCCAAATGATTTTGCGTATCCAGGTAAGTACCCATACTACTTTCCTTTACTGCTGAGAAAAACACCGTATGGCGACATTGTATATCGTGTATATATCAGCAACGAAAATCCAAACATAAATAAAGTTATGGAAGCCTACATGAAATCAAAAAGGCTTAAACCTCTTGAGTAAAAAGATTTTAAGTAAAAACATTTAACAAGCTCCCCTACCACCTAACAAGACGGAGTGCATCCTACCCTGGAATGCGCTCCGACTTTTTTTTCCAAACTCTTGCCCCATTTTCTCCCAACTCCGTACAGTGACAATAAGACAAGTTGAAAGAGTTTTAAAAGGAGCCCCATGAAAAAATTATATCGCAACCTACTCATCACAACCGCCCTTCTGACCCCTCTTGTACTTTTTTTCGGCCTTTCACTGCGCAGCCATCCACCCGAAGATTCTCCCTTACTGAAAGTTTTTGTCGGCAAAGCATCTGGCCTGAAAACGTTAGCCATGACTGACGCACAACGAGCGCAAGCAAACGGAAACGAAGAACTGTTTTTGCTGCAAAACATGTTTTCTAACCCACCAGAATTTCCATCATTTCCACTTATTCAAAAACGAGGCAAATTTCTTGGCGTGATACCAAACAGCTTTGCAAATGTTGAACCGGTTGCGGATTTAGCAATCGCAGAGTCTGGAAAGAAAACATTTTATAAATTTCAGTTTTTAAGCGGGGGAATGGAGGTTGATTTGGTTGCGATTCCAGAAAATAGAATGTCCAACATGGGGCAGCTGCCAAAAAACGAATGGCTGACACCAAATGACATCGATTATCCTGGCAAACCATTTCCGGCAAAAAACTTTCCACACAAATTTAAATTCACCGCCATAAACACACCGGCAGGCGACATTGATTATTGGGTGTTTGTCAGCGATGAGAATCGCGACATAAACAACGTGATGAACGTGTACAAAGATCACCAAAAAATGCCACTAGCCGTTGGGGTATAGTCAATCTTTGTCCTCAACTTTAATTTCTTTGCCATCCCAGGTGAAGACTATTTCCTTATAGTCTTTTTTTCCATAAAAACCCTAAATTGTTTTTGGAAAAAATCTAATTTTCAGCTTTTATCACAAAGTTTGTTGCCCCAGCAATTTTGAGATAACTCCAGCTCTCCTCCAAAACTTTCTTGCATCCAATCTCTATGGCTTGAATCAACTCTTTCTTAATACTCTTATTTCTTTTCAAGATTTTTAATTCGCTATCAAGAATCCTTGTGCATTGTTTTTGATTAAAGTAGGTATCACCAAATAAATCGATTAATCCTATACAAACAAAATCTAATTGCTGTGATTTGATGACAATATTTTGAAAATCATTAATAGAAAAAGAACCGCCAGACCATTCAACTTCTCCATGCTCTCCAACTACCGATATTCCAATGTTTTTTCCGGCATTCATTGTTAATCACTTTCAAATTTTACGTATAATCCATCTTGCTTCAAGGCTGTGTCAATTGCTTTCATAAGCAAGCCAAACTTTTCAACAATTGCAGGAGAAAATTCATTAATTATTTTTAATTCATCCATAGCCCGCTTCATATGTTTTCTGTTAAAAACCATATGATCAAATGAATCAATAAGACCGAGGAAACCTAAGTTTAATGTTTCCGCTATCTTTTGAAGTTGTGCAAGATCCTCATCCAAAATGTATCCAATATATTTTACAGTAGAATTTTGTGGTCGATTCACATAGTCCCAAAAAACAACATTTTTAGAAACAACAAACACATTGACGGACATTTTTTTTCCTAAGACACAAACGGAAATACTGTTCTAATACTTTTTCCATCAGGTTTAAATACAATCTTAACAATAGATGTCTTTGTTCCGCATAAACCTGTTCCAATAGTTTCACCACAATCATACAACAATGTGTTACCTCGTTTGCATCCCCCTTTTTTTAGCGCTTCCAGCATAATTTTAATATATTGCTCATCATTAAAATTAAAAACTGAAGCGTTTTGAGTTCCATGAGCCAAATTAAATTGATAATTCGAACCAAGAGAGCAGTGTCTATCAAAAATATGTTTAATATCTTTTTTTGTTGGAAATTTATATCCCAATTCCTCAAACAGTGCAGCTAGTTCTCCTTTCACTCTTTCATAAGAAAAAGGTAACTTCACAGGTTGAAACGGCAACTTTCTTATTGATTCCTGTGGAGTACTATAGCCCAAAAGACTTCCTTTATCCTGTCTTTCTGATCCACCTCCAAAATTTGAATCGTCACTCATCAAAAGAGCAATATTCCCTACAGCCAATACGCCGCCAACTCCTGCTTCTGACATCACCATACCAGCAGTGGACCCTATTGGAACTAAAGCACCAGAGCTGGCAGGAGCGGAAATAGCAACCCCACCATCAGCAGCAAAAGCAATATTTTCTGCAAATGTGCCTCCAAAGAATACTGCTCCATCAGCACCTTTTTTTATTAAAAACCCCGGAAGTTTGATTGTTGCAAGCTGCAGAGCAACAGTCAGCGATTTTTCTACCTTCTCTCTTGTTGACAACTTACTAAAGCTATCAACAACGCGATAAACGGTTTTGCGTAATGGCGCTGCATACCCCACCTCAAAGGAAGAAATGCTTTCAAGCATTTTTGCACTAAAGGGACTGGTAAGAATATTTTTTACAAGCTTGGCTTCTTTGAGCACAAGATCTGCAAAACTACACATACTTTTTAATGCATGCTCTGCCACCAACTGGGGATCATGACGGGTTAAATATGCTAAACGAACAAACTGCCTGAATGGCTCAACCCATGCTCCATCAACAATTCTTACGGAAGAAATCTTGACCTCATTTAAAACATACTTCGATGTAAGAAAAGCCTGTTCCAGTTGTTCAGAAAAATTCGAGTAAAATTCTTCTATCCCTTCTTTTCCAGCCTCACAGACTTCTCGCCCAAATCTCATACAATTTTCGGCCATGTTATAAATGCCAGAACAAATATCAGATAGCTTATGAGCCAAACTATATTGACAAGCATCATTTACCTGTCTGCCAAACTTTGAACAATTGGCAATGGTGCAAAGCCAATCTGCATCTATATGATCTACGCCGTCCGACAAAAAGAGCGCTGCGCTTTCATTCAAGACAGAAACAAATTCTGCATGAATTTGCTGCTTGATAGCATTGCCCAAACAACTTTCAAAAGAAACCGGATCTATCCCTTTTTCTTTGAGCAATCGCAAAGTTGAAGAATCAAGGCTATAGACCATGTAAGAAACCTTAAAATTGTTGCTCACTGCTTTTTGAATTGCGGCTATACGCCTTTCTCGTCGCTCCCCTGAAATTCTTTGGCCATATTCTTTGACCTGATTTGTACGCTGCGCAAAAAAGTCTTCTTCTTGCTTTAATCGAGCTTCAAACTTTTTAAATTCTCGATCGACTTCTTTTTTTCTTTGCTTTGCTTCACATTGATTGTGAATTTTTCCAAGGGCATCAAAAACTCTGTCAAAAGATCGCTTGACAACAACAGACCTTGAAATGGAAGGCTTGGACTGAGAACTCTCTGGCAGATAACTGTTTGCGGGCATATGAACCAAAACATCATTTGGAACGGCAGACAAAACAAATGAAGCATCTCCATGTACCGATTGCCAAGCAGTATATTTGTTATTATTCGAACCCCTTTGACGCTGAGCTCTTTTTTGCTCAGCAAAACTCTTATCGTAAAAAGAACCATGTATAAGAAAATAATCCCGGGTAGAACCTAAATGGTCACAAGAAAAAATGGAAAAACTAAAAAAAAGAAAAAGAAAAGAAAAAAACTTGATAAATTTCATGCTCACCCCTTTCTTGCAAACCGCTTCTACATTCAGAAGCTTTTTGAAACGCAGCAGATGTGACACCAAAAATTTGCAGCAGAAATCTACCATATCGATAAAACTAAAAAAAGTGTTTTCAAGAGAAAAGACCTGACGAAGGCAAGCTCACCTATGTTTCTTCACGCCAATTCGAGGACAAAGATGTTTGAGTGCACAACGGGAACAGTAAGGAGAAATGGGGGTGCAGATGTTTTGGCCCCAGATGACAAGCAACCGATTAAAATCGATCCAGTATTTTTTGGGCAACAATTTTTGCAGTTGTTGTTCTGTCTGCTCAGGTGTTTTACTCTCAACTAGCCCCAAACGATTAGAGATTCTGTGCACATGAATATCCACACAGATGGCCGGAATACCAAATGCCACGCCCAAGACTAAGTTTGCTGTTTTGCGGCCAACACCCGGCAAAGAAAGCAGCTCTTGCTCTGTTTTTGGCACCTTGCCATCAAAACGCTCCAGCAAAGCCTCAGAAACATCTCGTAACGTCCGTGCCTTTTGGCGAAAAAAACCGGTCGGATAGACGATTTTTTGCAAGTCATCTGGTGGCAGCGCAAGCAGCTCTTTCGGGCCCCTTACGACCTTGAAGAGCTTGCGCGAAACCGGCAAAGAAATAGTGTCCTTGGTACGCAGGCTGAGCAAACAAGAAACGAGCACGAAAAACGGAATGTTTCCATGCTCGTTTACAATCTGATTTACCGCAGGTTCTGGCATACCCTTCGTAGCCTTGCGCAAAACCTC
>Ga0180437_10007323_pt1 | contig 14396 bp, 10 predicted proteins | sample SS_ome_4_FD_132410 | JGI IMG/M metagenome (GOLD analysis project Ga0180437, IMG submission 132410) | Hypersaline lake sediment archaeal communities from the Salton Sea, California, USA - SS_3_D_1 metaG | ecosystem: Environmental > Aquatic > Non-marine Saline and Alkaline > Hypersaline >...
ATCTCGATAACACCAATGACCTCCCCTTTAACGATCATCGGCACACAGAGAATCGACCTGGTCAGGAAATCAGTGGTAACGTCTACCTCTTTATAGTGACGACGGTCATTTTGGGCGTCGGAGATCATCAGCGGCTCCCCGCTCTGAGCCACATGCCCGGCGATGCCCTGGCCTATCTGCAAGCGGAAGGGCTTCACGCCCTCTGCTTTCTCACCCAAGGCGATCTGAAAAACCAGTTCTCCTGTCTCCTCGTCTATGAGCAGCAGGGAACCAGCTTTCACCTTAAGCACAGCATTGATCCGCTCCATGATCAAAGTAAGGATTTTGTCCAAGTCGAGAGTGGAAGAAAGACTGGTACTCATTTCATTGAGGACCGCCAGTTCCTCCACCCTCTTCCCCAGGTTGCGGATTCGCTCTTCCTGCTGACGGTGCCGTTGCCTCTCATTCTCAAAAACCCGCCTCAAGTCCTGGGCATACCGCAGCAATTGATGTTGAGTGAGGGTTAACCGCTGAGCTTTGTCCTCTTCCGAACGGCGGACCTGCTCCAGTTCTTGCATCAGTTCAGCAAGTGTTGGACCTTCTGCCGCTGCCAGCCAATCGGGCACGCCGTGTTCGGCCTTGGGCAGAGTGAAGCTGAAAGTGCTGCCCTGTCCAAGGACGCTCTCAGCCGAAATCTCTCCCCCGTGCAGTCTCACCGCTCGCCTAGCGATGGAGAGCCCCAGTCCGAACCCTCCTACCTGGCGGGTCATGTGTTCCTCGACCTGGTAGAACTCGTCAAAGATCCTGGGCAACTCAACCTGGGGGATGCCCAACCCAGTGTCCTTCACATCCACCTGGTAGAAATCGCCTCTTTCGCCAATAACTACGGTAATCTTTCCTCCTGGACGGTTAAAGCTGATGGCATTCTCCAGCAAGTGCCCTAACACCGCCAACAGCATCTTTCTGTCACCCCGGACTTGGGCTCTTTGAGGAAGGAATTCTTCCCTAACCTCAATGCCTTTTTCACGGACCCGAGCCTCAAGAGCCGAGATGGCCTCGTGAGCTATCTCCTGCAAGTCAATCTTGAGCTCGGTAAATCTCACCTGCCCCCCTTCGGCTTCTGCAAACTGCACCAACTCGTCAACGATTCTAGCGAGGCGCTCTCCCGACTCCACAATCGTGTTCATGAATTCTTGCTCAGTGGCGTTCAGTCTGCCTAGCAGTTCGTCCGCCAGGATGCTTGTATAGCCCATAAGAAGGGCCAAAGGCGTGCGCAGTTCATGAGAAGCGATGCTGATGAATTCAGCCTTCAAGCTCTCTACCCTCTTCCATGCCGATATGTCGTTGAGAACCACCACCCAGCCTTTGCTTTTCCCGGCCTCAACCCGTGAGATGGTAGCCAACAGGGTGCGCGGCAGCGGTTCGGTCAGTTCTATCTCACCAGTAACGGTGGAACGTTCCTCATCCCCTGCCTCTTGGAGAAGGCCGTCCAACTCTGAGGCCGGAAGCACCGTTGACACGGGTTGCCCGGCGATAGATTCGACTTTCTGCTCGATAAGGGCACAGAAAGCAGGGTTTGCGTCCTTGATGCAGAGGTCATCACCGACGACCAACAGTCCGCCGGTCATGCTGTCAAAAACGGCCTGCATCCGGCGACTTATCGCCTCCAGCGTCTCTCGCCTAGCTTTTTCCGCTTGATAAACCCTCTGCAGGTCACGACCATAGAGAATCGCCTGCTGTTGCGATAGCTTTAATTGCCGCTCCAGTTCTGAGAGTCCGTCGCTTGACATTTGTTCCCCCCTCCTCCAGCCAAACGCACGTTCTACTGCCTGTTCCCCCTCCTTGGAAGACTTATCGGCATATCCAAACAGCATTTGCACCCAATTCAGACGAATTATCCGCTGTATGCCATAACACAAGTATAGATGAGAAATTTCAATGGGGAGCTTCTATCATAAAGCAAAAGATATTATGACAAGCAAAAACAATGATGAGGACAAGATGACATCCTCATCATTAGTATATCATCGTATTTGGCCTTAGTCAATATTCTCCCAAACTATCCCGTTTCAAGTTTTGAGTAAAGCCCTTCACGCTCAACACGATTGTTAGTCTGTTATCATGATGACGGGCAGGGTGACGATGTAGACTCGCGGTCTCTCAACTACACTCAGGGTATCAGCACTATATGAGGTCTCTTCTTTCCCATTGGAGTCAACAGCCCGCACCTCGAAGGTGTGCAAGCCAGGGGCCAATAGCTCCGAGGTGAAGACAAAGCCCTCGCTGGTCTCGTCGAAAGCGCCATCGCTAGCTGTGGCCCCTTGCCACTGACCACCATCCAGCCGGTACTCCACCTGGACTACCGTTGCTCCATTTGTTGGATCGGTCGTGGCCAGTCCCGTGTAAGAAGGTGTATCATCTGTGGTGGGATCTGGCGAGTAGGGGTACAGTGCACTGTTGAGCGCCCCATCTTCGGGATCGAGGATAGCCAGGATGTCGCCTTCAGCCAATACCTGGCTGCCGCCGACCGAGTTGATTGCCCGCACGTCCACGACATAGACCCCAGGGGGTAGAGACTCTGTGGTGCAGGTATAGCTCTCACTAGCGCTATCGAAAACACCGTCGCCAGGAGCGGCTTCTTGCCATTCCCCACCGTTGAGCCGATAGTCCACACTGACAATGGTGTTGATGGTCACATCGGGCCATGCTGGGGAGGGGTAGGGGATATCCTCCACCGAGCCGAAGTAGGTGACGGCGCCTTCTGAGGTGGGGTTCTCAGCCTGGGGTTCCAGAGTGATCTGCAGGGTAGTATCCACCGGGTCCAGGACGTCATCACCGTCAGAATCCCACCAGCCGACCTGGCCGCGAGCGTAGTAGTCAACGGCCCCGCTTTGATAGGGCCATACCTGCCCACGCATGATACTGGCCTCGTTGGAAATGCAGCCCCCATATTGACTGTTCTGATTCTCCACGTACAAGTAGCCTGACCGGTAGGTGCAAGGCTGGCAAGCTGAATAGTACTGATCGAGGGCGTGGAAGATGTGACCCATCTCGTGGGCAGTCACAACGTCCATGTTGCTCGGGCCGTAGCTGCCGTTGCCGTAGGTCATGACCATGAAAGGCCCACCCAGGTAAGCATAGGCGAAGTAGCTGTCGGAGAACTTGTTGTCCCCATCATTGGAACTATCCACCACAAAGATGGTGAAAGCCCAATCAGTCTGGTACTGGTTGCGGAGAGCGTTGTTGTAGTCCCGCACGCGGGTGAAATACGGGGAAGAGCTGTAGCCCAGTTCCCCCATCACCTGGTCGATCCAGAGCATCTGGTCGGAGTGAGGGCGGTTGATGGGCTCGTATCCGGTGCTCGGCGGGGAGTTAAAGTGATCGTCGTAGTAGAAGGTCAGTTTTGCCCTTGGTTCGCGAACCGCCCACCAATTCATAGCAGCCACGATTTCGCTGAAAACATTTTGCTGTTCCTGGCTGGTCCAGTCCTCGGTGGAGGGGTCTATGCTGCCATCACTTTCGGGGAGGATGATACCCACTGCCACCCGACCGATCATGAACTCGCTGGTCTGATAGTAGCCAGGAGCTGAGGCAGCACCGATACTGCCCTGGGCAGTCGCCAGCACATCTCCGATGAGGTCGGGAGGTCCAATGAGATCGAGTGGGGAGAAAGCATCGTTGACCAGTTCCTCCCCCACCCATTGAACGGAAAGGGCGGCCTGCTGGGGCTGTTGGCTGGCAGAAGCAGAGTCCTGAGCTTGCCGAAGGGTGGTGTTCCAGACTTCCACAGCCTGCTGGGCTGTCTGGCCATAGGCTGCCACCGTGGAGGAGTCAAGGGAATCGCGATGGATAGATAGGATGCCTGTCTGGCCTAGGAGGGCTGCTTCATGACCTTGGGGCAGGGAGCCAATGAGAACATGGGTAGGAAAGACATGGACAATGCGTCCTCCCTCAGACTCGATGCGCTCAAGAGCCTGCTGCATGGCGGTTTCGTCAGCCGCATCTAAAATGATCAGCGCCTGGTCCGTCAAGCTGACTTGGGCGCTAACCGGCTTCAGGCTGACAAAGTCTCCCGCAAAAAGGGCGACAACCGTCAAAGCAAGACCGATTAGATTTCTTTTGCTCGACTGCTGTCTCTTCTTTCCCATCGCCTTTCTCCCCTGATCCACCATTCTTGGACAAGCTTCCCTAAGGAGTGGACCATTCAGACGGGTTCTGCGCAAGGTATCTGGCTAGGGCCTCACTCCCAACGTCATCAGTACCCTTCGGATAAACTCTAACTGACGATGGTTACCGGCTCATCGAGGGGGATATTGCCCAACGACTGCGTTACTACAAAGTGGCCGTGGTGAGCTTTTCTGACAGCGTCGACCACCCTGTCAGCTACCTCTAACTTCCAAAGATAGCCATCAGCGCCAGCACGGACTGCTTCCAGAACCAGGCTGGTGTAGCTGAGCATGGAGAGAATCACGACCTTGGCCCCAGGCACCTCACCATGGATCTCTTCAATGGCGTTAATGCCTGTCATCTCGTCGCCGATATATTGCGTGCCCAACAGGACGACATCTGCTTCCTTTTGGATATCCCCGGTGGAAACCAGGTAGATCAACTCTTCAGGGCAGGAGGCCACGCCCACAACTTTCATTCCTGATTCTTTCCACAGCAAAGCCAGGAGGGCCTGTCGCATGTAATAATCATCATCCACTATAAGCACTCGGATCTCGCCCGACATGATCTTACCTCCCTCGCCATGGTTTCTGTACTTACATGATACCACTCCTCGCCCACGAGTAGCAGCCCAACTGCTGATAGAATTGTATACTTCACAATTTGTCAGTTCCGTCACCCAGAAATAGAGCACCAAAAACCCCCACTTTTTAGGGGTTAAAAAGTGGGGGCTGAAAAAGGAATATCTCTTTCTTATTGAGGGTCTAGCTTTCTAAAGCACGTCTCCTTCTCTTCCCATTACTATTCATCGTCCCGAGCTACCAACCGCTGAAAAGCCTCGCTGCGGCTGCTGACTCCCAGGATCTCGTAGCCGGTTTTTATGTGTCCCCGCACGGTGTGCTCTGTGATGTCCATAGCCTCCGCTATCTCGGCGGCCGAAAGCCCATCAATGCAGAAGAGACGGATGGTTTCTGCCACCCGACTAGTCAGATCCAGATACTTCTTGTTGTCAGGGAAGATCTCAGCAGCTTCATGTCTCAGGTTGCCGACCTTGCCCAGGATGAGTTGGGCTACCGATTTAGTGACTACGAAACGCCCTTCGTAGACCCGCACGATGGCGCTAGCAATGCCTTCAGCCGCCTCGTTCTTCCACAGGTAGCCGTCGGCTCCAGCCCGGATAGTTTCAAGGATATAATCATCGTCACGAGTCATGGAGAAGATGAGAATCTTCACCTCTGGCATCCGCTGGCGGACCTCTCTCACGGCATCTATGCCGGTCATGGTGCTCTGCTTGTACTCCAAGTCCAATAGAACGACATCAGGCCGCAGCCCGCTTTCGGCTCCGGCGATCAGGGCAATGGCCTCTTCAGGAGTGGCTGCCTCAGCCACGACCCGAGTGCGCCGGTCCTTGGCCAAAAGGGTGGTGAGCGCCTGTCGCACGTAGTAGTCGTCGTCAACAATCAGAACTCGGATCCTCTGTCTCATTGAACCTGCCTCTTCAATCCGCAGCCTCGGTTGGTTGGCGGATCTCCCTTTTGCAAAGATCGTCAAGAGCTTATTCAGGTAGCCGGTTGGGCCAGTGGCAAACGAACGGTAAAAGAAGTCCCCACGCCCAGCTCGCTTTCGACGTCAATGGTTCCGCCGTGTTTCTCCACGATGCCGTAGCTAACGAAAAGCCCCAATCCCGTGCCTTTACCTCTCTCCTTGGTGGTATAAAAGGGTTCGAAAATCCAGTCCAGGTCTTGGCTGGCGATGCCATAGCCCGTGTCAGCGAAGACGATTTCCAGATAACGCTGATCAGTGGGGGACTCGCCCTGAGAAAGACGGGTGGTAATCGTTAGTTTGCCTCCTCCAGACATAGCATCGGCCGCGTTAACGATAAGGTTGATGAAGACCTGTTCCAGCAAACTGGGATCAGCACAGACGTAAGCTGTTTCACTCTGGTAGGCCCTTTCTAAAGTGATGTTCCTCCCAGTCAGCACATAATCGAGCATGGACAGGGTCTCATCTATCACTTCCCTCACAGAGATGGTTTCCCTCACCCCACTATCCTCGCGGGAGAAATCTATCAATTGACGCAATATCTTGCTCACCCGGTTCGCGATCTCCTTGATCTGCTCAACATAGCCTACGTCCTCCTCGCTCAGTTGATCCCGATTGGCCAGCAACAGAGCCGCATACATGCCTAGAGGGGCTAACACGTTGCCCAGGTCATGGGCGAAGCCTGCCGCCAACTGGCCGATGGTAGCCAGACGTTCAGCCCGCATCAGTTGCCTAGTCGTCATCTCCAATTGGGTGGCCTTTGCCTTCCTCTCGGCATAGGCCCTTGCCAAATCCTGGGCGTATCTCAGGCTTTGTTGCCTATTGGCCTCAAGCTCGGCTTTCAGTTTAATGAGTTCATCCTCCTGTCGCGCTTTCGGCAAGGTGAAACTGAAAGTGCTGCCCTCTCCCACACGGCTCTGAGCCCAAATCCTTCCCTCGTGGAGTTCTATCGCCCGCTTTGCTATGGACAGCCCCACACCCAATCCTTCTACTGACCGTGTCATATGTTCCTCAACCTGATAGAAAGGCGTGAATATCTTAGGTAGCTCTACCTGAGGGATACCGATCCCTGTATCTTCAATGTCTATTTGCCAGTACTCTTCCTCTTCCATGGCTCTCACTAATGCTTTTCCTTTCGGTCGGTTGAAGGCAACGGCATTTTCCAGGAGATGAGTCAGAACTCCCAACAACATCCCACGGTCACCCCAGACTTGCATGGGAGTAGTGGGGAGCTCTTCGCTGAGGACGATGCCTTTTCTGTCCGCCTCAGATTTGACATTGAAGATAGCATCATAGACCAACTGGCGCAAATCGAGCTGTTCTTGCCTGGCCTCGAGCGTTCTATCATCGGTGCCGACGAACTCTGTCAGTTCATCAATTGTCCTCCGAAGACGCTCGCTTGCCCTCCGGATAGCGTCCAACCGCCTTTGTGCTTCCTCGTCAAGGACTTCCGCCAGATCTTCCGCCAGAAGCTCGGAAAAGCCCATGATGGCAGTCACGGGCGTCCGCAGTTCGTGAGAAGCAATGGCTATGAACTCGTTTTTCAGTTCCTCGGTTCTTTTCTGGGCGGTCAAATCATGAAAAACAATCACCCAACCATAGCCCCCTTCGGTTTCCAGTCGTGACACGTCAGCTAGGAGGGTACGCCTCAACGGTTCAGCCAGTTCTATCTCGTGGGCAGCAGACTCGACTCTATGATCCTGCATCTGTTTAAGGATACTCCCTAGGCCGGCAGCTTTCATCACCTCGGAGAGAGGCATACCCAGCATCTCCTCACTCTCGCAGTCAAGCATGGCGCAGAAAGCCGGATTCACCTCAGTGATGGTGAAATTCTCATCGGTAACCAACAGCCCGCTGGTAGTGTTATCAAAGATGGCTCTCAATTTCTGAAGGGCAAATTCCAATGCCTCTCTCTTGGCCTTTTCTGCTTTGTAAACGCGCCGCAGGTCACGGCCGTAAATGAGGGCCTGCTTTTGAGACAGTTCTAACTTCCTCTCGATTTCCGAAAGCTCATCCTGTCCTTTTAGCATGAGCAACACCTTTCTATTTCGTGATCTGCAGAAGGATACCTATGATGCTATTATACCATATTTTGGAGAGGAACGTCCACTTAATCCCTTCCACAACCACATACAAAAAAACACCCTTTTCAGGGTGATTAGCTAGGGTGGTAGGATTTGGCGCGCCCGGCAGGACTCGAACCTGCAGCCTGCTGATTCGAAGTCAGACGCTCTATCCATTGAGCTACGGGCGCCTAATGCTAAATAGTATAACATATTACCACGGAGATGGCAATTCGGCGATAATGACCAGGATCCGTTCGGCCACGATGCCTCTACTCCCAACGAATTTCGCAACTCCGGCGTCGAGGGTTTCGTACCACAATAAGCTAATCGGCTCTCCAGGTCTGCTGGAGATAGATGGAGGGCTCCCTTTGGGGCCCCCGCGCTGCCATTTGCAGGCCCTTGCGGATGACACGTCTGGTCGCTTGAGATAATTCTAACTGATCGAGCTCCTTCTCCAAAGCCCAACTTACTTCTGCAGCATCAGAGGAGGCAATTGGATATCCTCTGCAGTGTTCGGCCAGCAGGTCAATGAGGACGTAGTGGTATCCGATCTGGCCGTCATCATCGGGGATAATCCGGTCAATGACCTCGATGACGTCTCTGATTTCGATCTCTATCCCGCACTCCTCAGCCACCTCACGCTCTGCCGCCTGGGCCACAGTCTCGCCCAGTTCGATCGCACCGCCGGGCAGGCCCCAGCGGCCCCGGCCTGGCTCTTTGCCACGCCTCACCAGCAAAATCTTGTCTCCTTTGACGACGACCACTCCCACGCCGGCGATGGGAGCTTGGGGATACTCGCGCTTCATAGTTGTATTATACCAACATTCCCCCACCTGTACCGCAACAGTGGTGAAAGTGAAAGCCGCTCACCGGACTCCGGGACGGCTTGATTGGGACCGTGGTGGGCGGTACAGGACTCGAACCTGTGACCTCCTCGGTGTAAGCGAGGCGCTCTGACCAACTGAGCTAACCGCCCATCTTGTTCTTGTATTTGGTGCGTAACAAGTGTCAAATAAGAGATCTCCTACAAGGCCGAGGCGCTGAAGGAGCAGACAGGTTTAAAAGGTATCCTTTCACATTACGACATCTTCTCCAGTATGTTTACCGGCCAGCCTATTTACCAGACGATGCACCTGCTGCTTTATCAGCTCCAGGCAACAAGACATGGAAACGGCTGCCAGGGCACTCCTCTTCGTCGTAACCCTCGCTCTCCGCCCACAGCCAGCCACCGTGGGCTTCCACGATCCCTCGAGCCAGGGGTAGCCCTAGCCCCAGACCACCTCCCATGAAGCTGGTCTTACTGGTGCTGTGCAAGGAGGGGTCCTTCACCTCGTAGAAGCGTCTAAAGATGCGCTCCTGATCTTCCTCAGCAATGCCAACACCCGTGTCCTCGACGATGACCTCCGTGAACTCGCCTTGACTCGCCGACCGGACATGGGGAGCGAGGATCTCTCCAGCTTCTATCACCCTGACGCTAAGGCTGATACGCCCCCCATCGGGAGTGTATTTGATGCTGTTGCCGATCAGGTTCATGAAGACTTGCAGTAGCCTATCTGCGTCCCCCTTCACGGGAGGCATTCCACTTAAGTCAGCGACAATGATTTCCTGCTCCCTCTCCTCAGCAAAAGTCTTGAGTTTCCTGACCGCTGCTGTGACGACATCCTTGAGCGAAACCGGCCCCAGGTGCAAGTTCAGTGTCCCGCTTTCAATCCTGGTCACATCGAGCATTTCTTCAACGATGGCGTTCAGGCGTTCCACGCCTCTGGCGATACCCCGAATCATCTCCATAACGCTATCATCCAATGGGGACATCGCCTCGCGTCCGGACTGGGCGAGCATACTCAGATATCCTTGAATAATCGTCAGGGGCGTCCTCAGTTCGTGAGCAGCAATAGAGATGAAGCGAGACTTCATCACATCCGTGTGTCGTAGCTCTTCATTGGCTTTCGTCAGTTCCTCAACCTTTTCCTGTAACTTGTCAACCAGCTTCTGACTGTACTCGCGCAGGTAGACCCTCTCTTCGGCTACGGCAACCATCTCCCGTTTGCCTGCCAGGAAGTCCTTGATTTGCTCGGGCAGCGTATCCACATTGATGGGCTTGGGAATATAGCCATCGCAACCAGCGGTAAGGGCCATCTCGCGATCTCCATCCATAACCCTGGCCGTCAAGGCTACGATGGGGGTATCTTTCAGACCTTCGATGCTTTTGAGCTTAGTTGTGGCTTCAAAGCCATCCATGCCCGGAATATTGATGTCCATCAAGATCAAATCCGGCAACTCTTCCTGGGCCATCTTTATCCCCGAAAGGCCATCCTCTGCCTCCAACACGGAGTAGCCGTGGGCCTCCAGCAGCCGCCTAACGAGCATTCTATTCATCAGGTTGTCCTCAACATAGAGAACCTTGAGCTTCTCGGTCATCGCCGGACATCCTCCCTGATCCCTGGGACACCCTCTATATCTCGGACCTCATCACTGGCAGGTAGGGTAAAGGAGAACGTACTGCCCACTCCTAGCTCGCTCTGCACCCACAACTGTCCGCCGTGCATTTCCACTAGGCGCTTACTGATAGGCAACCCAAGGCCCGTGCCCTCAGCTTGGCGAGCGGTGGAACTATCTAGCTGGCGGAACTCCTCAAAGACGGTAGGGATGTCTTCCTCAGAGATACCCATGCCGGTGTCGGTAACCGAGCAAAGGATTGAGGGCATGGAACGGCGTTGGCCGTCAAACTCTACCTCCTCGGTTATGCGCTTCGCCCTCAAGGTAATAGTCCCCTTTTCAGTGAACTTGACTGCGTTAGACATCAGGTTGAGGATGACCTGGCGGATGCGCACCCGATCCGCATAGACAGTAGGCAGATTCTCATCTACTTCATCAACGAGCTCGATGTTCTTGTCCCCAACCAAAGCAAGAGTTGTAGCCATGATACCGACCGCGATCTCGCTGAAATCGAGCATCTCTCTGTGTAGCTCCATCTTGCCAGCGGCAATCTTGGTGAAATCGAGGACATCGTTGACTAGGCTCAGCAGATGTTGACTGCTGGTGTAGATGGCTGCCAGATCAGTGCGTTGCAACTCGTTCAAAGGACCATCAATCTCATTCAAGATGAGCTTGGTGAAGCCAATGATAGAGTTGAGGGGCGTACGCAGTTCGTGGGATATGGTAGCCACAAACTCGTTTTTCAAGCGATCGGCCTCTTTTAACTTCTCGTTGGCTGCTGCCAGTTCACGGTTCAACTCCCGCCACGGGTTAAGGAGTTGTCCCTCCAGGATCAGAAAGGCGTATACCAACGAGGCTGCTGTCATCAAGATGGAATTCAGAGGATAACGACCGACAACAGGCAGCCCCGTTAGCACACCCCCCAACACGGCCAGAGCTCCCCCCAGGGCGAACAATAGCTTCGACCTTTCAACCACGGCCCTCCTTTGTCTGGCTTCATACAGAGGCCACAAGAGTACCCCTTCAGCCAGAGCAAAATAGGCCAGACAATAGATCACTGTAATCGAAAGCCAAGCCCCAGTTTCGTAGTGAGAAACTATGCTGCCATCGGAGGCAACATGGACCCAATCCCAATAAGTTTCCCCCAGCATACCAGCCCAGATAACCAGCAGGCCAAGCAGCCCAATGGCTACCGTAGCTCGCTTGAAAGTCGGGCTGATCAGCTCACCCTCTTCAAGGCTCATCCCATACAAGATCAAGGGCATGGCGAACAGGCCAGCAAAGGACAGCCGTAGCCACGTATCCGGATTGCCCAACCCAAGCAGCAAAGTCAGGCGCAGCATAATAGTACCCAAATTCCACCAAGCGATGGTGAACATAAGGGCACAGAAGAGCCAGTTCAAGCGCCGGCGGGCTTGGAGCAGGATCGAGAAAGCCAGCCCCAAAGGTATGGCTATGCCAAGTATCTTGATGATGGAGATGGTCAATGGCACCCACATAGGACCTCCCTCCAAAGGCGAGCAATGTAGCTGGCGAGCTTGTAGAAAAGGAATCTACCAAGACCTTCGCTCAATCCAGAAAGGCTACCACCATCCCCAATACTATTTTATACCGAAAAAGCAATTTGAGCAAGAAACGAGAGGGTAGCTTAGGATAGTGAGATTCAGCCGCCAGACCAGGCAGCGCTCTGTTTCAGAGGAACAGCCTCGACAGGAAACGAGGCGAAAGGACGGTCCTGGGCGATTCAACCCCGATGACGACCAATCCAAAGGTCAGGGCAAAATCTGAGTCTTGTTGCATCCGTCTGACGAGGCGGTTGAGCAACCAGGGATACTTGAAGAAAATGCGCACAAACCTGGCCACTCGATGGTCAGCCCCATAACGGCGGTGCAAGGCCTGGCCATAAGCTGAGAGGGCAGCCTCGGAAAAGTCGCCGCTTTCCAGGGCGCATCTGGCGTGGGTGGCCGCCATCTCGCCGCTCTCCAGAGCATAGGCTATACCCTCGCCGGAGAGAGGATTCACCAGGCCAGCCGCTTCTCCGGCCACCAGCACCCGCTGGCCATAGGGCCGCGTGCCACGCAGATCCGTGCGCAGCGGGTGGCCTTGCACTGGGGAAACCATTTCAGCCAACCGCAGGCGCTCACGGGCGTAAGGGTTGTTGGCTACGAACTGCCGCATCACTTTGGCCAGACTGAGACTTCCCTCCTTCACCGTTGAGACGAGGGTGCCTGTACCTACGTTTACCCGTCCCCCGCCCAGTGGGAAGATCCAGTCGTAACCGGGCATGATGACCCGTTCGAAGTGAATTTCCGGTCGGTTCTCGGGTCCCACATCTCCTTCAAAATAGGCGCGCACGGCTACCAGATCTGGCGGCCGCCGGATCAAACCCAAGCGCTGGGTTAAGCTAGCCTGACCACCGTCGGCAGCGATGGCTAACTGGGCATCCAGGTAGACGGTCTGCCCGTTCCTTTCCCCCCTCAAGCGCAGTCCATCTTTCCACTGTTCCAGACTCGTGATTTTCGCACCTTCCAGGAGTCGGGCTCCGGCCACTGCTGCCCGCTCAACGACAGCCTCATCCAGGCTGATGCGGGGAATGACCCGGCCATAAGAAAAACCCTCCGGGCGCTCAGGCTGGATGCGGACCGCCTCACCGTTAGGCGACGAGAAGAGCATCACCTCGGGCTCGGGGAATCCTCTGAGCCAATCGCCCAGCCCCATGCGCTCCAGCACCACCAGGGCCCGCGAGGCCAACCCATCGCCACACACCTTCTCACGGGGAAAGACTTCCCGGTCAACCAGAAGCACATCAATCCCAGCCCCAGCCAGAAGATAAGCGGCCGACGCGCCGGCTGGCCCTGCCCCAACTACTATGACGTCGCTTTTCATAAATCCTTCCTCTCCTTATACCTCCCTTCCATTTTCCATGTGCTTTGGACAATCCAGGTTCGTTCATGTCAACCCTCCTTCAGGTTGCCAATTCAACCTGAAGGAGGGTGAACCTATCCTCTGACAGGCATTAGCCCCAATTCACATACCGGACGACATCGTTACATTTTTGCCTGCGATCTGATACCACAGCAGGCCGCCCAGCGCGCCTAGCCCGGCCATCAGCAAGACCTCGACTAATCCGAAACAGCAGGCGCCGCCGACGGTCCCGGCATAGTAAGCGGTCGGGGCACTGCTGGTGGGCAGTCCCAGTCCTTGCAAGAGGTCTGCCGCGCCCTCTGGGCCAACGAGTATGACATTCGCCACCCCGCCAGCCAGATGACCGATCAGAGCCCCCACGCCGCCGATGGCTCCAGCGCCTGCGCCAGTTTGAGCGGAAGCGCCGGAGGCCGACGGCTTGTCGAACACACTCGCCAGATAACCAGCGCCCGCGCCCGCCAGAAGTGCCAGACACGGAACACAGAGCGGTGTGATCAGGGCGGCCCCGATTGTCAGAACCAACATCACTACGCCAATGATCAATCCTGACTTTAGCATGTTAGCCTCCTCGTTGGGGAATTGTTGGACAGTCTAGCTTTGCTTCTCATCTGCTTAAGGCAGGTCACTTGCCACGCTTCCTCTGTGAAGCAAGTCACACCCAATGCCAGATGTCTCGCTCATCACGGAGTGCGGCCTCTACGTACTCGGCAACCGCCTTCTTGCGGCCTTTGCTCAGCTTCAAAATCGCCAGATGTATCCGCTTACACTCTTCCGGCGAGCCTCTTCGATACCGTTTCAACTGCTCGATAACGTACTCACGGTCCTCGGATGGAAAATCCTGACTGATTCTTCTCAAGACCCCTGTGCCCAGCTCACCCTCCGTGGCTTTGGCAGAAACGGGCTTCCTGCGGCGCGCATCACCGATGGTCCGCAGCCCATGGCTGAGGGTACCGAGGACGGCACCGAGCAGGCCGCCCACTACAATCCCGGCGGGGAGGAAGAGAGCCACCAGGACCGCGATCTCTGCACTCCCGTACTGCTGGGACATCCCTTTGGCCTCTCTCAAAGCCATGACGATGGGCAGCCACACCAGGAGATAGGGCAAGGTGACTCTCAAGATGGCTTTGAGGTCCATTTTCGACCCCCTCAATCATTCCGTCTTCAAGGAGAGGGCGGCTCTGCCTCCGCGAATGCCCCTCAAAAGTTCAGGACAGGCCCTTTGACCGAACTCCCGATAGGTTCTAATCAATAAACCGGTTCGACATCTTGAAGCACCGCCAC
>Ga0180437_10007324_pt1 | contig 14393 bp, 18 predicted proteins | sample SS_ome_4_FD_132410 | JGI IMG/M metagenome (GOLD analysis project Ga0180437, IMG submission 132410) | Hypersaline lake sediment archaeal communities from the Salton Sea, California, USA - SS_3_D_1 metaG | ecosystem: Environmental > Aquatic > Non-marine Saline and Alkaline > Hypersaline >...
CAAGCACCGTGTCTTTAAGGACGGCGATGGCATTGTAGGCACAAACATCGGCACATTTGCCGCAATAGTTGCATTTCTCTTCCACTATCTCAGGGATGGGGAGGAAAACAGGTTTGCTTTGGAGAACGCGAGGCTTCAGGAATAAATGAGCATTGGGTTCTTCAACATCGCAGTCTAAGAATTGAACGGAGGTATGCCCATCCAAAGATTGCGCCAAGTTCACGGCGATTGTCGTCTTTCCTGTTCCTCCTTTACCGCTGGCAATTGAAAGAATCATGGGATTCTAATCTTTTTTCCTGCGCCGATTTTTATAAAATCATCTTTGTATTCTTTGGAAAAGATCAGGCTGCATTTGTCACCGGAACAGTGGCACGGGCCCACTTTTTTTACTCCTAAGGACCGAAACCTGGCGATAATTTCTCCTAATTCTTTCTCAGAAAAACCTGATAAATGGAAGCCACCCAAGACCATGCAAACATCTTTTTTTTGAAGCTCTTTAGCTGTAGAGATTATCTTGACGATCCTGGGATGTGCGCAACCTGTTACAACGACGAGACCTTTATCCGTATCGAGAATGAGTGATTGCTCCTTGATCCAGCCTGGAATCACTCCTGTAGTGTAAGCCCCTTCACATATTTTCTGAAAGTCATCGACTTCAACGACAGTAGCTCCTGCTGATCTTATGGGCTCCTTGAAACTTGAAGGAAAGAATTCAGGAAGCCAGACTTCCATTTGGGAATTTTGTGTCAGGAGAATGTCAAGGCCACCTGTGTGATCTTTATGGGCATGGGAGAGAAAAATCAGATCGATCTCTTCAGGAAGGATTCCGAGTTTTCCCATGTTGGCAAGCAATATGTCTCCGTTTTTTCCTGTATCGAAGAGGATTGATTTTTCCAACCCTTCAATAAAGCAGCAAAATCCCCAATCTTTCTCAATATCTTCGTCAAAGGAACGATTGTCATAGACAATCGTCATCCGGATTTGCTGATTGGTATTCATTGTCTAATCTCTTCGGCACGTTCCCCCATCCGAACAGGGCGGCGTTTCACATCGTTCGGATGAACCACAACAGGTTGAACCTGCAGGAGAGGAACTTCCTCTGATAACAACCGATGGTGTAGAGAATATCTTTTGGAGATTTTTGCTGTTGCACTCGGAGCAGGATAACGGGGATTTTCGATGAGGAGACCGGACAAAAACTTCCGTGACTTTGCCGCATTCCTGACATTTGTACTCATAAATTGGCATTTTCACCCTCACCGTGTCATTTTAGTCCCACACTTGGGACATGATCTTTGGTTACAGGGATTGCCTCTCTGGTGTGGAACTCTAGTTCTGCAGGATGGGCATACGCAATAACCTCCAGGCCCTAAGCTTTTGCCTCCCATTCGACCACGGCCACCTCCTTGACCTTGTCCTCGCTCTCCTCCTTGCATTTCAACCTCCTTCGTCAGTTATAAGCCTCCATGATGGATGCATCCTCCTTCATTAAATCCCCAGCTATTTCCTTCATGTCCATCTTTTCCCAAAAGGATAGTTTGTTGTGAGCTTCTAAGTACTTAAGGGGAATAGGATGGGTTCCGATAACGACGGGCAATCCATAATGTGACTCTATGAATTCTTTGAATTGTCTGATTCGAGGACAGGGAGGATAACCGACAACAAGACCCGTAGCCAGGTGAATGACGTCGGCTCCGTTCTTTTCCATTTCTTCGGGGACATACTCTATATTTCCTCCAGGGCATCCTCCGCAATAGGAATAACCAACAATCTCGATGGATTCATCCTTTGCATAGCGAGAAAAGCCACCCACTCTTTCTCTCACAGCCCTAAAACATTTTCCGCCGCCACAGTCTTGATAACGACCGCAAATGATGATTCCAATCCTTTTCATTCATTACTCCTTCTCGTTATTGTTGATTCGATGAAGATTTTATTCTCACTAGATTCGTCTTGTTTTGATTTTTTTTCTGATTCTTTTCGAGAGAGTTTCCTATCAAGCCAATTTCCGACAAGCATGGAAGCGAAAGCGAAAAATGTTCCTCCCATGGTAGATTTTCTTCCTTTTCCTCTGCCAGTTCCCGGTCCTAATCCTTGGAGACCGGGACCATTCCCTTTTGGCATGTCTCTCACCTCCTATGTTCGGGAAAAAACTTTAATAGAAATATTATGGCATAAGTCTTTTCAACGGGTTTTTGCTTTCATAATGTTTTCGACGATATTTATGAAAGCCTTGCCTGCCTGAGACTCGGGCTGAGAGGCCACAAAGGGTTTTCCCTCATCCCCGGAGGTAACAATTTTTGGGTCAATGGGGATTTTCCCTAAAAATGGAACTCCTAATTCAAGGGCGGCTTTGTATCCTCCACCTTCTTTGAATAAATCGATTCCTTCTCCACAGTGAGGGCAGACCATACCGCTCATGTTTTCGATTATTCCAATGACTTTAAGGTTGAGTTTCAAGGCAAAGACGACAGCCTTCCTAGAATCCATAACAGATACATCTTGAGGTGTCGTCACAACAACTGCTCCCGTAGCGGGTATAAGCTGAGCGACCGATAAGGGCTCATCACCAGTCCCTGGCGGAGAGTCGATAATGAGCCAATCAAGATTTCCCCAATCCACATCCCCTAAGAATTGCTGAATAGCCTTCATCTTCATCGGCCCCCGCCAGATAACCGGGATACCGGGATCCTGCAAAAGAAAAGACATCGAGACCAATTTTAAATTTGCGTTCACCTCCACTGCTTTTATCCCGCTAGCAGAGAAGTCCATTTGTTTGTCTTCAACTCCCAGCATTTTGGCCAAGTTAGGACCATGGATATCCACATCCAGAAGCCCGACCTGAAGCCCTTTTCTGGCAAGTGCCAGGGCAAGATTAGCTGCAACGGTGCTTTTTCCCACTCCGCCTTTTCCGCTGAAAACGAGAAGCCTGTTTTTTATCTTGGCTAAGGTCCTGTCGACCTTAATATCTTCTTCCTTTTTGTTTTCTTCCTTAGCTTTTTCAGCCATTAATTCCTCTCGGATCTAAATTTAGCGAGTGCATCCTCGACCTTTCCGCTTATGTTGGTTATCACTTCAATACCTGACGATTGGAGGACTCTCTGCGCGTTGGGACCACAATTTCCTGTCAGCACAGCCTGAACATTTTTAGTTGATACCAACTGGGCAGTTTGTATTCCCGCTCCGTGATCCGCTTCGATATTTGGGTTTTCAATGACTTCAAATTCCTGGGAATCAGGATCAACAATGAGAAAATATCGGGCTCTGCCGAATTTGGGATCCACTTCTGCATTGAGGTCTGTGCCTTCCGCTGTGATACAGATTTTTGCCCCTGCTGAATGCTGGATTTTTTCTTCGTGGTGTTCGCAAGGAGAATGGGCCTGCAGCCCATGTGTGTGGTTGCAAAGATCATCTCCCGCTTCGATTTCCTGCCGGATGAATTTTTCGATTATTTCATCGACAGGCCCCTGCACGCCAATGATTGTTTCGATATTCTTCTGCGCAAACAAGCCTTGTGCCCTGGGACCCATTCCGCCGGCTATGATGCAGTTCACGTTTTTCTCCGAAAGGTATTCGGGTAGAAATCCGGGTTGGTGGCCCGGATTAGGAATTTCTTCCTTGGTCAATATCTGCCCTTCTTCGATTTCTACAATCGTGTAAGACTGACATCGGCCAAAATGGGCGGAAACATACCCTTGATCTGTTGAAATAGCTACTTTCATTTTGACTCCTTTTTCGCGGTATTCTTCAGAATCCAGATTTAATTACGGATCATTTTTATCTTGGGAAAATTTCAGAGAGAAACATTCCCTCCTCTTCTGCTCAGAGTGAAATCTCACTATTTTCTGTATGACTGCAAAAAATATTATGTATTTACAATGATTCTGATCTGCCCTTTCCCAAAGAGTTAGATAAGGCCATCCTTATCCTTTTTTTTTATGGGTTATTCTTCTGTTTTTGTTTCTTCAATTCCATCTGTCTCTTCTTAAGCAAATCCAGTTCCTCTTCCAGAATTTTCATCTGATCTGCCAGAACATCCATTTCCTGAGTTTCGGATAATGGCGGATATGGCTCGTATGGATGAGGATAAGGATATCCCAAAAATCTGCCAAACCCGGCATGTCGCCATCCACGACCTCTGCCAAAACCTCTTCCGAAACCTCCGCCTCGACCGTATCCATAGCCTGGCCCTCCATGCATAAAACCTGGACCGGCAAACCCTGCGCAGTAACCCATGCTGCGGCCAGTCATAGGTCCATAACCCATAGGTCCTGTTCTATCGCCTCTTGGCATCTCTTTCACCTCCTTTCTTGAGTGAATTTATTTATTTGCATTTTTCGCACAAGCCTAAAAATTCAATGTTATGATCCTGGATCACAAAATTGTATTTTTTTGCCAACCTCTCTTCCGTCTTTTTCACAAGGCTCAATTCTTCGTCCAAGAATTCACTGTAGTCGATGATTCTCCCGCAACTGGTACATATCAGGTGATGGTGATGGTCTTCTTTTTCACGTGATTTGAACTCATACCGGCTCTGTCCGTCTCCGAGAGTCAGCTTGGTTACGACACCCATTCGGGCCAGCAGGTCGAGTGTGCGGTAAACTGTGGTCAATCCCATTCCAGGATATGAGTTGAAGAGAGAAGCATAAATTTCTTTAGCACTCATGTGTTTCGAAGATTTGCTTAAAAGTTCAAGGATCGCCTCCCGGGGCATCGTCCATCGAGAAACATGACCTTTAAATCTGTGTCTCAATTTATGAGGTCTGGACATTTTAATTTTCCTTGTTGACAATGATTATCATTATCAATTAGAATATAGCTCATGTTTCATGTGTTGTCAAGGAGAACCTTGATGAAATAATAAAAAAAGAATTTTAAATGGAGGAGTTATGCCGAACATCGCAGAAAAAATGGATGGAAAAAAATTCATGTGGGATCAGCAAAATTATCCCACTGAAAAAGAGGCGCTGGACAAATTGGCAGAGTATGAAAAGAACGGATTCGAAACGCGACTTGTTAAAAAAGAAAATCAGTTTCTCGTGTATACGAGGCGCGTCGTTACGGAAATCGTCATAGAGGAAGGAGGCCAGCCGTTATGAAAGGATCCGTGCTTATTGTCGGAGCCGGTCCCGCAGGTATGCGGGCAGCCGCAGAATTGATCAACCAGGGTTTCAAAGTCATTCTCGTGGAGGAAAAACCCACGATAGGCGGCAAAATGGCGCAAATCGATAAGATGTTCCCATCGAATGAATGCTCGACGTGCACCATACTTCCGCGCATGCTGGAACTCACCAGCAATCCCAACATGACGGTCGTAGCCTTCGCAGAAGTTAAGGGCATTGACGGAGAAGCAGGGGATTTTAAGGTCAAAGTCCTCAAAAAACCGAGATATGTCGATCCTATGAAGTGTACGGCGTGCACGGATTGTTTTCCTGTTTGCCCTGTTGGAGGCATTCCGATGGAATTCAACTTCGGCAGGGGAGCACACAAGGCCATTTATTTTTATTCCCCTTTTCCGCCAAGAAAGGCTTTGATCGACCCTGAAAAATGCACCTATATTCTTGAAGGGAAATGCGGAGATAAGGAAGTCCCTCCCTGCGTTGAGGTCTGTGAGCCAGAGGCCATTGTGTTCGGCCAAAAACCCGCAGAGGTAGAATTTAATGTGGGCGCGGTTATTTTGGCCACAGGCATGGATGAAATGAAAACAGAAGCACTAGAAACATTGGGATATGGAAAGCTACCCAATGTCCTCACAGCGCTCGAGTATGAACGCCTGCTTTCAGGCCTTGGCCCGACGGGCGGTGTTGTAAAACGCGACGACAAAAAAGAACCTCGATCTATTGCATGGTATGTCCTCAGCAATCCATCGCCTACCGGTTTTATGACTGCGGTGGCGGAGGCAATGGGTACCATCGAAAGAAATCCGGATGCTTCTGTTTCTGTTTTTTATGAGGACATAAATCTGGCAAGAGACGATTATGCAAATTTTTACCACCGGGCAAAAGAGTCCAATATAAACTTCATCAAAACAGACTGTATATCTGTTGCTGAAGGAGAAGACGGGAATGTCGATTTGACATACGATAAGGAATCTTTCCATGCAGAAATGTTCGTTCTGGTCCCACCTTATGCTCCTACTGAAGGCACACTTAAACTTTCAAAAACGCTAGGATTGGAAGTCGATGAATGGGGATTTTACAGCAAAAAAACAGATGATACCCATCCCATTCATACAGCCAAAGAAGGAATTTTCGTATGCGGAAGCGCCCAGGAGCCAAAGGGGATAGATGATTCCATAATCCAGGCGTGTTCCGCGGCATCACACGCAGCAGCATTATTAGCTCCGTCTAGGAGAACGGAATTGGTGCCTCCGCCGGAAAAAGATATTTTACCCGTAAAGCCGGGAGATGAACCGGCAACTCTAGCGGTTATATGCCGCTGCGGTGTAAATATCGCAGGGCTTCTTGATTTGGACGAACTTGTTGATTACACTAAATCGCTGCCGCATGTCAAACATGTGGAAGTGACCCCCTTTGGCTGCGACGGAGTAGCCATAAGGGAACATTTAAAGACAAAAGACTACAACAGGCTCATCATAGGCGGCTGTTCGCCAAAAACTCACGAAGACCTTTTTTCTCTCCATACAGAAATGGGAGGACTCAATCGCTATCTGATGGAAATAGTTAACTTGCGCAACCACTGCACGTGGGTGCATTCGACCGATAAGCCGAAAGCCACAGAAAAAGCAAAAACACTCATGAGAATGGGGGAAAGCCGTGCCGCACTGCTTGAATCTCTCGATGATATCCATGTGACTGTGACGCCAGCCTGCCTTGTCATAGGTGGGAATCCGAGCGGCATTGCTTGTGCGCTAAAACTGGGACAAGCCGGCCTCGATGTTTATCTTGTTGATAAAGAAACGGATCTTGGCAAAACAAAAGAAAATCAAAACAGATTTGTGGAGAAAATGATAGTCGAATTGAATAGTAATGATAAAGTGAAGGTTCGCACAGAGGCCAAAGTGGGAAGAGTTGAAGGCTTTGTCGGAAATTTCAGAGCAGAAATCGTTAAAAACAGTGGAAACGAGAGCATAGACATTGGTTCTGTTGTTGTTGCAACCTCCGGTGATATGAGAGCGGAATCAGACAATGGAGATTTCGAAAAAGATCTTCTTCTTCAAAGGGACGATAAAAATTTCTTTATCGGAATGCTTGGGATTTTAAACCCCCTCGATTTTAATACGGATGGCGTATTCAAGTGCGGATCTGCACGAAAAGCGATGGGCATTCTTGACGCCATCATTGATGGCGAAGGGACGGCCTCACGCGTGGCAGGGATTATCTCAAAACAGGAACTGGTCAAATCTCCAGCAATCTCGGTGGTAGTGGATGAGAAGTGTGACGGTTGCGCCTACTGCATCGAGCCCTGTCCTGCCCAAGCTTTGACACTCATTGAATATATGCAAAAGGACAGCGTAAAAAAGACAGTCGAAGCCAATGAAGCTATCTGCCGCGGATGCGGCGTTTGTATGGCGACATGTCCGAAAGAGGGGATTTTTGTCAGGCATTTTAAACCGGAATATTTTGAAGTCCTGATCAATTCCGTTACAGGGAGTGAATAAATGTCCAATGAATATGAGCCTATCATCATAGCCTTTTGCTGCAATTGGTGTTCCTACGCGGCGGCAGATTCTGCGGGAACGGCACGTCTGCAATACCCGTCAAATGTTCATATCATCCGCTGCATGTGTTCGGGCATGGTGCATCCCAATTATGTCATGAATGCCTTAACCCAAGGCAGGGCTGATGGAATTCTAATGTGCGGGTGCCATATTGGCGACTGCCATTATCAGGATGGCAATAAAAGGGCAGAAAAAAGAGCTGAAGCCATTACGTTGATGCTCGAAGACTTTGGATTGGAAGAAGAACGCTTCAGATTAGAATGGATTTCAGCCTCAGAAGGACCCAAGTTTGTCGAGGTCGCTCGAGAGATGACAAGAGCCTTAAAAGAACTTGGTCCAAATCCGTACAAAACTTAGAAGAAATCCTTTCACCTGCAGAAGATGCCAAAGTGAGGAAAGAGTTAGTACTCTCTACAAAAAAGTGAAAATGATAGCTTTTGGTCCTGTGCCGTCTAGGCGTTTGAGACGCAGTCTGGGAGTTAACAACATTCCGCCAAAATTCTGTTCATATTCATGTATTTACTGTCAGGTGGGCAGAACATCAAATATGCAAAATATCCGCAGATTATTCTATACACCAGATGAAATTGTTCAGGATGTAGAGAAAAAAATTAATGAAAGCAGACAAAAAAAAGAGCTTATTGACTACGTGACTTTTGTTCCTGATGGCGAGCCCACGTTAGATATTAACTTCGGCAATGAGATTGAGCTTTTAAAAACATTGGGCATAAAGATCGCAGTTATCACAAATTCTTCATTGATTTGGAGCAAGGATGTACAGTTTGAATTGGCCAAAGCGGATTGGATTTCCTTCAAGATAGATGCTGTAAGTCAAGACATCTGGCACAAAATTAATAGACCCCATGGAGCTCTAAGACTTAATAAAATCCTACAGGGGATAAAGGAATTTGCACAAAGCTTTAAGGGGGAATTAGTCACAGAAACGATGCTTCTTCAAGGCCTTAACGATAATATCGATGAGATAGCAAAGGTTTCCGATTTTGTTGCCCAGATAAAACCGGACAAAAGTTATATCGCCATTCCCACAAGACCACCGGCAGAAAAACACGCTGTTTCTCCGACCGAAAAAGTCATTAACTTGGCATATCAGGTTTTTAGGGAGAAATCGATACCTACAGAGTACTTGATTGGCTATGAAGGAAATGCCTTCGCTTTCACTGGGAATGTTGAAGATGATTTGCTGAGCATTACATCTGTTCATCCCATGAGAGAAGATGGAGTTAGAGAGTTTTTGACAATAGCTAACGCGGACTGGGGTGTTATTAAACAATTGAAGAGCAAGAATAAATTGGTGGAAGTAAAGTATAACGATAAGAAATTTTATTTAAGAAAATTCAATTGATCAAAAAGTGACGTCATGTTCAAAATCGATCCTTTTGAAAAACACACATCAGAATATGAGGCATGGTTTGAAAACAACAGGTTTGTGTATGAGTCTGAGTTAAGGGCCATAAAAGAGCAATTACCCAAGAAGGGAGAAGGCATTGAAGTGGGCGTAGGAAGCGGCCGATTTGCCGCTCCCCTAGGCATCCGACTTGGTATAGATCCATCCAGCAAGATGAGAGAGATTGCCCGAACAAGGGGCGTGGTCGCGATCGATGGAGTCGCAGAGAAACTTCCTTTCGATGACTGCCGTTTCAACTATGTCCTCATGGTCACGACGATATGTTTTTTGGATGACATAGAAGCGGCCTTTAAGCAGGCACTCAGGGTGCTAAAACCAGGCGGCCATTTGATCATTGGTTTTATCGATAAGAAGAGTCCTGTGGGCATATCATACGAGCAGCGGAAGAGTGAGAGTCTTTTCTATAAAACCGCTACGTTCTATTCTGTTGATGAGGTGAATTCATATTTGCAAAAAACAGGTTTTATAAATTTAAAGTTTACACAAACGCTCTTCCGTCTTCTATCGGAGATAGAAAATCTCGAACCTATCAAAAAGGGATACGGCGAGGGATCATTTGTGGTGGTAAAGGCATCAAAGCCAGAGGCAACATGACAAATTTCAAGCACGCGGATGATAAAAAACAGAAAAATTTGATGATTTCTTTCTATAAATCATTCAAGAGTTTCAGCGCCTCGCTCCCAGTTTTGATCGGCATTGTTTTGCTCTTAGGATTGTTCCGTGTGAATGTTTCCCCCCAATGGATTTCCTCAGTTTTCAGAGGGAACTTTTTGAGAGATGTTTTGATTGGCTCCGTGTTTGGCAGCATTTCAGCAGGCAATCCCATCACGAGCTACATCATAGGGGCCGAGCTATTAAAGGAAGGAGTCAGCCTTTTTGCCGTCACTGCCTTTTTAGTCGCTTGGGTCACGGTAGGTATCATTCAGCTTCCCGCAGAAGCGGCTATCCTCGGGAAAAAATTCGCCCTTGGAAGAAATCTCATCAGCTTCTTTTTAGCCATATTTGTCTCGTTAGCAACAGTGACCGTATTGATGATGATCGGATGAAAAGCAAAATAAAAAAGGAAAAAGAGAAAGGAAGACGGATGGGCCTATATTTTCTAGGGTTCGTTATTCTTTTATATTTATTTATTTTTTGCTTTGACTTCGAGAATGCATATAACTCCCTGAAGGCAAGCGGGGAGATTTTGATAAAGCTGATTCCCATTTTGGTTCTGGTTGTTTTTCTTATGGGTTTGTTGAATTATTTCCTGAAACCCAAAGCCATTTCAAAATATCTAGGGAAAAGTTCAGGAATCAGAGGATGGATCCTCGCTGTATCGGCAGGAATCATCAGTCACGGTCCCATTTATGCCTGGTATCCTCTCTTAAAAGAACTCCGTAAACAAGGGATGAGGCAGGGACTGGCCGCAGTCTTCCTTTATAACCGGGCCATAAAGATACCGCTATTGCCGATGATGACCTTCTACTTTGGGGCCGCGTTTACCGTCTTATTGCTTGTATTCACGGTGATAGCGTCCCTTATTGAGGGGAAAATCATCGAAATGTTGGAAGGCTAAGTCCTGTTCAGCATGTTTTTTCTGATCGATCATCCTGATGCGTGATTTTTCGTGGAAAGCGCCAAGGAATGGTATAATGCTATTTAATGTTGATTTTTCAGTAAAACCGAGAGCGAAAATTTTAATTCGAGGTTTATTATGATTCTAGTCAACGCAAAAAGCCTAACAAAGGTCTACAGTTTGGGAGAAATCAAAGTGGAAGCTCTCAAATCCGTGAGCTTCGAAATAGAGCCTTCCTCCTTTATTTCTTTTATTGGCCCCTCAGGCAGTGGAAAAACAACTTTGCTCAATCTTATCGGATGTCTGGATAAACCCACTTCAGGGACTTTGGAGGTGTCTGGCAGGAACACCGCTGATCTGACTCGTGAAGAAGCGGCTGCTTTTCGAGGAAAAAATCTTGGGTTCATCTTCCAGGATTTCAACCTAATCCCAGTCCTGACGGTTTACGAAAACGTCGAATACCCGCTTTTGATCGTACAAAATGTCCCCGGAGAGGAAAGGAAAGAACGGGTCCACACCCTCCTGAGCACAGTCGGGATGATCGATCAGAAAAACAAATACCCTGACCAGATCTCCGGGGGTCAAAAACAGAGGGTTGCCGTAGCCCGAGCTCTGGTGACAAACCCCAGGCTTGTGCTCGCTGATGAGCCGACGGCAAATTTGGACAGCAAAACCGCATTTATGGTTATCGACATCATGCGGCAGATGAAGGAGGAATTTGATGTGACCTTTATCTTTTCCACGCATGACCCGAAGATCGTAAGCGAAGTAGAGACGGTCTACACCCTCCATGACGGGGTGCTTACCGATCGAAAAGAAGGGAAGGGAGGCCGGCATGTTTAAGCTTACCAAGATTGCTGTGCGCAATCTGTCGAGATACAAAAGAAGGACTTTTTTGACGTCCTCTCTCATTGCGATCGGTGTCATGTTTGTTCTGGTCTTCATCGCAGCCTCCGGGTCGTTCAAATACATCATGATCGGCCAGATCACAGATTCCATGCTCGGACATCTCCAGGTCCATAAAAGGGGATATGTGGCCTCTATCGATAGCCTTCCGCTGACGTTGAACCTCAGTGCAAAAGCAGAGGAAAAGCTTGAAAATACCCTGGAAAACATACCTGAAATCGAAGCTTTTTCACCACGCATAAAATTCGGCGGGATGTTCAGCAACTTTGTCGAGACAACGAATATCAGGGTAAACGGTGTCTACCCCGAAAAAGAGATCTCCACAGTTCCGCTATTCCTTTCCAGGATAAAACAGGGAGAAAAAGCCATAAAAGAAGGGGAGATCTTGATCCCCGAGCTGCTCGCGAACGGACTGAAAACGAAGGTTGGGGATACCGTCGTCGTGATAGCGACTAACCGGGATGGATCGGTCAACGGCAAACAATTTGTTATCGGAGGCATCATCGAAAGCGTGACCGGCCCCGGAGGACGAGACGGTTATATGCACATAAACGATTCCATGGAGATTTTGCGCATGGAAGAAATCGAGATCAGCGAAGTGGCCATAAGGCTCAAGGATTTTGATAAACTTGATGCCGTCAGCAACAGGCTTGACGGGTTGATGTCGAAGGAACGCAACACGGAGGGGAAACCGATTTTTGATGTCCAGACTTGGGAGAAACTTTCTCCTTTTTATAACGTTGCCCGGATGATAGACGTCATGACATTCTTTATCAAACTCATGCTCATCGCCATAGTCCTGGTCAGCATCATGAATGTCATGATCATGGCCGTGTTTGAAAGAATCAGGGAGATCGGGACCATTTCCGCCATCGGCACCTTGCCCAAAAAAATCCTCTCCTTATTTTTGATCGAGGGATTCTCCCTGGGTGTTATCGGCGCTGTAGCTGGAAATACCCTGGCTCTCGTTATCATATTCTTGATCAACCTTGTGAAAATCACATTCAATTTCGGAAGACAGTCAGGCCTTGTGCTCTCTCCCAGCCTGAACATAAGCGATATCCTTTGGATTTCCGTCATAGTGATTTTTGTTTCGGTCGCAGCTGCGCTTCATCCTGCTTCTAAAGCTTCGAGAATGGAGCCGGTTGATGCCCTCAGACACGTATAAAAAAGGAGAAAGACCATGCTTAGAATATGGATTGTCTTATTTTCTTTCATTCTTTTGTTCCAGCCTCACGTTATGGGAGAGGAAAAGGTCGTAATCGCAATTGCATCCGAGGGCGAAACTCTGGAAGCCGCTGTAAGTCATATCGCTGCCCGAGGCCCATACTTTCTCATTGTTGATAGCAAAGGGACACTGATGGAGGCAGTTGAAAATCCATACAAGGATAACAGAGGCGGTGCTGGAGTTTCAGTGGCAAATTTCCTCGCCCTGAAAGAGGTCACTATCGTTGTCGCCGGAAATATTGGCAACAAGATGAAAGATGCGCTGGAAGCAAAAGAAATGACTTATTTCGTGTTTGAGGGAACCGGTGGGGAAGCGATCAAAAAAATCCTTGAGAAAGAGGATAGCGAATGAGAAAAATCATAATCGCGTTTTTTATATTTTTCGCATCAGCGGCGTTATATGCATCCGACAACCTCGAACTCCTCAAGCAAGTGGACAGGAATCTCAACCCGGAATCTTTCGAGTCCTACAGAAAGCTTATCAACATAGAACCCAATGGGAGAGAAAAAGAGTTTGTGCTTTTCACGGTGAAAAAAGGGAAGGATAAAATCGCTGCACTTTTTATCTCGCCTGCCAGCGAGAAGGGCAGAAGCACTCTGCGGCTGGAAGAGAATATGTGGCTATATATCCCGAATGTTGGGAAGCCCGTTCGCATAACCAGTCTTCAATCCGTCGTCGGGGGAATTTTCAATAATGCGGATATCCTTAGGCTGGATTATGCAGAGGAATATCATGTCGTGGAAGTAGAAGACCTGGAAAATGAATACCTCTTGCACCTGAAGGCAAAAACTAATACCGTTGCCTATGATAAGTTGAAGATGTGGGCCGATAAAAAGAAAAACCTGCCGAATAAGATCGAATGCCTCACAGAGGCTTCCATGCTGATCAAAACCATTTACTTCAAACAGATCAAGGACTTCGGGGGAGGTATTGTTAGACCATCCTTGATAGAGACCGACAGCCCTCTGCATCAAGGATACAAATCGGTGATGATATTCGCCGGGATCAAGAAGAGGGAATTCAAAGACGAAGTTTTCACTCTTTCCTTTTTACCCAACCTGGAGTCATTGAGATAATTGCGATCCATCACTCTGCGTATCATTTTTATAACTCTATTGGTCCTGGGTCTATCTGCTCAGGAAGAGCGCACATTCGATCTTTCGGAGATAGAAAAAAAGCCGTTTCAGTTCGGGGGATATCTTGAATTCCGCCCGGTTCTTTTCGGTTTGGATAGGGATTCTTCGCTCTATAAGCTTACGTTTTATAACCTCGAAGAAGGGAAAGCAATTTCAGAATACAATTTCAACGCGCTTTTGGATGCAAGTTATGAAAAAGGAATTATCAAAGCTAAAATACGCACGAATACGGATATAACCAAGGCATTCTCAGGCTGGTCCCATAACACGACCCTGTTCGAAGCTCTTCTCTCTTTGAAGCCGTCCCATTCATTTCATCTCGATATTGGAAAAAAGCGCATGAAATGGGGCAAGGGGTATGCATGGAATCCGGCCGCTTTCATCGATCGGCCCAAAAACCCGAATGATCCGGAACTCGCCCTGGAAGGCTATGTGGTGCTATCTATGGATTTCATCAA
>Ga0180437_10007325_pt1 | contig 14392 bp, 14 predicted proteins | sample SS_ome_4_FD_132410 | JGI IMG/M metagenome (GOLD analysis project Ga0180437, IMG submission 132410) | Hypersaline lake sediment archaeal communities from the Salton Sea, California, USA - SS_3_D_1 metaG | ecosystem: Environmental > Aquatic > Non-marine Saline and Alkaline > Hypersaline >...
GATGATAAGAGAGTTTGGAATATGATGTTCACTCCATACTTTTATGACGAATATTCAAGACCATATAAGGTAGTGATGTAAAATGAATAAATTACACTTTGGAAATAACACATTTACATTAACATATACTTGTGATAATTGTAAAGAATCATTAACAAATTATGTTGAAGTAATAAATCATAAGTGTAAAACAGAATTAACAGAAACAGAAAAAATAAGTGAGGTATACAACAAACAATGGATAAACTAGACAGACTAGTATTATTATCACTAATATTTTTAGTAATAGTATTAACATATTTTTTATTTAAAGAATCACTAATACAATTTTATGATTGGATAATAATAAATTGGAGGTTACCATGAAATATGTAGAATTAAGATTTAATATAATTACAATATTATTAATGTTAGGAATAGCAATAGTAACAATATTCATAGAAGATGAAGGAATGTTTTCTTCAGGATTCCTATTAGGATTATCAATATCATTAATAATACGATTAATACAATAAAATAAAAAAATAAAAATAGAAAGGTACTAAAGAATGAAATTACGAGAATGTTCAATATGTAGTAATACAAAATATATAGGATTCATACACTTTCTAACAAGAGAAAAATATAGATTGTGTCAAAAACATTATTACGAGTTTATTAGAAGTAATATGTCAGTAGATTTTTTTATAAGAAAAAAGAAACAAGAGGAGATAACATCACAAACAAAACTAAGTTCATAAAAGGACGAAGATTAAAAGAAATGATATGGATAATAATATTTATAAAATTTTTTGATATTGCAACAACAATAATAGGAGTTAAATTTTTAAAAAATGTTGAATTAAACCCTATAGGATATGATGTGGCTATGATTGGAAGTATAACATACTTATTTTTATTGTTCATATTCGCAAAATATTATAATAAATGTAAACCAATATATCAATCATTAAAATCAAGAAATAGATATAAAATATTAATAAATACTTTACAACTAATAATTTACTTTTATTTTATAGTAATAATAAATAATTATATGATGATAATACATTATTTAATAAGATGAATAATATGATACCAAACAATATAACAAACTTTTCATTAAACCTATACAATACATCAACTTACAATACGGGATGTATTGCAGAAATAGAAAAAGTTACAGGACAATTTACGAAATTCAAATTATTAGTGTATCAAACTTATGATACAAGATTCTTAATAGGATTCATAATATTATTTTTATTAGTAATGATAAAATTATACATAACAAGTAAAAGACCAAAATTCTTTGAAGAAAACAAAATAGGAATAATTATAGACGATAAATTAACATTAACAATAATATTATTGTTTGTAATGCTTATAGGATTACTATTTCTAATATAGAAAATATATATTACAATGTATATACTGAACAATATATTTCCGTAAACTATTTAAATAGAAACTACCATTGTATGTTTTAAGGTGATATTATGGATGTAATGGATTCATTATTGGATGTCTTAATAGGCATTGTAATTTTTGTAGCATTGTTTGGCTTTATCGTAACATCCCTAAACGGATTCGATTGGGCACACATAAATGCAGGAGGAACTGTCGTAGACTTGGGCTTTGCTCCATACGTTATCGTATTGGTAATCGTATTAGGTCTAGTATACTTAGTATACAAGAAGTTCTACAAAAAGAGCAGATAAAATCTGCTTTTTCTTTTTTTCTTTTTTATACAATAATTCTAACAAACTTTATAAATTAGAATGACCAATAACTTAAATATATGAAGCTTCACGAGGTGTTCTTATGAAAATAAATCAATTTCTGATATTTTTAGCTCTATTCATGTTCGGTCTCTTACTCGCAAATGAAGTAAGTGCATTGAATGGAATATATTTCACTTCAGGAGGAGAAATATATTATAGTGAAACAGGAGCAAACTTTTCAATGATATATAATGGTACAGGAACTTACTCATTCAGTAAAATTGTTGGTAGTCGTACAGGACAATACTTATATGCATTATCAGGAGATAAATTATTACGAAGTCAAGATTATGGAGGAAATTGGAGTGTAACAAACTTATCGTCATCATCATGGGATATAGCTACAGATTATACAGGAGCATACGTTTATGCAATACCATCTTCAGGATATAATCCTGCAAGAATATATCGGAGTTCTTTTTATGGAGTATCATTCTCTACAGTAAGTCCTCCATCACAGGGATATAGTGTACAGTTAGGAACAATATCTGTAAGTGAAGATGGACAAAGAGTTATTGCAGGGTCATTAACAGGAGGAGGAACTCTTGTAAGTTCAACAAATTATGGTTCAACATTCTCAAACACATTCCCTATTTCTGCAACAAGCTATTATATGGGAACTTGTGCATACGATACAAATAATTTGTATGCAATAAAGTATAATGCAAACATTTATGTAACAAATAATTCAGGAACAAATTGGTATCAGAGAGGAGCAAATTATATCACACCAACACAAACAAGATTTGCTTGTTATCAAGATGAAGTATTAGTTAAAGGGATATATTCTAATAATAGTTTAGTAACATACACATCAAATTCTGAAACTTATGATTATATAAGTGCAAATCAAGATTTAACAAATGCTTATGCATTTACAGGAAGTCAATTAAAACAATCAATAAATTATGGAGCAAATTGGACTACAGCATATAATCATACATCAACAATAAGTACTGTATTTGTAACACCATACGATATAGCAGGAGAAAATGTTACAGAAATAAATCCTATATGTGTAAGCGATGAATACTTATGTACAGACCCATTATTTATTAATGGAGAATATTATTGTAATATAGACAATCAACAATATTGTAATTTAGGATGTACAAATTTTATTGTTGATAATAGTACAGGAGAAGTGTATCAATCAACATTCAATAATTGTAACACATTATATAAGGATTCAACAACATTATCATATAGTTGTAGTAGTGTTTGGGATATATATCCAAGTGCAGGATTAGAGGGATTTGCATACTTTGGAAGTTGTTACCTTTGTGGATTAATAGCACAAAATTGTGGATTTGAAACAGATATTTTCACAATACCAACAGGAACTTGTACTGATACAAATATTAATGAAGTATACTTAGCAAATCCTGACCACTATTTTTATAGTACAGGAGTTTGTACAGAGGACGCATATTGTAGTAATGAATGTTCAGTACAGGGATTAGCAGAATGTGATAGCCCAACAAGTTATCGTGTATGTGGAAATTATGACGCAGACCCATGTTTAGAATATGGAGCAATTAATGGATGTACTTCAGGAAAAATATGTAGTAGTACAGGAATAGGAGCAACAATATGTGTTGATAATACGGGAGTTGGATTAAGTAATAATACAGCATTTACAGTAACTCCTTATGCAACATCATCAACAACAACATCATATAATAATGATGTAACAAACAGAAAATTATCAGTATCAACAACATTACCTTATCATATACAAGATTTTAGTATAAACACTATAGATAGTACAACTTATAGTTCAAGAACTTGTAATTATATTGAAACAGCTCTAGATTCTGACAATATTCCTGAAACATTCAATACATCAAAGACAGTAACATTTAATAGTTTGGGAGTTGCAGGATATACAGAATTAAAATTTATACCACAAGACCTGACACCTATAACAGTAACTTATAAAGACCAAGCAACAACACAAATATATAATTATACATTCTTAAGAAATTCAACAAATAAAGAATTATGCGTGTATGAAGAAGATAGTTTAAATGCAACATATTGTGATTATTCAATAAATAGTTATGATGATTTAACACAAGTGATATTACGAAGTGATTTCAATTTCCAAACGGGAACATTTACAACAACAATAACATTCGATAGATTACAAGATAATACAATAAATATCAAACCAAGAACAATAAACACTCTAGATATATCATCAATGACATTATATTCTTCAAATGCACAGTATGAATCATTAAAAATTTATACATACACTCAACCAACAGCTTTTAGTTCTACACTTCGACAAAATTATAATTATTTACGATGTTCATACGGAACTACAGGATGTAAAACTGTAAGAACATACAATAATAATAATAATTTAGCAGATAATACAAACTATTTTGATTACACTATATGTGTTAATTCATTGTCAGCTTCAAGTGTAGCTTCTCAAAATGCACAGAATGAATTACCCGAATTATCACAGGGAGCAAAAGTTTTAATCATACTAATAATTATAATGATTACACTAATAGGATTTAGTATTGGAGGATACAGTATAGGAACTCCAAGAGTTGGAATGGGAGTTGGAGCAGTAGTGTCATTATTCATAATGATAATAGCAACAATACCTGACGTTCCATTTATTGGAGGATTCATGCCGATATGGGTTACAATAATAATTGGAGTAATAACTGTACTTGTATCATCATTCTTACTCGTCAGATTATCACAGGGAGGACGAGGAGGAACAGGAGGAGGAGAATAATTTTGAAAAAAATGTTCAAAAATAAAAAAGGATTTAGTCGTACAATGTGGATAATATTCTTCTTATTTTATTTAGGAGCATTAACATGGTTCATGTCAGCTATTGGAGATACTTACGGACAAGATACTCCAACATATACTACAGTAAGTAAGAGTTTAGGTACAGGATTTGTAACTAATGTTGTTACAGGAATTACTATATTAGGATTTTGGATGAATTTATTATTAATAGGATTTCCATTCGGATTATTAGTATATTTGTTAATAACACAAAATACTCCAACAACAAATGCAGGATATTAAAAAATAAAAATGAAAATTTGTAATACTTGTAATTTAGAATACCCTAAAGTTTCAAGATGTGAAAAGTGTAATAATATCACTTGTTATGGTTGTTTATTTATCCTTAATAAACAATACTTGTGTAAAGGATGTTATGTTGATTTATTGGAGGTAAAAAATGAAGAATATTTATACAATGTTTAGTATGTTAATGATAATGATGTTAATATCAATAACAAGTGTACACGCTTTAGCTACAATAGTATATGACCAAAATAGTCCTAATTATGATACTAATTTAGGATATGCTTATGATTTTAATTGTGTTGATGATACTTGTGAAAAAGTTGCTATGTACTTATATTGGAATGGTATAAACAATAAGAGTGGAATATTATATTCTAATGATAGTGGTAATACATGGAATACTTATGTAACAGAAGAAATTACGGAAACTTCATTTTCTAATTATGGTTATCATATTCAAGTTGATGAAAATAATAATTTTGTATGGAAAGATGTTTTTAGTCCTTCAGAAAATACTATATATTATAGATTTAACACTACCGATAATAGTGTTACAACAATAACTAATTTTTCAGGTAGACAAGATTGGGTTACTGTAGCAAGAAAAGGAACTAATGGAACGCTATATTCTTATTCTAATAGTGGTAGTGATATTTTAAGAACAGACGATTATGGTTTGAATTGGGTTACACAATACACAGCATTTAGTTATGGAGCAGTTAATAGTGCAGAATGTAATGAGGATAATTGTCAATATCAATTAGTTGGAACTAATGCAAATAAAATTTTAGTTAGTAATGATTATGCTGTTTCATGGAATGAATTTAATATGTCTTATAACATTTATGAGGTTGATGTTAGTCCAAGTGGTCAATACATGATTGCAGGTAGTTATAATTCTCCAAATTTGTCAATATTTTTAAGTAATGATTATGGTGTATCATGGAGTGAAATAGAATTAAATTTTACTGACGCTGACGCTTACGGAGTTAGTATAACTGATACAGGATTTATAGCGATTAATGGTCAGGATGATACTAATTCTCAATTACATTTCATTTATAGTAATGATTATGGTAATACATGGAGTTCTGATACATTCAATGATTTTGAATCAATGTTTGCTTCAATGTATGTTTCAGAAACAGGTAAAACATTCTTTGCAGGAGCAAATTATTCAGGATTAGGAGGTTATGAGATTAATGTATTAAAAGCAGAAATACCAACACCAACAACAAGTATATGTGGAGAGTACACTACAAGTAATAGTGTAATATCATTTACTCAGGATGAAAATTTTAATGTTGGAACTACAGGAGTTGAAAGTTTAGGAGGAACAAGTAATACGGGAGCTTTCGGAACATCATACTATACTTGTATGAGAATAATGAATGCTGATAATGTTACAATAGAGGGTAATGGATATTCTTTAATTGGAAATAATGAATCATCATTCCCTTACGATTTAGGAATATATGTTAGTAATGTAACAAATTTACAAATAAATAATTTAAAATTTAATGATATGTATTATGGATTAATTGGCGTTGAAGAAAATTATGGAGGATTAGGAAGAAATTGTTATAATGAAAATATTTATACAAACAATATTGAATATAATAATATTAAAGCAGTTGGATTAAAATTAGGTTGTAATGTAAACACTTTAGGAGTATTAGATAGTAAAGGATTGTATGCTTATAATACGAGTGTTTATGATTCTAATAATGCTGTCGGTATTGGATTCTTTGATTATAGGAACTTTAATGATGTATATTTTGATAAAGTATATTTTGATAATGCTTACTTAACAAGTGGTGTTAGATACAAATTTTATTGGAATAATATGAATAATTTTGTTGTTAATGACATGACAGAAATAGATAGTAATATGATTTCATTCAGAATTAATAATGCAAGTAATGGTGTTATTAGTAATATTAATAGTGTTAATAGTGGATTCAGATTCTTACCAAGTGCAGGAAGTAGTAATTTATTATTAGAAAATGTTAGTGTTGATAATATTGTATTCCCTAGTGGTACGACACTTGTAAATCAATACATATTATATATTGGTAGTGCAGGATTGGGATTAAATACTGTAAATATTAATAATGTATATTTTAATAATATAAATATTAATGCGTCATTAATACATTCATCAAGCACATTAACAAGTAATAATGATTATGTATATTATAAGAATATTACAGTAGAGAATAGTATTTTTTATAGTGCAGGAGGAAGTGGTTATCCAATGTTTAGAACAGGAACTAAAAATACTTACATTAACATTGATGGTTTTGTTACAAGAAATGTTACTGTAAGCAGTTCAATATTTGAATTAGAGGGTGTTAATTTAGTATTCAAAGGTTTGGATTTGGATTGGAATTATGTAAGTTCAGGTCATAAACTTTCCACAGCATTATGTTTATCGTGTATATCACAGGGAAGTTTTGCTACACTACAATTAAGTGATAGTATTATAAGAACTCCAAGTAATTATAATAATCAAGACCAAACACAATTTGCTGAATGGTTTGTTAGTGAAGTTTATCAACCTTTAGGAAATCCGATTGTAACAATGAATAATGTTACTGCATTTATTGATTATAAAATAAATAATCGTTCATATACTGTTGATACTTTTGATAAAGATGTTACACCATTTCATATTACAGATTATGGTAGTGAAAAATTAAGGTTTTTTGGTTTACCACAAAACAATAAGGGTTGGTTTCCAAAAACTTTAACTAATGCAACATACGAGTATGATAATATAACATATTATGGATATTATAACACTACAGAAAGCGAGTTATATAGTGGTAATTATGAAACTTCATGGGATGATATTGCATTATGGAATGGAACTACAGGATACACTCTAGATTATAGTGTTGTACCAAACATTTTAACAAGTAATGTATCGTATGCAAACTATTTTTATACAGAATACATCCCTCCATGTGTTGAGGATTGGGTTGCAAATGATACAGCTTGTAATGGAGTTAATTATACAATACAATATTATGACGCAAATAGTTGTGGAACATACGATAATCTTCCAATAGATAATGGTACAGTAGTAAGTTGTTCATCTCCACCGACAGGATTAAATGCTTATCAACAACAAGCTACAGAATACACTAACAATTATGTATTACCATTATTGTTTATAATGATAATATTAGGAATTGTTGGAGGATTCCTCGTAACATTCGTATTTAAGGACGACCCAAAAATACAAAAAACAGTAGCTATGATAATAGGGGTTGTTGTATTGATAATGATAATAGGATACATTATAATATTAAACACAATATAACTATATTCTACGGAATATAGTATATTTTGTAGTAAATAAATATTTAAAAATCCTAAAGGATTTTTAATATTAAATCGCAGATTTTAATATTAATAAAGACAAATGAGTATTCATCCTTATGAAACATTCAAATATTATTATAGCAATAGTGTTTATGTTAATTGTAGTTTCTTTTGTATATGCAGATGATAATTGGGATAGACCACAATATCAATTTAATGATTCAGAACTAAAAACAATAATCTCAGAATTAAACATGACATTCTATGAAGATATAAATAATTTACAATTACAAATAAATAATTTAAGCACACAAATAAGTGTTGTAAATACTTCATTATGGAATAATTTTCAATACTATTATACAAAAACAGAAATAAATAATATTCTAAATAATTATTATAATAAGACAGAAATAGATAACAAATTCACTAATTATTATAATAAGACAGAAGTTGATAATAAATTAATCAATCTGAACACATCACTAATTGCTATGATTAGTAGTGTTAATGATTCGACCCACCAATCAATCACTCAAATAAATAATTCTTTGAGTGAGTTCATTAATACTACTAATCAAAATATTACGAATATATATTCTGCATTATATACAATTAATAATTCTTTACTATATCCAAATGGAAGTTACTTATACTTTGATGGAAACCAATTCTACGTCAATGAATCAGCGTTAAATAATACAATAAATATTATAGCAAAGAATCGTGCCGAAATTTATTACTTTAATGAGACAAGCGTAAGTGGAAACATTTATAATATATCCACACCATTAAATTATTTAATTACTGAAATTAAAGTTATTCCAACAACTCTAACTAACAATTACAGGTTTGAAGCAAAAACATTATCGGGAGATTATATTGATAAGGACAGAAAAGTTCATGTTGGAATTTGGGATATTGAAAAGAATTATGCAATCAATCAAAGTGTTACAATAAATATAACCAACATCAATATTGATGAAGAATTTATTGTTGAAATACATTACTTAACTAACGGAGTGAATATATAATGGTCGTGAATAATAACAAATTCAAATGGTTTAACCCCCATAGGTTAATACTTTCGATGATTGTATTTACTTGTTTGTTATTATTTACGACATCTTCTGCTTATGCAATTAATACAATTAATAAGATTAATATTAATCCTAGTGATTCTTTACAGGGAGGAAATGTGGATATTTGTGCAGATATAACTTCTAATGGTAACCCAACTGTTAATGCTATTATCAATAAACCTAGTGGTCAAAGTGTTAATGTTCCTTTATTTCCATCAACAAATAAGTGTTATCAATCATTGAATGGTACAGAATATTATGCAAGTTTTACTGATACTAATCAAATTGGAAACTATTCAGGAAAAATTGAGAGTGTTAAAGGAGGAGAATATGATTATAAGAATGTTTCATTCAAAACAACACCTATTAGTGTATTGATTGATTATGTTCAAAGAGTTGCAGAAGTTGATAATGTTAAACAAGTTGAAAAGATTAATCAATCAAAATTAAGCGTATTTGGTACAGAATATATTGGAGGAGATAATGGTAAAATGTTTTTACAATATCTTGATTCTTCATATAATGCTATTGAAGATAGTGAATGTTTCTTAACTGTATGGTATCCTAACAATACTTATATGTATAATCATACTTTAATGTCTTATTTACATGATGGAATATATTATAAAAATTTTTTAGTACCAAATGTTGATGGTGTTTATCCTGCAAGTGCTGAATGTTTTAGACCAATACAATTTAACAATATAATATATTATAGTGCTATTAGGGATAATTTTGAAACAGGAAATTGGATTGGAGGATATAATTGGAGTGAATGTCCTTTCGGAGACCCTAATTGTCAAAATGGTTGGGATTATGACCCAACACTAACATCTATTGTAAATAATGCTACAGCATTAGGATGTTATGAGGGAAATTATTGTGCTCAATTAAAAGGTAGTTATGGATTTTTTGAGAGGGGCTTTCCTGAAATATTTATAGAGGGTACAGTTGCTTATAATATTACTTTTTGGTTTAAATTTACAGGATTTCAAAATACAGAAACTGCAGAAGTCTATTTATTTGATGGTAATTGGCACTTAATTAAGTCAATAAGTCTGTCAGGTAATTATACTAATGGTGTATGGTATAAAATAAATTATTTTGTTACTGAATCAGAATATAATCTTGAAACGATAATGTTAGGATTTTATGCTTATGCTATGCCTAGTAGTAATGATATATTATATGTTGATAATGTTACTATTGACGTGGTTGGTACAAACATCACATTAAGTAATGATACAGAATATCAAATACTTAGAGGAGCAGGAGAAATTCATGTAAGTAAATCTTATAATAATATTGTTGATTATTTTAATAATACTAATAGTATTATAGACAATATTCCTCAAAGAGTTTGGAATTATACAACAAGAAATTTAACTTATTATCAAGATGTTACAAATTATACGCTTATACAAGAATTAACTAATATTACTTTTCAACTTAATAATTTAGAATCATTAATATTGAGTGTTAATAATACTTTATATTATAAGGTTGATAATGATACTTATCAAATATTGAATGTTATTAATCAATCTACTAATACTTTAACTCTTGAATTGTTAAGTGTTAATAATAGTATTATTGATGAAATACAATATTCTACAAATTATTTGAATGATTCAATTTATAATTCTAATCAAGCCATTATTGATACTGTACAATCTGTAAATGCTTCGCTATCCAACAACTTGTACAGTATCAATCAATCATTATCATCACAATTATTAAACATTAATAATAGTATAATATATCAATTATCAAATCTTATATTAGATGTTAATAGTTCTTTATCTCAAGAATTATTCTCTACAAAAACAGAAATATTAGACTTCATTAATGTTACTTATAATTCTGTGTATAATCTTTTAGGTTTAGTTCCTCAAAATGTTTGGAATTATCCTGTTAGAAACTTAACATATTATGAAGATGTTACAAATTATACATTAATACAAGAGAATCAGTATAATTATACGGGAAGATTTGATAGTTTAGACGCACAATTATTAGTTATGAATGATACTTTGAATGGAATCGTAAGCAATGTTTGGTTATATTCTAACAGGACATTAACATATTATCCTCAACAATTAGATTTAACAAATTATAGTCTAATAAATGATGGTGTATGGTCTTATAATAATAGGACATTAACAGAATTTGTATTCGACAATACGAATTATTCATACATTATAGATTCATTAAATGATAGTGTTGCATTAAATAATTTAATGTCATTAATATATGCTATTAATGATAGTATAATTTATAGAATTGACACTATTGATAGTGATGTTTGGACGTATATTGATAGAAATCTAACATATTATCCACAACAACTTGATTTAACTAATTATTCTCAAGTAGCTATTAGTGTTTGGGAATATAATAATAGGAATTTAACATATTATGAAATAAATAATATAACTCCTGAAGATGTTTGGACTTATATCAATAGGACTTTAACATATTATGATGTTAATAATATTACTGCTCAAGATGTTTGGGAATATAATAATAGAACATTAACATTCTATCCAACACAACAAGATTTAACTAATTATACTTACATTACAGAAAGTGTTTGGAATTATACTGCAAGATACACTCACGGAGTTGAATTAAATTGAAACTTAGAGAAGTAATGATTATAGGATTGTTTATTTTTACAATGTTTATGATATTATTACCTTATGGTCTAGCTATAACTCCTCAGAATATTTATACTTTTGATACAAATTTTACTTCATCACTTATTATTGTAGATGATTACGGAAATTCTAATCTATCTGTAAAAGTTGGAGGTATAGGACAATATGTTCGTTCTTCTTCAGATTCTAAAAATAATCTTTCTCTCGAATCTTATTGGGATGGATACTTTAATACTCTAGACGCTAACGGAACAATATCCTTAGATAATGATTATACTATAAGTTTATGGTTTAAGTATAATGGTAATACTTATGCAGGAAATCAGTATGTATTATTTAGAATGTTTGATGGTGTTAATACTTTACATATACATAAACGTAATGATAATACTTTAGAAATAAATCAAGATACTTTTAGTGTTGGAGGAACAATTATATCTAATACATGGTATAATTTAATTATTCGACGTAATGCAACAAGTAGTGAAGCATACCTTAATGGTACACTTATTAAGAGTGGTTTTACAACTCCAACAGGTAATACTCAACTACATTTATTAGATGGTAATGGTATTGTTAGAGAATTTAGTGGATGGATGGATGAATTTTATGTATTTGATGATTATTTAAATTCTACAACTATACAATTATTAAATAATGGAACTTATATAGACGAATTATTAATTCCTCCAATGAATATGACTAATTGTACAGAAGTTTGGTATGCGTATTATGACCCGAGTGTTTGTATGAATGGTTCTCAACTAAAATATTATGTTGATTTAAATGATTGTGGAACTTTTAATAATTTACCTATTGATAATGGTACTACAATAAGTTGTACTATTGACACTTATTGTGCAGACCATATTTGTTTAGACCCTGTGATTGCTAACGAAACTTGTTGTGTTGTAACTCCTCAAATATCTTGTGATACTTATGATTACTTATTATATAATGAAAATGGAAGCATTATTGAAACAGGTAACTTAACAAGTTTCAATCAAGCGTTAGGGTCATACTTTTATTATTTTAATAGAGATGTCGGTACTTATTATACAAAAATTTGTGATGATAGTACAAGACAAATAAATGTTGTGGAGGAGGATAAAATGTTTAGTGTATTCGATTGGACGCTTATAATATTGTTTGTATTCCTAATAATATCTATGATATTGGGAGTTTTGGTGTATCCACTATTTTTTGCAATGAGTGCTTTAATTACAGCATTTATGACTACAACCTTATGGTTTGCAGGATACCCTCCAATATTAATGGGAGCAGGAATATTAATGGTATTAGTATTTACAGTTATTGCTTTTAAACTAACTTTAAGATAAAAAACTAATAACTATGGGGGAATGAGAATATGGATGTCGGATTAATAATATTTTATGTAGTGTTTGGATTTTTTGCATTATGTATGCTAATAGCTGTCGGTGTAATGTGGTTTTTTTATCGTCGAAGAAAACTAACATTTACTAACTTCCTTAACGAATCAGGTCGTTGGGAACGTCAAGAGTGGAAACCAAATCAGATTGATAAAGAGTTTGAGTATGACGGAGAAGTTTACGAATTCGATATAAGATTATGTACTCGTGATTCATTAAACAGACCTGTTGCTCACTATTATAAGGGTAATCCTAAGCAACAAAAGTTTTTACCTGTAGAGTTGGGTAATAAAAGAATTATTATCGGTACAAGTGAATTAACTAATAAGGATTTTGTTTCATTATTGAGAAGTAAAGTTTTGAAAGACTTATTTAATGATGATGAGATGTTAAAGTGGATGGTTATATTGCTTATCGCAATAATTGTTACAGGTGTTGTTGTTTGTTTGGTTGTGTACTTTCACAAACCCGAAGTTACTCTTGAAATTAATGACCAAAACACTCAATTAATGGTTGAAGCTGTCAGGACAGCTCTTGCGAGATGATTCGAATGAAAAAGCGTAATAAGAAATCAAGATTTGTTGATGAGGACACTATTGATGAAACTCCTAAAATGGATAGGTTGAATAAGATTCAACAATTCGATTCTTCTTCTAAATTTGATAATTTGGATTTGGGAGAGGACACTATTGATAAGATGATGATGTCTCAAGAATCTAATCCTGCAGATAATGTTAAAGAATTGTTTAATGAGGATAAGGTTAAAGCTAGAACTGATTTAAGTCCAACACAGATTCGTAATGTTACTAAAGCTTTTTATCTTGCTAACCTTACAGGTATGCCTGATATTAGAAATCTTGTGCATGATTTCTTGTTGTTAAGAATTAGTAAGGATAGAAAGTCTCGTCAAGAATTTGTTGATGGATTGAAAGCAAAGATTGAACAAAGCATTATTAATGGTCAACAAGCTATGAGAGGACAATTTGGTAAGTGATTACTATGAAATTTTCAGATATGGTGTTAAAATTGAAATCACGAAATGATGAAGATTATTTTACTTTAAAGAGGTATCCTCATTGTAAGATTTGTAAACGCAA
>Ga0180437_10007327_pt1 | contig 14387 bp, 10 predicted proteins | sample SS_ome_4_FD_132410 | JGI IMG/M metagenome (GOLD analysis project Ga0180437, IMG submission 132410) | Hypersaline lake sediment archaeal communities from the Salton Sea, California, USA - SS_3_D_1 metaG | ecosystem: Environmental > Aquatic > Non-marine Saline and Alkaline > Hypersaline >...
ATGGGAACATCCCGCCGTCCTCGTGGCCTGCGGGCGGCGGGAGCCCTATCCCATGCCACCCGTCGCGAGAAAGGCAAGAATCCTCGCGCATCGCTCTCTTGATCCTCGCTCAGCCTCAGAGGGGATATGGAAGCGATCGGAGAGGGCTGGAGCTGCGGGTCTCGGGGGCGATGATGACCGCGCGACCGGCCTCTCGCAGCGGGTCCTGTCGCCGGGTTGTCCCGCCGTCCTCGTGGTGGCGGCCGGCCGGAGATGCGGTTCTCGAGAGCCATGATGGCACGCGTGTCACCTCAAGTGGAGGGTGGCGACTCGCGACGCGCCAGCGCCAGGCCCCTCGACACGGAAGGCAGGCCTCTGGCCGGCTCGGGCTTGAGGACAGGCAAGGGGGCGAGGGGGAACCCAGAAGCCTTTCACCACGAAGATCACGAAGCACACGAAGGAGTCACGAATCGGGGCGGGCCTCTTCCCTTGTGACCCGCCCCGATTCGATGGCCCGCTTTTCTTCGTGCTCTCTATGCGCTTCGTGGTTCAATCTCTTGGAATCGGTCCTTCGCGGCTCTCGCGATCCCGACCACCAGAACTAGCGGTAGCCGACGGCGGCGTAGCCCACCCAATGGTGGAGCGAAACGGGCGCCGTCACCCCGATTCCCAGATGATCGAGCGCAAGCCTCCCCAACTCCACACTGGTTCCGTATCTCAGGAGGACGCCGCGCGGCGCCTCAAGATCCAACGCTCGGCTCAGGTGGTACTGACAGTCCAGCCCGAAGGGCACGGAGAACCGGCCGCACCAGGTGATGCGGTACTCCCGGACGTCCTCGTCGTCGACGAGCCGGAGGAAGAGGGCCTCCAACTTGGCCGGGTGGAGGGAGCCCGCCAGGTGGGTCTCGATGAGGTCCCGCTCGCGAGCCACGGCCAGGTCGTAGCCGCGCCCGTCGCTCCCGAACGGGGCGTAGTCCTTCCCGCCCCACCCTTCGTCACCGTAGTGAACGCAGTCGACCGAGATCAGAATCGCCAGGTCCTGACCCAGGACCCAGTGTCTCTCGGCAGCGATGTCCGCCAGAACGTCCGCCAGCCGTCGAGCCAGCTCGTCCAGCCTCCCCCACTCCATGTACGGGACCAGGACCGGGACGATCTCGGCCTCTCGGTTGTAGTGCTGGAGGAAGGGCAGAAGCCCCTCGATCGAGTGTTCCTCGGCGTGGAACTCATTCGAGACCACGTAGTCCTCGGGCGCAAGGTGTTCCAGGATCTCGTCTCTCACCGGAGACACCCGGATGGGACCGAACGGTCCGCGCCACGAGTCGAAGGCGTCGAAGATCAGCTGGTCCTCGATCCCCCATGTTCGCGCCCGGTGGGCGACCCCGACCACCAGGACGGTGCGGGCCTGGATTCCGGGCATCACGTGGACGTACACCCGCCCGGCGTAGACGTGATCGTCGTGCGGGCACAGGGCCGCCACCCATGGGCCCTTCATTGGCGAGCCGGTGAGCGTTTCGGACTCGGCCTCCTCGGAGAGCCGGACGACTTCTTGAATCTGCCCCGCCGTGTGCGAGAAGCCCACGGTGTCCACCAGCGACCGCGTGGCGGGAACTTCGGGCCCCAACGCCCCGGCGGACCCGGGAAGCACGTACAGGGAAATCGCCAGGACGGCGATCGACCCCACCGACCTTGTGGTCATCGGTCCCTCCATCCCGTTCAAGACCCGCGCTCGGCCTTCACCTTCCGCAGGTACCCCCGCGGGTTGAAGGTGAGGTAGAATTTCTGCCGGCTCTCGTCCACGACGAAATCGGCGTTTCGCTCCAGAAACTGCTCGATCGCCTCCATAGGACCGGGCCCGAAGTCCGGGGACACCGGGTGGCCGTTGACGTTGCTGTCCTCCACGATCAGGTAGTTGCCCGGCGTGACGAGGGGGCCGTAGAGCCGGAGTTCCTCGAGCACGTGGTCCTTCGAGTGGTCGGAGTCCAGTAGGACCATGACCCTCCCGGCTCCCCGAGCCTCTTCCCGGACCTCCGCAATGACATCCCTCGACGTGGACGACCCCTGCAGGTACTGGATCCTCCGATGGCTCGGCCTGCCGCGACGCGCCTCGACGTCGATCGTCAGCACCCTCCCCGCCCCCACCATGTCGCAGACCGACGCCAGGTAGAGCGCCGAACCGCCGTTGAAGGTCCCGGTTTCCACGATGAGGTCGGGGCGCGTTTCGAAGATGATTTCCTGGTAGACCCAGAGGTCCAGGGGACATTTGGCACAGGGAATTCCCATCCAGGAGGTGTCTCTCCATGTTTTCCCGAAGAGATGCGCGTCGTAGTAGAGTCTGTGGAAGGCTTCGACGATGGAGCGTTCCGACTTCGGATCGATGTACGCCCGGTGGCGGACGAGGTTCCTCAAGGTCTTGAGCTCACCGGCCAGCCGTCTCGGAAGGCTTGCGATACGCATCCGGCCTCTCCCTTCACCCCGGTGTTGGATCCTCGAGCTGAGCATCTCGGCCCCCCGATTCTCTCGAATCCGGCCGGCGCCCCGCGGCCCGTCGGGAGAGATTCCAGCGAGGGATTCCGGAGGGTAGCGACGCCTCACGGGACTTCGGGAGTCCCGGCCGGTGGCACCGTGTTCAGCCGGGGTGACGCACGGCGGCTCCGGTCCTCCACGATCGTGTAGAGGGCGGGCAGCACCAGGAGCGTCAGGACCAGGGCCGAAGCCAGACCTCCAAGCACGACGGTCGCCAGGGGGCGCTGGATTTCCGAGCCGCTGCCTGTGGCAAAGAACATGGGCGTCAGTCCCAGCAGTGTGGTGAGTGACGTCATCAGCACGGAGTTGAACCGAAGATCGCATCCCCTCCGGACCGCCTCGGCCGGGCCCAGCCCTTCCCTCCGGAACCGCTCGAAGAACGCCACCATCACGGTGCCGTCTTCCACGGCGATCCCGAACACCGCGATGAAGCCGATCGCGGCGGAAACGCTGAGGTTGATCTTGAACAGGGCGATGGCCAGCACCCCGCCCACGAGGGCAAACGGAAGGTTGCTCAGTACCAGCAACGCGCTGCGGACCGACCGGAAGGTGGTGAAGAGCATCAGGAAAATCAACGAGATGGACAGCGGCACGACAACGCTCAGGCGTCGCATGGAGCGCTGCTGGTTCTCGAATTGTCCACCGTACTCCACGTAGAAACCGGCCGGCAGAGCGTCCACCACCGGCCGGAGTCGGTCCTGGACCTCGGCCGCAAACCCGCCCATGTCCCGACCCCGGACGTTGCACTCCACCGCCACGCGCCGCTGTCCGTTCTCGCGGGTAACCTGCGCGGGTGCCTCGACCTCCACGATCTCGGCCAGCTGCCCCAGCGGAACCCTTGCCCCTCCGGGCGATGGAACCAGGGTCCGCCCGATCGCCTCGACGTCTCGCCGGTACCGCTCCGGAAACCGCACCAACGCTGCGAACCTCCGCTGCCCCTCAACGATCGTGCCGGCCACCTTGCCTCCCACCGCCGTCTCGACGATCTCGTTGATGTCGGCCACGTTGATCTTGTGGCGGGCGATGGCCTTCCGATCCACGCGAATCTCAACCTGACGGAAACCCGAGATCTGTTCGACCGAGACGTCGTGGGCGCCGGGGACGTCGCCGACCACGGCGGCGACATGCGCGGCGTGTTCGGCGAGCGCGTCCAGATCGGGGCCGAAGATCTTGATGGCCAGATCGCTCTTGATCCCGGAAATCAGCTCGTTGACCCTGAGCGCGATCGGCTGGGAGAAGGCCAGACGAAGCCCCGGAATCTTGCCCAGGTCGTTCTCGATCTCGTCGACCAGGTCCGCCTTGGTCCGGCCGGTCCTCCATTCGTTCTTCGGGTGCAGCATGATGAACACATCGCTCTGCTCCGGACCCATCGGGTCCTCCGAGATTTCGGCCCTGCCCGTCTTGGTGACAACGGTCCGGATCTCTGGGAACCGGGCGAGTCGCCCTTCGATGAAGGTGCCGACCGTCACGGAACCTTCGAGCGACGCGGAGGGGAGCCGGACGATATTGACGGCGATCGCGCCCTCGTCGAGCGGGGGCAGGAACTCCGTGCCCAGGTTCGGGATGAGAACCAGGGCCACGATGAAGAGGCCCAGAGCCACGAGAACGGTCGCCCACCTCCTCCTGAGGGCCAGCGAAAGCATGGGGAGGTAGAGGCGCTTCAATCGAAGGACAAGCCGGTTCTCCGAGCTCCCCGCCCGCGCACCCAGGAACAGCGAGCAGAGAACGGGGACGACGGTGAGCGCCACCAACAGCGACCCGAGCGCAGCGAAGCACATGGTGATGGCCAGGGGCTTGAACATCCGTCCTTCCATCTGCTCGAGGGTCAGAAGCGGCGCGAACACGATGATGATGATGAGGATGGCGAAGACGATCGGGCGGGCGACTTCCCGCACGGCTTCGTAGGTCGCCTCCAATCTCGCCCGAGGCGTATCGGACACGGACGAGAGATGACGCGAGATGTTTTCCGAGACGATGATGGACGCGTCCACGATCATGCCGATGGCGATCGCCAGCCCGCCCAGGCTCATCAGGTTGGCCGTCATCCCCCCCCACCCCATCAGCGTGAAGGCGAAGAGTGCGGTCAGGGGCAACGAGAGGGCGACGATCAGGGCGGCCCTCAGGTTCCCAAGGAAGAGAAACAGAACGAGGACGACGAGAACGCCCCCCTCGAAGAGGGCGTTGCGGACGGTCCGGATGCAGGCCTGGATCAGCTCGGTCCGGTCGTAGAACGGGGAGAGGGTCACATCGTCGGGAAGGCGGGCCTGGATGTCGTCGATCGCCCTCTTGACGCGATCGACCACGTCCTTGGAGTTGGACCCCCTGAGCATGATGGCCATGCCCGCCACCGTCTCGCCGCGGCCATCGCGGGTCACCGCGCCCTGCCGGGTCTCTGCCCCGAGCGCGACCTCGGCTACATCCTTCAGGTAGATGGGAGTCCCGTCCTCGGCTTCGAGCACGATGTACTCGATGTCCTCGATTCCGCGAATCAGGCCCACGCTCCTCACGTAGGCCTGCTCCCAGCCCTTGACGATGAAATTCCCGCCCGCGTTGGCGTTGTTCCTCTCGACCGCCTCCACGACATCCCGGAGGGAGACCCCGTACTTCAGCAGCCGGGTCGGATCGGCCAGGATCTGGTACTGCTTCACGTATCCCCCGAAGCTGTTGACCTCGTTGACGCCCGGCAGCGGCCGCAGTTGGGGCGCAACCAGCCAGTCCTGGATCGTGCGCAGCTCCATCGCGGAGCGCCGGTCGCTCTCGAGGGTGTACTGGTAGATTTCCCCGAGCCCGGTGCTGATGGGTCCCATCTCGGGTTCCACCCACTCCGGCAGGTCCGCCCTGGCGCCCTGAAGCCTCTCGAATACAACCTGCCGCGCGAAGTAGGTGTCCACGCGGTCTTCGAACACCACGACCACCTGGGAGAGGGCGGATTTCGACAGTGACCGCACCTGCCGGACGTCGGGCAGTCCCTGCATCGCAAGTTCGATGGGGAACGTGATCTGTTGCTCGACATCCACGGGCGAGAGTCCCGGCGCCTCGGTGAGGATCATGACCTGAACGTTGGTCACGTCGGGGAACGCGTCGATGGGCAGGCGCGCCCACGCGAACACGCCCGCGGCAACCAGGATCGCCGCCGCGATGAGGACGAGGGCTCGCTGGGTGAGAACGAATCGAATCAGATGGTCCAGCATGCAAACCTCCGCTGGGGTTCGTCCGAAGCCGGGTGTGGCTGCAACCGGCCGCCGCGCAGACTCGAGCGGGTCACGCCCGCCCTCAATCCGCTCACCCCGCTCCCATCTTCGAACGCAGCACGGCCGACTTGAGCAGGAAGGCCCCATCGGCCACGACGAGCTCGCCCGGCTGCACCCCTTCGACGATCTCCACCCGGTCCCCGAACTGCCTCCCCCGCCGAACGGCCCGCCGGACGTAGTAGTCCTCCTTCAGACGTTTGAAAACGAACTCCCACGCTCCGTCCGTCAACACAGAAACCTCGGGTACCGTGAGCGCGTCGCCCGCGTCGTCGAGTTGGATTCGGATGTCGCAGAACATCCCCGGGCGGAGCAGACCCTCCCCGTTGCCGACCACGGCCCGCACCTTCACCGTCCGAGTCTGCCTCTCCATCGTCGCCCCCACGTAGTCGACCTCTCCTGTGAACACCCGGTCGCCGAAGGCGTGGACGCGCACCTCGGCGGGGACGGGCCCGTGCGTTCGGGCCTCGATCAGACCGGCCAGGTCTTGCTCGTAGACGTCCGCCCAGACCCATACCGTGCTCAGGTCGGCCAGAAGCATCAGGTCGTCCCCGGGCCTTACCAGCTCTCCGACCACCGCGTGTTTGTCGATGATGACCCCACCTATGGGGGCCCGGGCCGCAAGGGTTCTGGAGGCGAATCTCGAGTCTTCGGGGTCGCCGGCCGGCAGATCCGCATCGTCGAAACCCAGGACACGAAGCGCAGCCTCGGCTGCCGCCAGCTCGGTCTGGTATTCCTCGAAGGCCATCCGGGCTTGGGTCATGTCCCACTCGGAGGCGATCTTCCGTTCGAAGAGGTTCTTCTCACGCTCGTAGTTCCTGCGCGCCAGATCCGCCATGGCTCGATTCTTCTGATACTCGCTGAGCGCCCGACCCAGCTCCGCGCTCTCGATCTCGAACAGGACGTCGCCCCTCCCCACCCTGGCCCCGATGTCTACCGCCACAGAACGGACGACGCCACCCACCCGCGGGCTCACGCGAACCGCGTGGGTCTCGTTGAGGTCCACCTCTCCCGTCAGGTTCAGGACCGAGCGCCTGGCCGATCGCGGAGCGGGTACGACGCGCACCAGCCCCCCGTCCGACCCTTCGGTTCGGCCGAGCAGGTCCGAACCAACCTCGACCACACCGACCTCGTGTTGACAGTCGGGGCAGAGGTGCGCAGGTCCACCGTGCTCACACTCCGCCTGGAGAATTTCCTCTACGGACAGGGCGAGGTCGCCCGGCGCCTCCTCGGTGGAACCACCGTCGCCCGCGGCGTGGTCGTGCGCGCACGATTCCCCATGGCCGCTCTGCCCATGATCCGCGGGGTCGACCTGGATGGTCTCTCCCCCACCGTCCCCCCGCGTGACCACGAACCGCGCGACCCCCACCGCGGCGACCGAGAGAACGAGGACGATCACGATGAATGCGATGTTTCTCTTCATGGATTTCGACTCCTGCGCTACGGGCTCTCGGACTGGGATTCGGAGAGAGAACCCCCGATCAGCCGTTCCACATCCGCGGCTGTCCTGCGGTGCGAAGTCAGCACGCCGACGTACTGAACCCTGGCCTCGAAGTAGGTCCGCTGGGCGTCCAGGACCTCCAAGTATCCGACCCTTCCCTGCTTGTAGCCCTCCCCGGCCGCCTCGAACGCGCGCTCGGCGGCCGGGAGCACAACATCTCGGAGAAGAAGCGCCTCGGAATGGGCGGCCGAGAGCGCCTCGTACGATTCCCACAGCTCGGCGCGCACACGAACCTCGGCGGCCCTCCGTTCCTCGACGGCCTTCTCCAGACCGCGTTCGCTCTCCAGAACCCCTCCCTGGTTGCGGTCGAAGAGGGGAATGGGGAGCGAGATGCCCATCACGTAGGCATGATCATCGGTGTCGTTGTACCGGCGCAGGCCGCCGTGCACCGTGAGGTCGGGAACGCGCCCAGCTTTCTCCACGTTCACGGCCGCACGCCAGCGCTCGGTGGCCGCATCCCAGCGGGCGATGTCCGGATTGCCGGAAATCCGGGAGACGAACGCCTCCCGGGGTGGAATCGGAACCAGACGGTCGAACTCCCCCTCCACGCCCCGGAAGTCCGCCGACGTGCTTCCCCAGGTGGCAGCCAGTCGCCTCCTGGCCACTCTGAGGTCGCTCTTGGCATGCTCCAGCCGAATCCGGCTGGTGGCCAGGACGACCTCCGCCTTGGTCTCTTCGAGAGGCGAGACCCTTCCGGCCCTGACCCGCTCTGAAACCGCACCGTAGGTTCTCTCCGAGAGGCCGGCCAGCTCCTCGGCCAGCGCGACCGATTCCTGGGCGGCAAGCACGTCGACAAAGGCCTTGGTCACCTCTGCCCGAAGCTGGAGGTTCATCGACTCGTAGTGCCATCGGGCCATGTCCCTCTCGAGGGCGGCGAGCCGCATCCGCCTGGAACGCTTCCCCCCGAGCTCCAGACGCTGGCTGAGCATGGGAGTGATCGCCGCCTCGCCGAACTCGCGACGCTCTCCGTGGCCGCCGAAATCCTCGACTTCGATCTCCAACTCCGGGTTCGGTCGGAGTCCGGCCTGGAGCACCCTCGCGTCGGCCATCCGGACCTCCCAGGAGCCGGCCGCCAGATCCGGGCTCGCCTCGAGCGCCCAAGACAGGGCTCGCTCCAGCGTGACCGTCTCCCCCAGCGTCCGGACCCGGTTGGGGGGGCCGACCTCCGGTTCCCTTGGACCGAGAGATGCCGGAGCGCTCGAGTCTGTACTCCAGGTCCCGCCCTCGGGCCCGCGCGACCCGACCGAGTGCCCCGCGCAGCCGACGGTTCCGACCAGAAGCGCCACCGCAATGATCCTGACGTCTTTGAACCGCATGGGAACCCCCCGAAACGTGCAGCGTGTGGTCCAGCACCGAGCCGCAAAGGAACGTCAACGGGACGCTCTTCGGGGCTCGAGCGCGAGCGAAACCTTTCAACACCAGGTCGGGGGTCTAGACTTGGAGAACAACGGTATGGAGAAACGTCAAGGTAGGGTCGGGAACGGGCGGAGGCCTTGTGGAAGGTGGGTCGCCCTTCCAGTCCACGGGGATCGGGCAGGGCAGCACCTGAAGGAGTGCCGCCTGAACCTGCGGCGGCGCGGTCGAGTTCCGAGCAGGACTCTGATCGAGGAATACCGAAACGTCGGTGCACGAACCGCACCCGGAGATGTGCGAATCGAGCTCGGCCACATGCTCTGTGCCGGTGACCTCATCCCATGAGGACGGACTCGACGACGAGGGACACGGGCTCGTTCGATGGCACTCGGGAGACACGTGGCCGTCCGCCCCGACGCAGAGCACGGGCAGATCGAGAACACCCGGCGCCAGGGTGGGAATGTACGCGAGCAGGCACCACCAGGCCCACCCGGTCGAGATGCTCCGAAGGACCAACGCTCTCCCCTCTCTCCGGCGGGCCATCCGAGGCCCCTCCGGTTCGGTTCTCTCATTCCAACATAGGATAGACGCTCCTGCGCCGCTTGTCAAGCAGGGTATGATATAGACTATCGGACCATATGACGAGATCTTTACTGTAGCGATTGCCGTCCGGAGGGGAGGAGTCGGTCCTGTCCGGGCCGGAAGGGTGTGGAATGAACGGCTACGGCTGGGGGTCGGCCGACCGGCTGCCGGTCAGGGAACCCAGGATTCGGCGGCTGAGACCCGCCAGGGACGGGTCTCGGGCTCCCATGACGAGCACAATGTCGCCGTCCCGGGCCTCTTCGGCGATGAGGCCGACCAGGTCCTCTCGAGCGTCGACGTAGGAGGCCTCGATTCCGCGAGCGGTAAGGGCGTCCACGATATCCCGGGACGAGATGTCCCGGGACACCGTCCCGCCTGCGTAGTAGATCTCCGCCATCCGCAGGCGGTCGGTCGCCCGAAGGCGCGAGGCGAAGACCTCGACGAGCTCGTCCCGCATGAACCGGGTCGGCCCGAACCCGTGGGGCTGGAAGACGGCCAGGATGCGCTTGCCCCTTCCGCGCGCGGTTGCGAGACTCGCCGCAATCTTGTCCGGGTTGTGGGCGAAGTCGTCCACCACTTCGACGCCTCTCGCGCGGCCGATCACCTGAAAGCGTCGGGCCACCCCCCGGAACTTGGCCAGAGCCTCCCGCGCTCGGCTCAACTCCACGCCGGCCTGGCGGCAGGCAGCAGCAGCAGCCACGGCGTTCCACACGTTGTGGAGGCCGGCCACCCGGAGCTCAAACGGCTCCCCGGAGATGGTGAACCTCGCGCCCCGGGAATCGAGGACAACGTCCTCGGCCCTCAGGTCGGATTCGGGACCGAAGCCGAAGACAGCCGCCGGGTCCCCGAACGCCTCCCGGCCGACATCCTCTCCGATCAGAAAGGGACCCTTCGTTCGCTCGCGAAACGTGGTGAAGAGCCGAGCGAGTTCCTCCGGCTCCCGGTGATCCCGCCGGATGTTGAGAAGGACCCCCATCCAGGGCTCGTACCGGACCAGGCTCCCGTCGCTCTCGTCCGCTTCGACCACCAGAAGGTCCGAGCCCCCCAGCCACGCGTTCCCCAGGCAGCGCGCGCCCCGGAGACTGATGAGGTTGCCGCCCGTGATCAGGGACGGATCGCGGCCCGCGGAGCGGAGGATCTCGAAGATCATCGCCGAGACCGTGGACTTCCCGCTCGTGCCGGCCACCGCGATCGTCCGTTTCTCCTCGATGTGCCGGGCCAGAAACTCCGACCGGTGAAGCACGGGAATCCCGCGGCGGCGCGCCATCTGTATGTCGGAAACCGAGCTCTCGACCGCGCCCGAGGTCACCACCGCGTGGCAGTCCGCCGCAGGTCCGCGCCCGTCCTGAGGGACGATCGCGACTCCCGAGGCCTCCAGGGTCCTGCGGATCTCGTCGGCCTCCCCGCGGTCGAACACGCGATCGCTCCCGGAACCCCGCCCCCCGGAAAACACGTGATACTGGGCCAGCGCGCTCATGCCGCTGCCCGCGACGCCGGTGAAGTGGCAGCGGGTCAAGGTCCCGGGTTTCTCATCCACCGATGACAACGGGGTCTCCTTCTTCCACTCGGTCGAAAAGATCGATCACGTCGGCGTTGGTCATCCGGATGCAGCCGCCGGAGACCGGTCGCCCGACCCGACTCTCCTGGTTCGTCCCGTGGATGTAGATGTGGCGGGCCAGGGAGTCCAGCCCCGCCCCGCGGTTTGTCCCTTCCTCGAGGCCTTCCAGCGTCAGGATCCGGCTCAGGATGAGATCGCGCTCCGGATCCTTCGGATCGCCCGGTCGCCAGGACTCGCCCGTCGGCCGGCGGGATTCGAACACGGTCCCCGCGGGCGCGCCCCGACCGATCTTGCGATGAATCCGATGGACGCCGGGCGGCGTGCCGCACGACCCCTCCCGGGCGTTGATCCCGGCTTTGGCGGTCGAGACCGGATACCGCGCGATCTCTTTGCCACCGACCAGAACCAGCAGGCGCTGGTCGGCCACACCTACATAGAGACAGCGGCCCGGCACACGGCCCAGGCAGCGCTCGACGCGGCCGTGGACGGCCTCTACCAGTGACGGGCGCGATCCTGGCCTGCGCCCCGGTCGGCCGCCTTCAGGCGGTACTTGACGACTCCCCCCCATCTGGAGTACTCCCCGCCAGCACTTCAGCCCGTACCCGGAACCCGCTCTATGCCCTGGCGTCCCTCGGGTCGCCACCCAACCGCGAGCGATGCGCAGCGGAAGGATAGCACGCCCGGTCGTGTTTGCAATGTTCATTCAACCGGCGTCCGCTCTCGAGCGGTTCGGGCTGGCCCGTGAACCCGGTTTGCGTTACAGTGGAGCCGCTCGAGCCCGGGAGGAGAGCAGGCCGCGGAGGCCGAGGCAGGAGGACCATGCTAGCAGACAACCGCCGCGGGTCGGACAGCGGGCGATCGCACGACGCGGGCGATCGCCGAGAAGTCCAGAGGGTCACGTGGGTGGGTCTCGTGACGAACCTGGTACTCTCCGCGCTCAAGCTGGTCGGGGGGATCGTCGGACAGAGCCAGGCCGTGGTGGCCGACGCCGTGCACAGCCTCTCCGACATCACCACGGACGTCGCCATCCTCGTGGGGGTCCGCTACTGGAGCAAACCCGCCGACGCCAACCATCCCCACGGTCACCGGCGGTTGGAGAGCCTCGTCACCCTCGGCATCGGGCTGGTTCTCGTCGTGGTGGCGGCGGGGTTGCTCTGGAATGCCATCGTGACGCTGGAGGACCGGCACGAATCTCCCCCCGAGTGGATCGCGTTTGCGGCCGCCCTGCTCTCCATCGTGTCCAAGGAAATCCTGTACCGCTGGACCCTCGCCGCCGGACAGAGGATCAAATCGCTCGCCCTCATCGCCAACGCCTGGCATCATCGGTCCGACGCCCTGAGCTCGATCCCGGCCGCCCTCGCCGTGGCCGGCGCCGTCATCCACCCCGCCTGGGCGTTTCTCGATCACGTAGGCGCGGCGGTCGTCTCCCTTTTCATCTTCCAAGCTGCCTACAGGATCATCCGCCCGGAGTTTGCGAAGCTCATCGACTCGGGCGCGCCGGAGGCGGCACTCGAGCGAATCCGCCGGATCGCTCTGGAAACCGAAGGCGTCCGGCGAGTCCACCGGATTCGCACGCGGTACGTCGGGGGGACGAGTCTCGCCGTGGACCTGCACGTTAAGGTCGATCCCGAGATCCCCGTGCGAGAGGGGCACGATATTTCGGAGGAGGTCAAGAGGCAGCTTCTGGAGAATGGCCCCGAGGTGGTGGACGTGGTGGTGCACCTGGAGCCGTGCGAAGGGCCGGGTGCCGAGGTTCAAACCTGACCGTCGTGGAGACTCGCTGTCAGCAGGAGATCTGCGGCAGGGCCCAGCCGCGGTTCCTGCTTCAGATTCAACACTCCTACTCCTCCATCCAGCCCGCCTACTCGTCGAGCCGCTGAAAGACAATGAGTCGCTCGTACACAGGGTGCACAAGGCTGCCTTCGCTGGCGCGCGTCACCGTATTCTCGGCGGCTTCCGTTGCCATATCTCGTGCCTTCCCCTCGAGCTTCCCAGTGGGGGAAAGGAAGGAGGCTATCTCCTCGCCGACCTGCGTCAGATGCTCCTCCTCTACCAGCAGCTCGATCTGGTCCTTCATGCACGAATGCTGGAGCCGCCCCCTAGCTTCGAGTCCCATGAGCTCCAGACAACGCACGAGGTGCTCGCCATAGTTCCGAGTCCTGCCGCCGTAGACGAGTCTATCCAGCCCGTCTCTCATCTGGTTGACAACATTGTCCTTCAAGTCTCCAATCCAGAGGCACGCGACTCCGCCGACCTCCAGGAGATCGTAGACCTTTCTCAGGTAGACCTCGTCGATGGTGTAGAAGCTGTGAACGCTCGCAATTAGGTGAAACCGAGTCTCTCCGAACGTCACCTCCTCGAATGTATCGTGGCGGACCTCTGCGCTGATCCCGTGTTCTTTAAATCTCCTCTCTGCCTCCTCGGCGCTCGCGCACAGAGGTTCGAGGACCGTCACGCTCACTTGGTGATCCGGATGTCTCTCTCCCAGCTCTCGGGCGATTTCGGCCGTCACTTCGCCTTTGCCACACCCGATGTCGAGAAACCGTATCTCCTCGGTCCTGGGCAGCCGAAATGCGTCAGACCTCCTCAGTATCTGATCGACGCAGAAGCTCGCACGGTGAGTCATGTTGCGAACTAGCCGGTAGACCTTGCTGCCACCTCCAATCTGAGATTTGCCTGCATTCCGGTCCTGGCTGAGCTCCCTCAGCCGCTCATTCATCGGTACGAAGGGAACACCCAGATCCGAGATGGCGTCTCTCGCAGCATCGAGATGCCTCAGTATCTTGCCCATGACCTCTCGTGGGATCTGGTAGCTCCCGACACGAGTCCTCGCATCGGGATCAGCCGGGGTCTCATGCTCGACCCACGCGTGCATCTCGTCGCCCTGGTTTCCCGGACGCGAGAAGTAGACGATGGCGTGAAGCTTCGAGAAATACGCGAAGCGTGCAGGATCGACCCCGAAGCCGAACACCAGCGGAGCGTTCTCGAAGTGGTGGCCCCTCAGCGTGTCGCATCGGAAACATCTGTAGCTCGTGGCCGCCTCAGAGCCAAAGGGAGAGCCCGCTGCTCCCTGCTGGCCCTCCCTCGTAACTGGATAGAAGTACTTGTACACAACTCCCTTTCTCAGGTTTCCGACAACCAGGTCCAACACGCTCGGATTGCTTTGCTCCAATAGATCCCCACACGTGATGACATAAACCTGACTGTCCTGGGGCAGGTTCCTCTGTCTCTCCAACGTCTCTTCGGGCGGGGACAGGATGCTCAGATCAGACGTCTTCTCGAAACCGCACCGCCGGAGCCACTCCTCGGGGTTCGCTTCGAAGACTTTTGCGATCTTCCGGACGGTCGCAGGGTTGGGCTTCGTGGTCCTGCGCGGACTTGCATACTCCTGGATCGTGCGCGCGGACATCCCCCCAGTCGGAAATGCTCGCTCTACGGCCCCATGAACTTGGTTCCAGGTCCAGCCTTTCTCCGCCTTCGCTTCCAGGATCAAACGCCGCAGATGCTCCGCGGCGAAGTCCACATCTTGCGTCTGGACGGTTGCAGTACGCATGTTGACAGCGCCCCCAAGTGAATGTGCAAGAACCTACAATCTTACACATTGTATTCGCAGCTTAACCGAGATGTCAACAGGGACCAGTAC
>Ga0180437_10007328_pt1 | contig 14387 bp, 15 predicted proteins | sample SS_ome_4_FD_132410 | JGI IMG/M metagenome (GOLD analysis project Ga0180437, IMG submission 132410) | Hypersaline lake sediment archaeal communities from the Salton Sea, California, USA - SS_3_D_1 metaG | ecosystem: Environmental > Aquatic > Non-marine Saline and Alkaline > Hypersaline >...
CTTTAAATACGATAGCATAAATAAAGTATTCATCCAATGACGAACCCGTTCCCTCAACGGCAGAATAAAATCATTAAGTCCATTCACAGAGTAATAAAGCTGCCAGAAATGTGATAGTGGCATTTTCATGTTATTTACGTTTTATACTTAGGGAAAAGCCTTCGGCGCTTATCTCGTGAAACGTCGTTTCGAGAGTGGGATCATTCCGGATGACCTCCAGAAACTCCTGCATATCTCGTGCGTAATTGGTGACATTATGCGCGACTATCGCGCCTCCTGGCAGGATCCGGTCTTTCAATAAACGCAGGAATTTGACGTAATCCGGTTTCCAGGCATCTATGAATATAAAATCAAAATTTCCTTCGATCTTCGGAATCTCCTCGAATGCATCGTTGATCCTGGAATCGATCACATCCTCCAATCCGGCCTTCATAAAATTTCTCCGGGCCTCCTCGCCTCTCACTCGATCATATTCGATAGTGATCACGCGGCCGCCGGTCTTTTGAAAAGCCAGTCCGAGCCAGAGCGTTGAATACCCGTTAAAGGTGCCGATCTCCAGGCCGCGTATGTAGCCGTTCTTCAGGATAAGGTCGTAGAGGAAGCGACCGTCGCGGCAGGGAATGTTCATTTCTCCGTGTTCGTAGGACAAAGCTCTCATCTTTAACATCGGAAGCACTCTCGAGTTCTCTATATCCTCGAAAGCACCAGCAAACACGTCTCCGGCATCGGGAATAGCGAAGCGCCTATCATCGATAGGAACATTGTGCTCTATCTTGTCAAAAACGAAATAGCTTTCCCCGCCTTTCCGGCTGGTGGCAACGCGGAAAGGGACCTTGACACCGTCCACTTCACGGTAGTCCTGCAATTCCCAAGCATTGTCGATCCAATTCAACAGACCAGTCTCGGTGTCAAAATACAGCATATTCGGAGTCTTATTTTTAACAACATATACCGAACGTCCTCCGAAAATTTCCCTGGATTCCAGAGTCATTCCCGGGAAGTACTCCCGTATGTAGAGGGGGCCCTGTGGATTCAGAAGATAGCCGAGCCAGGACCGGCTCATCCGGCTATCTCGTTCGATACGGTCGGGATTTACCTTCCAGCCTGTACGCCCATCAAACCCGTTTTGCTCGGTTCCCTTCGAGACTTTCAGTGTCATCACCCACTTGTCAGGAACTTTGGCCAACGCTTCCAGAGAGTTAGCCTGTAGCGGAGGATCTGCCCACGACAGATCATCGACAAACTTTCCTGTGCACACTCGTGACGTCAAATTCTCGATGGCTGTCCGTCCGCCCAATGTCTGGATGTATCTTTCCAGGAGCCTATCCAAGCTAGGCAAGCTCTCGAATGCGGCCGCGATTTTTTTGCCCACGACGACATCCAATCGAGGCCATTCATCTGCATATTTGCTGGAATCTAGATAAAACCGGATCTTTGCCCGCCCATCTTTGAGTTCCAGATTGGCCTGGTCGATGATTTCTTCAGCGCTCCGAAGTATCACCGGTATCCCGGTCAACTCATTCGAACCGAGAACGGAAATTACGCATCTATCGAGACTGATCTCGCGGTCAACACGACACAACACAGCTTCGCTGGGCATATCGGAAAGCCTCAGACGGTGCATGTTGAGGCGGCTGTTCGGATTAACACCGGGGAACCAGGCAACACGAAGAGAGCCGTTCGGATCCTGTGCGTTTCCGTCATAATCATTGGCCACGAATTGAAAAGCCAGCTCCATACCTAGATTCGGGCTGACGCCAAAATTTTTCCAGGGCAATAAGGCTTCGATAACGTATCCTCCATCCAATACTCGACTGTCAGATTGAGCAGTCAGTTCTGATTTTTTATAACGCGGGTGGCGCCAATCATAAATCTTCTGGCGCAGGGACTCGAATCCAGGGGCCGCTCCTGAGGCGATGACCAATTGGTACCGATTCATCGAGCCTAAATTCTCTGAGACGAAGAGCTCGACACAGTCTGCCCGCCACAGACGAGGAAGGTCCTTGTCCTCTACGGCGATATCATCGTGCACAACGGCCAGTAGATACAGACCTCGAAGGTCCCAGGCGAGGCGGAATTTCACGTCAAAATCATCCGCAGGCAAAGTCCGGCCGTCAGGGCTGGCCAGTATTTCGACACGGAATCCCCGCTCCCCCCAATCGTCCGCCGAGCCGTCCACACTAAGGCCCTCAATCCTGGGAATTCGGAAGATTTCTGGAGTCGCCTCCGAAAAAGCAGGTGAACAGTTCCCCAGAATGACAACGGCAAGCATCAGGCATAATCTCAATCTTACTCTCATTTTGTACTCCTTTATCAAGTCTCATTTTCATTATTCGGGATAATTTTCGAGTATTCAACTTAATCATTCCTGAAAAAATCGTAAGGAATTTGGACTTTTTTTGATGGGATCCTGGAACACTCCGGGTGAGTTCAGGGAGAAAAGAAAGAGAAGATGTCAGCGCTCAGTTTTTTTGATCAATCTCTTTTGAACAATCCTTCCGATTCCAGCAAAGAACTCATTCCTGATTTTCTCTATATGCAGCGCTTCCTGATAGCTGACCGAGCATCTGTCTTTTGTCTTGTATCTTTCCGGCTCGACCTGCAGAGCATAAGAATTGAGGTAATCCTTCCAGAACCATTCAGCGCACCCGAATTGAATGTTATCCGGGCCTATGGCAGGCACTTGACTCAGCTCGCTAAATAATTGTCTTCCCGCATCACTGTCTTCGAGGCAGAAAGCTATGTAGGCTATTCTGTATTCAACATTTTTTATCTTTTCTGAAACAGGCAAAGGCTCAGTGTTCTTTTCGTCCTGCTGGTTCTTGTAGAGAAAATGTCCGAAACAGCTCTGCAAGGTAAAGCAATAAGACAATTTGGCGAAACCCTTAACTATCTCGATCAGAGGGGCATCAATCGTGCTCATATCCAGGCTTCTCAAGGATTTCTGCCTCTGTTCAAGGTAATGAGGATTAGCTACGAAATCTTTTAGAGCTGTAAAAGTCTCCACTTTTCCATCCCTGAGTTTATGGCTTTTCTGTTTAAAAGGAGAGTATAATGAATCTAGATCTTATTCGTGTCTCCGGTATTGACAGAAGAAGTTTTTGCCCTCACTTCCACATACTTGAACAAAGCATCCTGTTCGTCACTGGCATCGATAAAACTCCGGCTGTTGGAGCACCGGACAGCATACCGCTTGCTCTCCTGTTCGACGAATATCTCCACTTTATTGACCCCGGTTTCATAATACATTTTTAAGCGGGCATTGAAATCGCTTTCTTCTGTCGTCTCGGACGGAATACACTCTTTGAGCGTCTCGCACAGGCTCAACACCGCCTTCCAGAATGTTTCTCCCTGGGCATATTTAGATAGATCCTCAGTCAGAGCAATATTTTTATTGTTATGGAGAACGCTCCAAAAAATGTATTTTGTCAATTCACTGCCTCCCACATACAATAGGATTGCACATCAAAACCTACAATTTAAAAAACAGCCTGAATTACTCCTCTGGGCTAACTAGGAAAGAGGAATCTCTAGAATATATTCTGCTGTCTGGAAAAAAATTTGCTTTTTCGGCTCACTCGACCGGCTACTTAACCAGTTTCGTTCCCATCTTGGTTTCCTGGTTCACAGGAATTGTCAAAGCCTGAGCACCGCTTGTGGTAATAGTCGAATCTGAGGAGAAACTGGTTGTATCTTTAACAAAAATGCCCTCTTTATAGGCAAAATACCATGTCGCCTTGCCTTGAACTTCTCCTGTTATGGCCAACTGCAGGCCCATCTGCTCCCCTTTTCCCTCAAGAGCCCCTGTGATATCAGCCGTCACTTTGACGCATTCCAGTCCATCCACGGTCTCGAATCCTTCCAATGTATTCACGCTTTCGAAACTAATCCGGACCTCAAGCTCATCTGTTTTTTCTATGATAGTGTCTGTGCTCGTCCAGGAATCTCCGATTTTCACTGGTTTTCCGGCCAGGTCAGGAAATGCGGCCTGGAAGTTTGATCCAATACTGCGTGTTCCGGCAGTTCCCATATCGTATCTAATGGATTCAGCTCCGGATACATCCAATTCTTTTCCCAGGGGAGAGAGCGTCATGTCAAAACCTTTTCCCCGTACAGTGCTCATATCAGGAGACAGCTCGCCTTGGGGACTGGAGATATTTATATTCATAGAATCAATTGTCACTCCGAGAAGAAGATTGCCTTCTTGAAGACCTTTTGATTTTACCGAGAATTCAATTCCGCTTGAGCTTTGCGTCTCAATTGACTGGCCCATGATTTCCATATTCTGAGTTTGTTCGCCCGAAGTCTGATACTTCAGGACTTGATTTTCAGTCATCCGGTACTGAAGGATCAGGCCGGTCTGCGGGTCACCCCAAGGGTCGGCGGTCTTTGCCGCACATCCAGCCAGTAAACCGATGATAATAACAAGAGGAACAAACACCAGACATGACCTTAAATCTTGCTTGCGAAACATTTTTTCCTCCTTTTTTTAATACTCCACTCCTGGATTTAGATCAGTCGGTATAATTATAGGGATAATCGTTTCTTTTTCCAAGAAAAAAGCTGAACTTACTCCCTCACAAGCCGAAAGCCCAGGCTGTAATGAAAGTCGATCGACTGCTCACTGGAGCGATAGGATGAGCGGCAGTCCTGAGCACGGCTTGCAAAGCTGCCTCCGCGAAAAACGCGATCCGTCCAGAGAAAGAAAAATGACGAACGTGATGAGGTCCCTTTTGGATCTATTTGAGGGCTTCGCTCGTTTGGTAACTCCCAGCGGTCCTCACACCACTCCTGGACGTTACCGTGCATATCGTATAATCCCCAGGAATTCGGTATCTTCAATCCCACCTCTTTCGTCTCGTTCGTTTCGTCATTTCCCTCCCACCACATGTATCTTTCTGCGTTTTCCAACGAATCACCGAATGAGAACCGTGTCATCGTACCTGCCCGGCAGGCATACTCCCACTCCGCCTCAGTGGGCAAGCGAAAAGTTCCCTGTCCGAAAGAATTTAGCTTCTTGATGAATCTTTGACAGGTGCGCCATCTCACCTTCTCAACAGGATTGTTTGGTTTTCCCCGGAAATAGGAAGGGTTATTCGCCATCACTGATTCCCACTGGGCTTGAGTGACTTCGCACTTTCCCATGTAGAAAGGTTTGGTGATAGTCACCTCATGCAGAGGCCAGTCAGTATCTGATCGCCCCTGTTCGTCCCTAGATGATCCCATCGTGAATGAGCCAGGCTGGATGAGGACCATTTCCAATTTTTTCGCGTCTTCGGGAAGCCCGGGAAGGTGAACAACAATTATCTCCTTCGCCAAACTACTTTCATGGCTGGTATCCGAGTAAGATGAACGCGTCTGTTGGTCTCCCTCTGTTTTTTGCGACTCTTTTTCACAGCCAGCTAAAAGAAAGGCCAGAACAAAAAGCATCATTAACAGCTCAATCCCTCTTAAACCATGGCTTTTTTGTAAGACCTTTTTCTTTGTGATAGCTTTCATTCTTATTTTCTCCTTTGTCCGGATATGATCTTCTTATCCAAAAAATCAGCCGGAAAATCTCTCCAGAACAATAGAAAATCAAGAATAAAATTTTTTCAAGTCGTAATGGAAAATCACCCTTCCTTTTCTAATACGAAATTAAATCGCCATAGTTTTGATGGGAATAGACAGGGTCACATCTTAACATTTCACACTCAGCGCTTTTTCGATGAAAAATAAAGATAAATGTTAAATGTTAAGACGCGACCCCTTATTATGCCTTTTTTCCCGTCTGTTTTTTCTTAATTTTGCTTTCTTTTCTGTTTGTCTAATTTCGTGTTTACCTTGACAATAGGGCGAGATTCAGCTATAAAATCCTTTACACAGCCACAAGGAGGTGAGTATTTTTGGCATTTATTGTTGTTGAAGAAGGAGAATCGATCGAGAGCGCACTCAGGCGCTTCAAAAGAAAAGTCCAACAGCAAGCGATCATCAAAGAGATTAAAAAGCACTCAATCTACTACAAGCCCGGCGAGAAAAAGAGGATGAAGGCAGCTCAGGCCCGCAAGCGGATGCGCAGGCGAATGAAGAGAGATAGAGATATTGAGTATTAGGATTTTTCCTTGACTTTGAATCCAAAACCATCTTTAATTTAATCAATTATTCTATCGCAAGCAGGCATAGTGTTGAACCTTGAGGAAATTCAAACCATAAAGAAACCTTCCTGGCTGAAAGTGAAATTTCCCTCCGAGCCAAACTTTTTTTATGTCTCCCGTGTCCTGGAAAAGGAAAAGCTCCACACAATCTGCCAGAGTGCGAAATGCCCCAATATCTCTGAATGCTGGTCAAAAAAAACCGCTACTTTTCTGATACTCGGCGATGTTTGCACACGGGATTGCGCCTTCTGTGCGGTCAAAAAGGGGAATCCGTCACCTCCACTCTCAGACGAGCCCTCTCAAGTGACAGAAGCCGCTGCCCGGCTGGGTCTCCGTTATGTGGTTATCACTTCAGTGACACGAGACGACCTGCCCGATGGCGGAGCGTCTGTGTTTGTCAGGACTATAGAGGCTTTGAAAGAAAGAATCCCCGGCGTCAAAGTCGAAGTTTTGATACCGGATTTCCAGGGTGACAACACGGCTCTGAAGAGTGTCATCCAGGCCCAACCCGATATCCTGAATCATAATATAGAGACAACTGAATCCGGCTATTTCCGGATCGATCGACCGGCTGAAAATTACAAACGGTCCTTAGGTGTCCTGAACGAAGCCAAAAACCTGGGCGCGGCGACTAAATCCGGACTCATGGTGGGGCTTGGAGAAAACAGGGAAGAAATCATTCAGTCCTTATCTGATTTGAGAAAGGTTTCTTGCGATTTGCTGACTATCGGTCAATACTTGCCGCCATCCAGATCTCATGCCCCTGTCATAAAATACTATTCTCCAAGCGAATTCAAAGAACTGAGGCGAACTGCCCTTGAATTCGGATTCAAATCCGTAGAGTCAGGACCTCTCGTGAGGAGTTCCTATATGGCCCACAAAATGTACAATACTTTAAAGGAAAAAACAGTCTAAAATGCGCTACTTGATCTTCACCGACATTCACGGAAACCTGGAAGCTCTGCTCGTTCTTCTTAAATTTGCCCAGAAAAGAAAGATCGACCATTACATTTTTCTTGGCGACCTGGTCGGGTACGGCGCAGATCCTAATGAAATCATCCAGAAAGTGCGCGCACTCAAGCCTCTTTCCATAATCCGAGGTAACCATGATAAGGCTGTCTGTGACCATGACTCTATCCAGACCTTCAATCCGATCGCAGCCGCAGCCATTCACTGGACAAAGAATACCGTCCGGAAAAAAAACATGGAATACCTCTGTAACTTGAAAAAGGGGCCGATGACTATCCATAACCATATCCTGATTTGTCACGGTGCACCGTTTGACGAAGACCACTATATCTTCGGCGAATTCGATGCCGCAGAGGCCTTCGCTCATGTGACCACTCCACTCTGCCTTTTTGGTCACACTCACTTTCCGTTTGTCTACACGGAGAAAGATCACATGGTGGACGGCACCTTTCTGACGGGAGACAGCAACGAAGTCAAACTCGAGGAGGGCATGAAGTACCTCATCAATCCGGGCTCCGTTGGGCAGCCCCGGGACAGGGACAACCGGGCGGCATGTGCTATCTACGACTCTGACGCAAAAAAAATTAAGTTCTACCGTATGGAGTATGAAATAAGAGAAGCCCAGAGAAAAATTCTGGAGGCAGGACTGCCCTCTGCTCTTGCGGAAAGACTCGCTCTAGGGATCTGAATATCGTCTATGTTTTACTCTATCCTGGATATCCCGCGCGGAAAAATTTTTCTGGCCAAGACCGATAAGGGGTTGAGCTTCGCCACGTTTATCAAGAACCAGAGACATCTTGAAGAGATGAAAGGCCTCTTCAAAAAAAAGGGAATCCCTCTCGAACTCAATGATAAACCATTTAGAGAGGAAGAAAAGCTTTTTAAAAGATATTTCGAGGGAAAAGAAGAAGACTTCACATCGCTCGCCCTCGACTTCATTACCGGAACGCCGTACCAGAGAAAAGTGTGGCTGGAAGCGAGAAAAATACCTTACGGCCAAACGACCACCTACAAATCTCTCGCCCACAGATTGAAACATGAGGGATACAGGAGCGTAGGCCAATCGATGGCCCGTAATCCTTTGATCATCATCATTCCCTGCCACCGAGTTGTTGGTTCTGACGGCAGCCTGACTGGCTTCGGGCTGGGATTGGAATTCAAGGAATATCTTCTCCGACTGGAAAAAGGGGATACCTCCGCCTAAATCCTCGGATTCGCATAACAGTACAGACAGCTGTGAGGACAGGACTGTGTGTAGCTTCCGATATCGACCGATTCAGTGCACCGGCACTCAGAGCGCTGGCTCCTGTCTTTTTTTGCCGAAACCTCTTCTTGACTCGGATGAAGGCGGCTCAAAAGCTTGCCATCCACACAGGATGAGGGCTGAATCCCGAGGATTTTTGAGAGAAAATCCTGGCTGCAGGCATAAAGGCGCAGTTTCCAGTTTTTGGCTTCCTGGCTGAGAGAACGGGCAGCCTTTTTTTTCTCTTCCTCAGAGGGATCAACATAATTAAATCCGTATCTGGCTGCACGCCTCACTGCTTTTCCATACCACTGAGCTAAACTGAATCGAATGTTTTTTATCCCCAAAGCAGCCAGCTCAGGTGCCAGCTTTTCAAAACTCGAGAGATTCGTTCTGACCTCTTCACCCTCCTTCCAGTAAACAACCGGATCAAACCTGACAGATATTCTTTTGGGTGTCCCTACTATATCAATCAGTGAGACCAGTTGAGTAAGTGCTGCAAGAGGAGAGGGAACGCCTTTCTCGATGAAAGTTCCGCCGAGCCCCGTGATGGTGAAGTGCAAATAGAGCTGATCGTATTTCTGAAGAGCGGTGCCCAGACCGTATTTGTCTTCGATGAGATTGGAAAAATTTTTAGACCAAAGGACAATTGTGTGAACTGCCTCAGGGCTTAAATCAACAGTGTAAGTATGCCTGGAAGGCCCAACTACCCGCGCTCTTTCTTCCTCGAGCACCTTTGACAGCCATCGTGGAAAGAAGGCTACCAAGTCTGTCCTCCGGGATGCGCTTATAACCTTTTTCATTCTGCCTTGACACCAGAGTGGAATGACTTTAGTATTTTAGCTGACGAACAGGGTTCCCGCAATGGCTGTATTGAGTGCCGAAAAGCTCACTAAAAGTTACAACCACAGGGTCGTGGTGAAAGAAGTGGATATCGAAGTCCGCTCCGGAGAAATCATAGGTCTTCTGGGAAGAAACGGCGCCGGGAAGACGACAACTTTCCAGATGATCGTGGGTCTCATCAAACCAGACAGGGGGAAAATCTTTCTGGATAAACAAGACATCTCCAAGTATACAAGCCCTGACAGGGCCACGGCAGGAATCACCTATCTTCCGCAAGAACACTCTGTTTTCCTTAAGGCATCCGTTATGAACAATCTCATGCTCATCCTCGAACTCCAGCCTCTTGAGAAAAAAGAACAGGAGGAGATTGCCAGAAAACTTCTGCAGGAATTGGGATTGACCGATATTTCAAGACAGCTTGCCTACAGCCTTTCCGGCGGTGAGCGGAGAAGGCTTGAAATCTGCCGCTCGCTCGTCCTGAAACCGAAGTTTCTTCTCCTGGATGAGCCGTTCACAGGAATCGATCCTTTGACTATAGTCGAGCTCCAAAAAATCATGACAAGGCTAAAAAACAAGGGAATAGGAATCGTTATCTCTGACCACAATGTCCGGGACACCCTCAAAATCTCTGACCGTGCCTACATCATTGACTCCGGAGAACTTCTGATAGAGGGCACTCCTCGGGAAATCTCATCAGACGAAACGGCAAAGGAAAAGTTTCTCGGTAAAAATTTCAAGCTCGGGGATGAGGCGGAGTTCCTCTAATCCTGATAGAAAATCAAATCGCCCAGAGTCTCTCCGAGGAAAAGACGGAAAAAGGTAAAATAAACCAGAAGGATGATGAGATAAAAACCAACCACCGGCAGTGTCGATATTGATATCAATGAAAATAACGTCACGCCGATCAAACGAGAGGCCACCCAGAGAGACAAAATCCAGATAACGGCCATAAAGGAAAAGTCAAACGTCCGGGATTTCAAGCGCATGATGAAACGGGAAGGGGGACGCTTGACAACAACCTTTTTTTCCGGTTCGGCTTTTTTCTCCAGTTGAGGAGTTTCCTCTTCCACCTTTTCAGGGATTTCGGCTTCCATCTCCTGAGCAGGAACCTCCTCTGGCAGAGTTTCTTTCACTCCTTGAGGAGTGAATTCCACTCCTTCCGGAATGGCCTCCTGCTCTTCGAGCGCTTTTTCCTCTTCCTCTGGGGTCTCTTCGTCTTCGGTAGGCATTTCGAATCTTCTATCTTCCTCAGTATCCGCAAACTGAGGAGGCGCTGATTCTTTTATTTTTTCTGCCCAAGGCGGAAGTCCCACATCTGTGTCAGTGGTTTTCCCAAGCGGAGCCTCTGGTGGACTGAGAGCTTCCTCTTCAGGAGTTCGTGATTCCTTCCCCTCTTCTCTATCTTCTCTCACAGATTTCACGAATCTTTCAATGTCTTCCTTTTCCTTTTCCTCAAGGTCAATGAGCATCTGGGGTGTCATTTCTTTTTCGGGAGTTTTCGATGGAGTTTCTTCGTCTTCCCACCCTCCTTCAGGTGTAGGCATGACGGCCTTCCTAAATTCCTTGGCCTTTTCATCTCTCTCTTTTTTAACGGATTCTAGGAATTTCTCGATATCTTCTTTCTCTTTTTTCTCCTCTTCTGAGACGTATCCCGCATCCTCGGCTTCCGGTTCCAATTTCTCGCCTTCAGGAGAAATCCCTGTTTCCTCTTCCTCAGGAGGCGCTTTCATGTATTCTGGAAGTTCGGCTTCCTCCGGAGTCGCTAAAGAAACAGGTTCTTCTTTCTCTTCCTCCATATCAATGTCCCTTGCTGGTTCCTCTTCTCTTTCTTCTTCCTCTAGGGATTCTTCAGGAATGGCTTCTTCAGCGGGAACTGACTCCTCTTCCTCTTTTTCATCAAGAGGCGGAGTCCGGTCTTCATTAAAAATCTCCGGCTCTTCCCCCCCTTCTTCCTGAAAAGATTTCAGGATTTCTTCCATCTCTTCCCGGTCTTTTGTTCGGGCATCCGGAAGCTGGTCCAGGTCATCAGTCTTGAATTTTATCGATTCACTTTTTGGCAAGATGTCTTCTTTCTCTTCGCCTTCATCCCCATGAGGAGTCGCTTCTTCCCCTTCAGGAATCTCTTCTTCCTCAATCTTTTCTTCCTCGTCACTTTTTGAAACATCTTCCTTTTCGGGAGCTGCAGCCAAAACCGGCGCCTCTATTTCTTCTTCCTTCTCAATTTCCTGGGATGGTTCCTCTTCTGCTTTTTCCTCTTCGCTTTCCTCCGGCAGTTCTGGCGACAACTCTTCTTCTTTTTCTTCCTCTTCTGCCTCTGCCTCTTTCTTCTCTTTGGCCTCTATTTCCTCTTTTGCCTCTTCTTTCTTTTTTGCCTCTTCCTCTTCCTTATCCTCTGCCATTTCAAGCTCTTTTGCTTCTTCCTCCTCTATACCCTCTTCTTCCTTTTCTACCTCTTCTTCCTCTGGTTCATCTGCCTTTTTTACTTCTTTGGCCTCTACGTCCTCTTTGCCCTCTTCTTCCTCCTTCCCTATTGCTTCTTTACCTTCTTCTTTGGTTTCTTTTTCTTTCTTGGCCTTTGCCTCTTTTGCCTTTTCCTCTTCAGCTTTTTCTTTTTTAGGTTTTGCCGCCTTTTTTTTCTTTTTGGCTGGTTTCGAGGCTTTCTTCTCCTTTTTATCCGGAGCGGCTTCTATCTCTTTCGAGTCATCCTCCTTTTTCAATGAATCAGCCTCACCTTCTGAAATATCAACAATTTTTTCACCGGGAATCTCTTCTTCTATAGACTCGTCCTCTGGAAAAAGAAGCTGGGTTCCACAATTCGAGCAGTATTCTAAGGATTCGTCGATGATTGCCTTGCAGTAAGGGCACCTTCGGATAGCCATCCCCCTATATATAGACCTAAACTAGTTTATTGTCAATGACAGTCAAGGGAGGATCTCCAGTTGTCCATTTCTAGCCATATAGGAGATGCAGAAAATCGGCATTCAGGAAATGAATCAGAGGAAAACAGATGATAAATAAATCAGTGTATCCTTGCAAACACCCGAAAGCTACACGGCCATCTCAACCGAACCGATGTCATTGCGAACGACCGAAGAGAGTGCGGCAATCTCACACAAAAGATAAAGGATTAAGATTGAAATTTCCAGGATTTATCATCTGAAAAAATTGACAACAAAAGAGAAATTGAAGAAAATAGATGAGCTGAGCGATTAAAATGGCAGAAGTTTTAAATTGTGATGTCTCCGATTTCCTCATGTTCGGTAAACAACCTTCTAAATCAGATCTGACTGAGAAAGTCTTCGAGGACTTCAAAACGAAGATTTTAGAAGAATTTAGAAAATAAATTAAAAAAAGGGGGAGTTATGAGAATTAAAGTTTTAATTCTGGGATTAGTTTGTCTGTTTTCAATATCTATTTTTGCGCAGGAGACGAAAACTCACTTCAGGGAAGCAGCATGGGGAATGTCACAGGAGCAAGTAAAAAAGATTGAAAAAAGCGATTTCATAAAAAAGGAATATAGCAAGACTACAGGGCTGGATATACTTGCTTACAAGGGCCAAGCCGGAAATTTGGAATGCTTAATTGCTTATTACTTCGCCGAAAATCAAATGGTTGAAGGAAGATATGTTTTTACAGAGGAACACATGAATAACAATTTATTCATACAAGATTTCAATGAAGTCAAAAATGCATTGAAAGAAAAATATGGAGAACCTAAAGAGGATGAAATTATTTGGCGTAATGATTTGTATAAAGATGATTCTTCAGGATGGGGGACAGCCCTTGCTGTAGGTCATTTAGTATTCCAAGCCGTCTGGAAATTATCCGATACAGAAATAACACTTCAATGTTATGGCGATAATTTTGAAGTTGAACACAGATTACAATACAAAAGCATAATAGAAAAACATGTTCAGTTAGTGAAAAAAGCATTGGAAAAAGCTAAAAAAGTCATTTGGTAACATGAAGATCTTCCTCATCACATGCCCTGGCTGTTACAGGACTCTTTATCTGCGGACAAAAGACCAGTCAGGGCTCTATATCGTAAAATGCAGCACATGCAAGGTCGAATACGAGGCCCGGGAGATCGTAGATTCGGAATATTTTTCCATCAAGCCGAGAGGAAAGCCGAGTTGACCAGTTTTAAATACGTATTTTCAATGCTCATTTTATACTCAGTAAATCATGGTTGATATCTTCATATTGAAATGATATTTAATGATCAAGATTTGTTTTCAGCTCAATTCACAGTTCTTCATAGCTTATTTCCCACTCTTGCAAACACGGGAGAGTGGGACTCAAGCAATACATAAATTTTAAAGAGGAAAAGAGAAATTTAAATAGGGGTTGAAAATGAAAGCTATCTTTCTACAAAATTGCGACTTATGGTGGATGAACACATGTCCAAATGAAGATCTTAAAAAACTTCTTAAGAAGATGACTTTAAAAGGAGACAAATTTAAACTTCCTGAGGAAGACGAATTGAAAAGACTTAATAATATTTGTTCGAGATGTAGGCATGCCCTTCAGATTCATGAAGCAAAATGCCCTGTTTGCGAGACTAATAATCTTTCAAGGCCGGCATTCAATATAAATAGTACAGTTTCTATAGATGTATATTTCTACAAGTGCTCAACATGCAATAGAAACCTTTATTCTACTAAAAGATTTTATTGAGTTTTGTGAATGAAAGAATAGAGACGTGTAGAGCCCGGAGGCTCCTGAGATACGAAATAATCGGACATAATCGGGCGATATAAGACATTTAGCGGGGGAGCGTTGAAATTACGATCGATTTGGCATACTTTTAAAATAAGCATGGTCAGTCCTCTCTCTCGTACCTTCTTTTCCCTAAAGGATTTCACTTTTGAGGAGAGGACTGGTTTATAGGAATATTAGATAAATGAGGGGTGAAGAAAATCTCAACAGGGGGGTGATGAAAGAACGGCAGATTTGGAAGAAAAAACAGTATATTTTATGTATTTCTGTAAAAACTGGGGAACCGAAGAATGCCAATCTGAAATCAGGAAGTGGAAATTTATGGATGGGCTGAGAGAAAACGAAGGAGTAGTGCTAAGCCCGCCAAAGGAAGAGGTTGATGAGATATGCAGCAACTGTGAAGCCCGAAAAGTAAAGTAAGCAGCACCACAAAAGAATCGTCTTTACTATGAAAAATAAAGGGGAGGACTCGCTAAAAA
>Ga0180437_10007331_pt1 | contig 14381 bp, 14 predicted proteins | sample SS_ome_4_FD_132410 | JGI IMG/M metagenome (GOLD analysis project Ga0180437, IMG submission 132410) | Hypersaline lake sediment archaeal communities from the Salton Sea, California, USA - SS_3_D_1 metaG | ecosystem: Environmental > Aquatic > Non-marine Saline and Alkaline > Hypersaline >...
CCGATTCCAAAGCTTTCGGGAAGGTAAGCGAGGAGACAGACCATGACAGCAACGATGAAACGATCTCTGAAAGCGTACGTCGATCTGACGCGGGCGCATTTCTTGTTCGCCTGGCCTCTATTATTCTGCTCTGGCCTGATGCTGGCTTTTGAAAACTATGGCGGTTTCTCGTGGTCGCTGCTCGTCAGGGCCGCCCTGATCGCCCTGTTCGGGTTCGAAGCGGGCATGGTGCTCAATGATTATGTAGACAGAGAAGTGGACAAAAAGGACGTCGAATTTGACAGGCTGACGAGGTACTGGCGACCGTTCGGCAAGAGACCGATACCCTCAGGATTGGTTTCCCCAGGGAGGGCGCTGGGATTATTCTTCTTGCTCGTCGCGCTCACGTCTGTTCTGATAGCCACACTCCCCTACCCAAACTCTTTGTACGTCTTCTGCTTGATGTTGTTCTCCTACGCCTTGGAGGTATTTTACCAGGTGAAAAAAAGAAACCAGCGATTTCCGCTGAGTCAGCTCCTGGGCAGGCTGGATTTCGCTCTCTTTCCCGTGGCGGGCTACCTGTGTCATGGACGTCCCGACACAACGGCTCTTCGCTATTTCATCTTCTTTTACCCATGGGTCATCGCCCACCTGGGCGTCAACGACATCATAGACATCCATAACGACCGATCCCGCGACATGAAAACGGTCACATTCCTGTATGGCATGGCGGGAACGGCCAACTGGATCCTGTCCTTCTCGGTCGTACACATCCTCGTCGCGCCACTATTCCTGGTGACGCTGGGTTCCTTGGCTCGCATTGGCTTCGTGGTCGCGTTTTTGCTGCTAGGCGTGGCAAACTACCTGATCGTGAAGGACAAGAGCTCTGCGGCTGGGTTGAAAGTGCTGCCGATATTTCACGCGACGATGCTGATCTATGCCGTTTCGATCATCCTCGACCCTTTGTCTTGAAGTTTGAGCCTGTCCGCGCGAGCTGCCATAGATGGCGAAGCAATTCCCAATGTACGGATGGAGATTGCTTCAGGCGTTCCGCGCCCTCGCTGACAGGGGCTGAGGAGCTGCGAGCAACGGAGGAAAGGCATGGAAAGGCTGTAGAAAGGGGGGGATCCAAATGCGTAAGGCAGGGTTCCAGAGCATAGGCTACGTACTTGCTCTCGTGCTTGGTGCTGTTTTTGGGGGGCTCATAGTGGCCATTGTCACAAAGGCTATCCCCAAAATGATGTCGCAGATGATGCCAGGTATGATGCAGGGCATGATGGCTCAGATGACGGAAAGCGGCTGTGACCCAGCGGAGATATGACAACGCATGATGGCGAGCTTCGGTGAGGCTCAGCAGTAGGTCCGCCAAATGAGCAAGCGAGAGAAGCACAAACAAGATCTGGGCGCCCTTGTTGACGAATTCTCTGAGACGGGTGATGCGGAGAGGCTGACTGATTACATCGTGTCACGCAGCGATCTTCCTGGGCGAAGGGCGAATCTGGAACTGGCCGGGGCGTTTGGCGATCGCGTAGAGGACTGCGCCGACCACGAGCGCGAAAGGTTGTGGGAGCTTTGTATCAGCATGGCCGAGATCGCGGCAGATGAAGCGCCTGTGAATTCACCGAGGGAATTCATCCCCTTCTGCGGAGCGATCGGCATAGGAGCCCTCGGTTCGGTCTGGCCGGCAGCCTTTGACCGGGCGTTGACTACCCTTCGGGCATTAGCAACCGATCCACGCTGGCGGATGAGGGAAGCTGTGCGTTTTGGGCTCCAAAAGCTGCTGGCCAGGCGAGGTCGTGACACCCTGGCAGCATTCGAGGGGTGGATCGCAGGCGGCAATCTGCTTGAGATGCGGGCCGCAGCAACGGCGGTGGCCGAACCGCCTACGTTGCAGGACAAGGACACGGCGCTTTGGGCCCTGCAACTGCACAGGGACATCTTTGCTCGAGTGCTTCGGATCACGGAGCGCAAGTCCGAGGATTTCAGAATACTCAGAAAGGCGTTGGGCTACACCCTGAGCGTCGTCGTCTGTGCCGTTCCCCAGGAGGGCTTTGCCTTCCTGGCCCAACTCGCTGATTCAAAGGACGCAGACGTGCGGTGGATCGTGAAGGAAAACCTGAAAAAGAACAGGCTGGTCAAAGACTTCCCTTGGCACGTGGAATCTATAAAAGCCACGCTAAGGTGAGAAGCCTGGTAGGCAGCAGATTAGCTCTACTCTGGCCACTCGCCCAGCCAGCGTACATACAAGTTGTACGGCTCGACAGACATTCTTCGGCTATGCGTCCCCCTGGCCAAAGTTCTCCAACAACTCGAGGACCACGCCCAAGGCGGGGGCACTGTCTACGTAGGTGTACATGCCACCAGTATAACGCCCCTGCTGAAGCAGGCCGATGCCCTGACCCTGCAAAAAGTCTACCACTTGTGCAGTGCCCTCGATGACAAAGGCAATGTGATGCACGCCCTCGCCTTTTTCATCGAGGAATTCCTGCCAGGTGCTGGGGCCGCCAACCGGCTCGATCAACTCCAGGGCTACCTGTCCCAGGTGAAAGAAGGCCAGCTTGGCCCGAGCCGTGGTAGGCTGCCCGCGGTAGGTCGTCCTGGCCAAGTCGTACTCGTCGGTCACCATGACTGCCGGTTTGGGCAGGCCCAGGACCCGGCTATAAGCCTCGGCCGAGCGCTCAATGTCCCGCACGACCAAGCCAACCTGGCATATCACTTCTGTCCCCAATCCCTCCTGGCCCATTATGTCACCCCTTTCGTGTGGACACAAGGTGTCACGCACATCCGAGGTGCGTGACACTCACTCAGATCAGCCCATTTGTAGCCATCCCCCACCCAACTGCTCAAAACGGCGGTGGAGTTCCTCGACAGCTTCGGCGGCAATGGGCAGGCTGGTTTTAACCCACTGGAGGTTGGCCTGCATGTGCCGCGGGTTGTGCGTGCCGACGATGATCGTATCCACGCCATCGTGGGCAAAGGTAAAGCCCAGCGCCAGCAAGATGCGGTCCTCAGGCGCGCCAGGGATGGGGCCAAGCGCAGCCATCTCTCGAGCCCGCCTAAAATACTCGGCCGCATAGTCGCTGGGACTCTTGGATGCACCCCAGGCGCCGTTGGCGATGGGACGCTTGGCGATGACCCCCATGCCTCCGGCCTTGACCTGAGGAAAGAGGTCCGTGCGGGCGCGCTGGTCAACCAGGTTGAAACTAGTCTGTAGTGTGTCAAAGAGGCCGCTTTCGACGGCCCAGCGTGCGGCCTCGTTGTCGCCGCTGTAGCCGACAAAGCGCGTCTTGCCGGCCTCCCTGGCGTCCAACAGGGCCTGGATGACTTCGCCCCGTTCGAGCACGTCTACGCCACAGGAGTGCAGTTGTACGAGATCGAGGTAATCGGTCTGTAAGCGTGTCAGGCTGCGGTCAATGCTATCCTCGATCGTCTGGGCCGTCCACTCCTGGCCCTCGTAGCCGCCAGCAACGTGGCCACACTTGGTGGCCAAGACGTACTCCTGGCGGCGGTGGGCAACGGCGCGGCCAATCAACTCTTCGCTAACCCCATAACAGGCCGCCGTGTCGAGAAAATTGATCCCTCCATCGAGGGCAGCGTTGAGCACCTCAGAAGCCTGGGCCTGGTCGGCCAGCGTCAACTGAAAGCCGATCTCGGCCAGCCCGACGCCCAGGCGGCTTACTTGAAGGCCAGTACGGCCAAGGGTTCGTCTCTCCATGTCTCTCCTCCTTGTAGAGCCAGTGCGAATTTTCACGATGTAGCGCTGGCTGAGTGCACTGCAGCCTAATGACAGTGCGTACCTAAGTACTTGTCCAAGAATAATTCTGGGGTTTAGTGGCGATTTTGCGCCTGATCTGCGCCCCAAAGTGCGAAGCACTGTCCTGGACGGTCAGTACAGGGTTATTGATGGACAAGTGCTAAGCCAAGCTGAACGATTGCGCACCGTCGCGCTGCTTCTACGTCACGGCTCTGGTGGGATCAGCGCCTCGAGCAAGGGTTCGTTCCAGACCTTCTGCGACTTGTCATACACGCCAAAGCCAGCGCAGAACTCCCAATAGGCCCAGCTCATACCCCTTTCCTCGGCCTGCCGGGCCACAAAGGCCGTCCACAGAGCCCGGGAGTCCATATCGGCCTGGCTGTAGGCACCAAATTCGCCCAGGTAAAGCGGCCGGTCATGCGCCTCCCCCCACCGTGCCGCCCGATCGAGGTCGTTCGTGACAGCCCGTCGCTGAGCAGAGGTGCCCTGCCACGTCGTGCCCAGCCAGGCATCGCTGCCCGACGCCCATTCGGCTCCCTGGTGGGTAAAGTGAAAGGGATCGTAGTAGTGAACGGTGACAATGATGTTCCGGTCGTCGGCCGGCAGCTCCAGGCTGCCCAGGGCATCGATCGCATTCCAACCCACCGGGCCGACGATGACGTTGCGATGGGGGTTCGTCTCGCGGATGACGGCGATCGCTTTGGCGAGCAACGGATTCCATCGCCCAGACGTCAACCGATCGTGCGGCTCGTTCAGCACCTCAAAAAGCAGGTCGGGCGGATAGGCCTGATAACGCTCAGCGATCTGTCGCCACAGAGCCAGGAAACGCTCCCGATGCCCAGCCGGATCCGCCGCGATCTCTTCGTAGTGATGAACGTTGATCACGGCCAGCAGCCCCCGCGAAAGCGCCTGGTCTACGGCCCAGTCCACCCTTTCGAAAAAGGCGGGTTCGATCGTATAGGGCTCGGCCGGGGCAGCGTGGGCCGACCAGCGGATGGGAATGCGAACCGAATCAAAACCAGCGTCCTTGATGAGCTGGAAGTACGCCTCTTGCAGAGTGACACCCCATTCGCCCTCCCGGGGCGCTTCGAGGGCGTTGCCCAGATTGACGCCCCGGCCGAGACGCTCATTCTGTTCGAAAGGGTCTGGCACCGCCGCAGAGGGCGTCTCTTTGGCAGGCGGCGGCCCAACATCCTGGGAACACCCCGTGGCCAGGACAGTCAGCGAAGAGATCAATAGCATCATGGGCAGAACTAACCCCTTTCCTTTGGACACGGTCAACTCCCTGTATAGCCTCGACACCACTCGGAGACGATGCGCACCCGCTCGATGGCCTCTTCATCAGCACCCTGGGGCACTTCGTCCGACACGCCCAAGATCAGTCGCGGGTAAAAGAGAGCCACGATTCGTTCGACGACTTCCATCACCGCCTGGCGCGAGTAGGTAGGCAGAAACAGAACGGCAGGGATGCCGTCCAGAAGCACCTTGTCGCCGATGTGCTCCTTGATCTCTTCCAAGGTGACGTCCCCCTGGGGCAACGGCGTCAGCGCTTCGTAGCCGTCGAAGGGCAGGTCTTGGAGATAGGGCAGCAGGGAGCGGAAATAGCCATCTATGTGGGTGTGGGTATAGATACCCGCATTTCTGAGCTGAGTGGAGCGCTTTTCGTAAAAGGGGACCAGGTAGCGCTCGAAATAGCGAGGAGACAGCAATTGCTCGTGAATGTTCTCGCCAAAGTTCACGATCTTGACACAGCCAGAGGCGACGATCTCTTGGTAGAGCTGGTCGTACGATTCATCAATCATGCGCATGGTCTCTTCGACCTCGCTGGGGCAATCGGCCAGGGCGTAGATGAAATTCTCTAACGTCATCCACTGCTGGGCCAGGGCCTGGTACGGGCTCTTGGGCACCCAGAACTGGGGCTCCCCTCTAGATCCCACAAACTCGCTGCCCTGCTCAAAGTTCTCGACCGAGAAAGAGTAGGTCATGTGCCCATACAACCAGCGCAACTTCTTCAGATCGTCTGGTCCTTTGACGGCAAATTCGACCACCCGCCACGTTTCGTCCGGCGTGCGCTTGAGCCCCTCGACGAGCGGGCCGTAGGGCGTGTCATAGGCCACCGTGCCCTCCCGGCCAGCAAACGCTTGATGGACCTGCACCTGCGGCGAGAAGCTACGGACGATGGGATCGGGCATGCCAGTGTAGTAATGCACATATCGCAAGGAGATCTGGAGGTCATCCACGACGTCCAGCAGACTCTGGCCCCGGTACCCCGCAGGCAGAGAATCAAAGGTTTTGTGCCAGTCGTACCAGGGTTCCAGGCGAGGCTGAAAGAAGACGTGGGGGATGGGCCGCCGGGCAAATACGTTCAGGTTCATCTCCCGGAAGGTCATCTCGGAGGGCATGTCCCTCTCCTTCAGTCCGCAGACGGCTGACCGCCGCCGGCTTTCTGCAGCAGCTTGCCAGCCGACTGGATCAAGGGGGCACGTAGGGGAGAGGGATCCAGCCCAGCCTGCTCCATGCCCAACAGGACGCCACCGACGACCGGAGGCACGTGCAGCCGCACCAGTCGGGCGCCGGGCGCCTCGGCGCGGATCGTTTCGCGCATCGTCTCGGCCAGCAACGGGCTGCCGTTGAAGAAACTGCCAGCCAGGACGACGTCGAAGCTCAGGGCCTCAAAGCCAAGCTGGCGGATGACGCCGATGGCCATGCTGCCCAGTTCGCGCCCAGCCCACAGGATCAGCCCGTGGGCCACTGGATCGCCCCCGGCAGCGACCCGAAAGACGACCGGGGCCGCATCGGCACCCAGATAGATGCGCCCCAGGGTCAAGCCCTCGAGGAGATCCTCAACGCTCTGCACATCCGCTAACTCGACAAAGGCCTGGGTGAGGCGAGTCGGCGGACCGCGCCACGTCCACGCCAGGGCCACGGCCTGGAGCGCCTTAAGAACCAGTTCGCCCCCACCGGCCGCCTCGCCCAGCCAGGAAAAGCCGGTCATGCGGCCTGCCCGTCGCTCCCGGTCCCAGCCCCAGCAGTTGCAACTGGTGCCGGCCACAACGGCGACGCCCCAGCCTTCCTCCGCCCCGGCCAGCAGGCCACTGATAGCGTCGTTGACGATCTCGAGGGGCGCTCTCAGGCCAAGGGACCCTATCGCCTCCAACATGGGCTCGCGCTGGGAGGGCCAATCGTAGCCGCCGATGCCAAAGCCGGCACCAACGACCTCGCTCCTGGAAATCCCGGCCCCGGTCAACGCTTCCTGAAGCGCCACCTGAAGCTCCCGGGCCAGGCCATCGTAGCCGACACCTTCGGGGTTGCCGGAACCACCCTCTCCCAAGCCCAGCGCCCGGCCACGGTCGTCAGCGATCAGGGCATGGGTCTTGGTCGCACCAACGTCAACGCCCAAATAATAGGCGCTCATGATTCCCCCCAGAATTGTGGCAAGTGGGAGCGATGGGTCTGCAACATGTCGTCGAGTACTGCCTGGACCCGATCAGCTGGCGGACCCAGAGGATGGGCCAGCAGCGCGCCATAGGCCGCATCCCGGTCGCCGTGCACCGCTGCCTCGACAGTAAGCAGTTCATAGGCCTTGACGTGGGCCAGCAAGCCGTAGCAGACGGGCGGCAGGGGCTCGGCAGGCAGGGGATGGACGCCGGCGCGATCCACGCGGCAGGGCATCTCCAGCACCCAGTCATCTGGCCAACCTGGCACTGTCCCGCCATGCCGCACGTTGACGACGTGGGTCTCCCCCATATCGTTGTAGTGAGCGTTTAGCAGTTGGGTGGCAACGGTGGAATAATAGGCCCCGCCGCGCTGCATCAACCCCTCTGGCGGCTCGGTGCGATCGGGCTCGGCGTACTGGCGGAGCAGATCGGCCTCGATGCGCATGACCTCCTCGGCCCGGGAAGGTGGCCAATTTCGCTGGGCGGCGAGCGCCTGCTCGGTGCGATAATAGTAGTGCAGGTAATAGTTGGGTATCATGCCCAGCACCTCGACCATGCGCGGGTCCCAGGCAGGGTGGGCATCGGCCCGGAGCGCCTCCAGGTAGCCCTGCAAAACCTGCGGCCAGATCTCCTCGCCATCCAGGGCAAAACCGCGATGCCAGGAAAGGTGATTGAGTCCCAGCGTGTCCAACGTGGCATGCGCCGGATCGACCTCACTCTCCTCCAGACCGCGCAGGATACCCATCTTGAAGGTAATGGGGGCATTGCAGACGCCCACCGCTGGCACGTCTGGGGCATAGCGGCTGAGGGCTTCGGTGACCAGGCCGGCCGGGTTGGCAAAGTTGATCAGCAGCGCACCGGGGGCCAACTCGCGCATGTCCCGGGCGAGATTCAGGATCACAGGGATGGTGCGCAACGCGTTGGCCATGCCGCCAACGCCGGTCGTCTCCTGGCCGATCAGGCCGTGGCGCTGGCCCAGGTACTCGTCCTCACGCCGGGTCGGCATCCCGCCCACCCGCAACTGGGTGATGACGTAATTGGCACCGCGCACCGCCTGGCGCTGGTCGGTCGTCAGATGGACGGCAAAGGGAGCCCCCCTGGCCTGTACCATACGCTGGGCAAACCCGCCCACGACCTCCAGCCGCTCAGGCGCGATGTCCATCAGCCACAGTTCCCTAACCGGGAGGGATTGAACGCGTTCCAGGAAACCGTCGATCAACTCGGGCGTGTAGGACGAACCGCCGCCAATGACCGCTACTTTCACCATTTCACCTCCTCAGCAACCATCCGAAGCCCCATGTCTAGGCCAAAGTGCTGGCAATAGCGCCGGAAAAGATTCCTGGCCGCGGGCCAGCAGGAGTTGGGACTCATGAAATGGGAAAACTCGAAAGTGATGAGCTTTTCCACGCCCACCGCCTCAGCGGCCTGCATTTTCCACCACAGTTTCCGCCAGTCAATGGGTGGGAAATTGAAGGGCATGTCCCGATCAAAGCTCTCGACGTTCGACCACGGCTCCATGCCATGTTTGCGGATCAACTCACTGTTGGCGTGAAGAAAATCGGGCAGGACATCGTAATCCACCTGGCCATCCTGAAAAGCGACGATGTCAACGACGCCGCTCAGGGTGGAAAGGATCTCGTCCCAATCGACATAGTGCTCATTCAATGTGACTGGGTCGTCAACCAGCTTGTCTCCGGCGATGTAGGGCGATATGAGGGTGGGCAGGTCGGGCGACAGGGCCTTGCAGTGCTGGCCCAACTGGTGCAGACATCCAAGCCGCGCCCTTTCCTTTCCGGCGATCTCAAAGGTGAGATACCAGCCCTTGAACGCCCTTCTATGGCCGTACCGCTGCCAGACCTCGTCAATGAAGGCCCGGCCGAGATCGAGATGCTCCTGCAGGCTTTTCTCCCGGGTGGCACAAGTGACAGAATCGTAGGTGCCAAAGAAGAAAGCCATGCCGTTCTCCTCGGCCAGCGAGAGAAAGATGTCCACCAGGTCTTCGTAGACGGGATAGATACCTACGTCCCGTTCCAGCACCTTTGAAGGGCAGGCGGCGATCCTGCCACAGCCAGCGCGGATCAGGATGACAGTATCAATGCCGATGGCCTTCATGATTCGGAAATCCTCAGCCCACTCCTCTCGACCCCAGTTGTTGGACGGAATGTCGTGGGTGATCTCGTCGAGAAAGGTACCGCTGATCCTCATGAGAGGTTCTCCTCAATCAGCGTGCTCATGAATTCTTGGGCCAGTCTGACCTGCTCATCCACATAGTCGAGCCCAAGTGGCTCGTGCGCTTCGCTGAGGACAGGATGGCACAACTCGTACGAAAAGTAGCCGTCGTACCCGATTTCCTTCATCAACCGGAGAAAGGCCTCATAGTCAGGCAGCGGACGGCCAAAACGCAGGTCCTTGAGCTGAACCCGGCCCTCGTCGTCGCGGTAGAATTCGCCGCCAAAATGGGAGTAAACCTGCAACGTGCCCACCGTGAGGGCTGCCTGGCGCACCCACGCCTCCTCGTAGCTGGTCATGATGGGCAGGTCGAGACACACCTTGAGCCAGGGAGAGTTGACCTCCCTGACCAGATCGTAGCAGTCCTTCCAGTGGCGAATCAAGGGGGCATGATTCTGCAGGGCCATGACCACGCCGAATTCCTCGCCGAAAGCCGCTGCCTCCTTCAGGCACTCCTTCACGAAATTCCAGCGTTCCAGCCGGGTGGCAAAGGGAAACTGCCGCTCAAAGGTGTAAAAGCTCCCACCTACCATGTCATAGGTGGCAATGCCATCGCGCATCACCACCCCCGGCCAGGCGGCGAACAACCTCACCACACCCGCACCCAGATCGGCAGCCAATCGAGCCAATTCTCGCACCATCAGAAGCTGGCATTCGCGATGCTCCGGTATGGGACTCGAGAAATCGTTGTTGGCGGCAACACAGGGAATTTCGAGTCCTTCACGCGCCAGGATGTCCTGCATCTCGTCACGGGCCCGTTCGTCCAGGTCCATCGGGTTCCCCAGCGGACGCTTGCCATCGAGTTCGATGCCAGAGTATCCATACTCTTTGGCCCGCCTCACGAGCTCCTCAAAGGACAAGGCGGGACCGTCGTACCAGATACCCAGGTAGGAAATGCTGTACAATCCAACTTTCATTTTACCGCTCCTCGTCTATAGTGCGTTGCACCTCAAGCCAACCCCTGAAGCTGCGGAACGAGCCGCTGGACGTTGCGCCGGTACAGCTTTTCCAACACCTCGCCCGGCAGGCTGACAGCGTCCACCTTCCAGCGCCCCTGCATGGGAAAGCCAGGATACTCGATCTGCCGCTCCTGTGTCTCAAAGAAGCGCCAATGGGCCTCGTAGGAGCGCCTGATGGCGGCCATGCGCTCTGGTGACGACTCCTCGTCAGCAGAGCCATGCCAGCCGAGCACCCGATCGGTGCCAAAGATGACGCGATCCTGGTGTCTGAAGAAAAAAGCCCGCACCACCTCGACCGGATGACGGCCGATCTCGCCGATACGGGCACAGGTGTCCACGTAAAAGTTGGGATAACGATCCAGGCAGGCATCCACGTAAGCTAGGTTCTCCGGATAGTTGCCCAGGTGGGCGCCGATGAAGGTCGTGCCTGGGTGCCGCTCGATGACGCGGTTTCGCTGGGCCAGCAAGGTGTCATGATCGGGGAAGCCAGGCCGGCCGAAATGCCAATCAGGGTGACGTTGCAGCTCCTCCCGGCGCTCGTTACGCTCATCCAGAGGTTGGAAAAAGGCGACCGGATCGGCAGTGTGGATGAGCACCGGAACGTCCAGTTCGCCAGCCATGGCCCACAAGGGATCGAGACGGGGATCGTCCACGGGGATGAGATGACCTTCGGCATCCCTGTGGCGCAGTCCCAGATCTTTGAAGATCTTGAGACCAGCAGCACCGGCCTCCACCTTGCGCGCCAGTTCCCCGGCCATGCGCTCGCCAAAGCCAGGCGAGGTATCGCGAAAGTCGGGAGCGGGGAAATAAGCCATGCGCTCGCCCAGGACGCGGCGAAGAGCTTCCATGCTATCGTGGAAGGGAAGGCCAAGCGACTCCAAGATACCCAGGTTGACGACGGCAGCCAGGCGATTGGCCTCCATCACGTCCAGCCAAAATCCGGCCATAGCCGGGTGAACGTGCACGTGGGCATCAACAGCCAGGTGGGCAGGTGAGGAAACAGTCACAGGTATCCCCCTCTTTAAAAAATCACATCGAAAGCAACTGCGCCCGCCTACGCAGCGGGCGCAACAAGCCGGGCCATCAGAAACTAGGTATTTCTGAAAAACCTGGTTCCTTCCCCTACCCGATCAATCCCGTGCGCTCGATGCTCTCGACAAAGTAACGTTGGGTGAACACGTACAACACCAACAACGGCAGCACGACGAGCAGGGCGGCGGTCATGATCGTGCCGGTGCCCCACATGGCGCGATAACGCATGTCGGCCAGCGCCGCTTCGACCGCCGACAGACGCTGCATCATGAAATATTTGTCCACGTCGCTCAAGAATATGGTCGGCTGCAGGCTGTCGTTCCAATGCCAGACAAAGGAGAAGAGAAAGACAACCACAATCGCGGGTTGTGCCGGCGGCAACATGACGTTGAAAAAGACGCGCAGCGGCCCCGCACCGTCAATCCGGGCCGCGTCCTCCAGTTCCCAGGGCATGCCCCGAAAGAACTGGCGAAAGATAAAGACAAACAATGCCCCCCGCAGCCCCATGCCCACCGCCGACGGCACAAAGAAGGGCAAATAGTTATCCAGCCAATTGTAAGTAGGAGCGGGACCCGGTAAGCTTTTGAAAAGGATGAAAAGCTGGATGATGATCGCGTGCGGCGGGACAATCATGGCAAACAGCACCAGCATGAACAGCTTGTCCCGGCCAGGAAACTGGAAGCGGGCAAAGCCATAACCCACGACAGCGCAGGAAATGGTCTGCAGGATAGCAGCGCCAGCCGCCATCAGCGAGGTGTTCTTGAAAGATAGGGGATATTCCAGGGCTCGGAAAGCCAGTACATAGTTTTCCCAACTCCAGCGGCGCGGTATCCACACCACCGTCGGATCGTACAGGTCCATCACGTGCATGACCGACATCGAAAGCAGCCGCAAGACGGGCATCAAAAAGATGAAGGCAATGTCAACCAGCAACAACAGCATCACTGCGCGGAAGATGAGTTTCCGACCGCGCCCGCCAACCAACCGTCGAAACCAGACCGGCCCTCTTGTCATCGCTCTCCCCGATAAAAAGTGACCTTGCTGACAAAGAAAAAAACCAGGATCACTAGCACAAAGATCAGGGCAAAATAGATGTTTCCCAGCGCCGAAGGATACCCGATGCGCAACTGGGTGCGAAAAGTGACCAGGCGAATATACCACAGCACCCGGTTAAAGTAATCGGTAAAAGAGTCAATGATCGTGTAGACGATGTTGACCAGTATCACCGGCGAGAGCATCGGCAGCGTGACCTTCCAGAACCGGCCCCAGGCCGACGCACCATCCACCTCCGCCGCCTCGTACAGCGCCGGGTCGATGCCCTTGAGACCGGCGATAAAGATCAGAATCTGCACCCCTGACCGCCACAACACAAATATGGAGCGGTTCAAGAACTGCATAAAGGCTGGCAGGCGGTCCCCCAAAAAGATCTGCAAGAACTGCTGCGCTCCCTCGCCGCGAAAGAGCACGAGTTGATTGCTCGTCATGTCAAACATGCGATCCACCACCGCTGCCGAGCCGATCACGACCGGCAGGAAAAAGACCGCCCGGAAGAGACCTATGCCTGGTACCTGCTGCATGGCCAGCAAAGCCACGGCCAGGGAAAAAGCCAGAATAAACGGCACATCTATGACCAGGTTGCGAAAGGTTTCGAGCAAATAGGGCACGAATTCGATGTCTATGGTGAACGCTTCTATATAGTTATCCGCGCCAATGAAGGCCGGGTTCTCGTTGACAGTCTGCAACTCGGCATCGGTCAGGCTCCAAAGGCCATTCCGGACAAGCGGCAACATCAAAAAGAGAATGAAACCAGCCAGCCAGAGGGCGATGAAGGCGTAGCCTTCGAGGGCTTGCCGCCTCCTGAGAGTCAGATGAAACATCAATTTCTCCTTGCACGGCCGACGTCGGATGGCCGACTGCCGACGACCAATCTATTTAGCACCGCCGACTCCTTGTAACACGACGAAATCCAACACTGGAACGGTCACCGAGCCCAACACATACGGCTGCCCGCCATAGTTGACTACCACACGCGTCCCATCCTCGTACGTTGTCTGATATACATCCTTTGCCAGGCGTGCGTGGCCGACGATGAACTGGCTCAGCAGAGGTGCCAACTTTTCCATAGTCTGATACTGCCGGATCACCTCGTCGCGCCAGAAATCGTACCGTGTGCTCCAGATCTGATTGGCAAAGGTCCGGTAGAGCTGCGCCGAGTTCTCCTTGGTCAGCACAAAGTGAGGAATGGCCCCATACTCGATCTGCTGCAAGAACGTGCGTTGCCCATCGTTGTGCAGATTGTAGGGTTGTCCGCTGTAGGAAACCAGCCCGTGCACGGCGATCTGGTAAAACGGTATCGTACCGTCGAACAGATCATAGTGTGTGCTGTCCATCGGCACCCAGTCCAGCCGGTCGGCGTGAGAGACAGCATAAGTGTTGCCGCCAGTCATCGCTACCACCCCAAACTCCTCGCGTGTGAGATCGGCGAGCTGCATCCACGAAGCGGCATAGCTCTCGCGGGAGAGGGGGTAACGATCGTTGGTATCGGGCACGGCCAGATAGGCCAAACCATCGAGCCGGAGTCCATCGCCCCCCAACTCGACCATTTGGGGGATGTCGTGGACGGCGAACTTGCGCATGGAGACTTGCGGATTCAGGAAATAGAACCCTCCGCCACCCACCGGCAGGCCGTCAACGCCCCGCACCGCATCAGAAAAGCCAAACACGCCCCGTCCTCTGGGCAAGGCAACGTCATACCAGTCGGTCAGAAAGAGCCGCTGCTGACGCACGTGCACATCACCAGCCAGCGCATGCAGACCCGCTTCACCGCCCAGGCGCTCCTCGACCGGCAGGCGCTGCGGATAGCGCTCCTCAATGGCCCCCTGGTTCCAAGCGTCCAGGGTCACGTCCACCCGCGAAACGCCCGCCGCGTGCAAATCCGCCAGGATCTCCTGCACGTCGGCAAAGGTCGTCATCGCGATCAACTCGCCCAGA
>Ga0180437_10007332_pt1 | contig 14380 bp, 25 predicted proteins | sample SS_ome_4_FD_132410 | JGI IMG/M metagenome (GOLD analysis project Ga0180437, IMG submission 132410) | Hypersaline lake sediment archaeal communities from the Salton Sea, California, USA - SS_3_D_1 metaG | ecosystem: Environmental > Aquatic > Non-marine Saline and Alkaline > Hypersaline >...
AAGTAGTATCCCAACTCATGGCTCAGTTATTATAAAAAAGTTCAACCTCAGCTTCAATAGTTTGATATGCAATATCTCCGTACATATCGAAAATGTTAGGGGTATTCCTGATCAGGTTTTCATAGATCAGGGTGAAGTCTATCGTGCTGTATTTCAGATAACCGTCAGCACAATTTTGAATCGTGTCCATTATCTCTGAATATGTCATGGCTAATATCTTGAATCAATCGTTTCACCTGTTAGATAATTTGTAAAGAAATCCGGGTACATCTCTCTTGCTTTTTTCTCTGCCTGAATCCTTAATCCGCTCCCGAACTCATCGTCCAGATTAACGTACCACGGGTTTATGTTCCCACGGCTTTCAAGCACTTCTCTTATTTCCTTTTCAACCCTCGTCTTAGTGATTTTGGGATTCCCGTACTGCATTATTTCACAAAGTGCAAGCACAATAATGTGACTGTCAACGGGCATCGTGATCTGAATCCTTGTGAACTGCTGTCCACTGTCCTTGTAATAACGTGTTGCTTTCATAGTTTTGAATATTTGGTTTTACGTAACTTTTTCTACCACGTAAACCCCGACAGTTTCCTGCCGGGGCATCGTGTTAATCAATCATTCTGCTCTTCACCCTCCGGGCCTCCTCCTGATTCAAGGCAACACCGTGATCCAGTTTCCATTCGATCAACTCGTCCACTGTCCACAACTCTCTTGCCTTCTCCAAGTCATCGTCCTTCATTACTGTGTTCAGGGCCATGTTCCTCCATGCCTTGAACTCTTCCAATAATTCTTCCAAATCTTCAATGGTATTGTTCCTCTGAGCAATCCCGGCTTCCATCGTTTTGACTTGCATCTCTGCTCTCTCCTTCGCTGCAACCTGATCATCTACAAATGTTCCGGTAAGGAGTGGAAAGTCGTTTTGGATGTTACTGATCATCTTGTCAATATCGTCCTCAGTAAAAGTGTCCCTGAAATAACTGTCCTTGTCATTCAGCTTTACAATCAAATTAATTTCCTGTTGCTTAGTCATGGCATATAAATTTTGGTTTTACGTATTGTTATCTACCACCAAAACCCCGATCGTCTCCGACCGGGGCGGTGTTTTTAAATTTTGGGGAGCATTAAAGTTTCATCCAATATCGTCTCGTTTCCTTTTATTATAAGGAATCTAAAATCTGAAACTTTAAGCGGGAAATATTCACTGTTCAATGGAATAGATTGTAATGCACTATTCATCGTCTCAAAATTGTTGAATGAATAATCGTGTGCATTATTGTTATACTCTAAAAAGACAGTAAATGGCTTTTCAATGTTTTCCTGATCCCTGCGGATTGTTACGTGTGTAATTGCTCTCATGGCTGTATAATTTAAAATTTGACTTCTTCGCAATACCCTTCGGCATCAGCGATATAAATTTCATAAACTTCATTATTTGCTTCCAGTTTCGGAATCAGGTTCAGAACCTCAGTTTTTAAATAAGGCCCCAAGTGAGTTTTTTCTCCACCCTCTAACCAGAGTTTAATTGAATAAGGCTTGGCAATGTTTGAATTAATTTTCATGGCATATAAATATTAAAGGTTTGAAATAATGGTTATTGCAACTCTGATCATCAGTTCAGAATTGATCAGGATAAATAATAAAGCACTCATTGTTTTGAATTTTGGTTTGTGATCGGCAGGGGAATCGAACCCCAACAAAACTGCTCGTATCATCGCTTCTCGCTCCACCCCTATATATAGTAGGAGTATCATGGCGATCGATTTGCAACCGTTCCGATCATCACTCGTTTCCCTTATCCTTTTTTTCTCGAAATTCTGACCACCGGAATTTTTATCGCCATTCCGCTCATCGGATTATATCAGACTCTTACAAATACTTTCGGGGATATGATCAATCACTATCGGGAGAGCGTGAAGAGCTTTCGACGTCTCCCCGGATTGAAAAAAAACATTCTGGAAACTGATCTTCGGGCTACCTACGGGTGATCCTCTACATTCGGGAAAACTCCCTTTTCGTTTCGCACCTAACTTTGACGGGGTGACCCCCTCCCTCAGAACCGAACCAGAATTTCAATGAACTTACTTTTACAAATATATATAGCTATACGATACGGGTCAATAGATAGTTACCTTTCTATTCAAAATAAATTATAAGTGATTGATAGTCAGCGTTGTATTTTCGTTAATCCAGAGCGATTCTAAGCAAGCTGTAACATATCTACGTATCTACATATATACGCCAGCATAGTAAATTGATTTACAATGAGTTAGACTTTCTCGGTCGGTCGCATACGAACAGTCACGGTTCCGTGGAAAGTCTGCTTATGCCGTCCTTTTGCCGTCTTAAAATCGATTTGGTGGATTTTGGCGGAACCGTCCTTTTTAGGCATAAAAAAACGGCCCGACTCGTAAGAATCAGGCCGCTCATAACCAAAATTTCAAAACAAATGAGTTAAATCTCCCCTCGGTTTCAAGCGCAAATATACGTCAATTTATGTATTCGAGTCAAGGTTTTTTTTCAACTCCCTGTTCGCTTTTCTCTTCGTCCTCCTCTCAATTCTCTTGTCCTTCCTCGTCAAAATCTTCGCCTTATCATCGTCATTCGCCTGATCCACTACAACGTCAATCTTTCCACCAGATCGTTTCTGCTTGATCTTCCCAATGGTCAATTTGTAGAAGGTGTCCTTGTCAATAACTACCCCTGTAATGATCCCTCCTGCATATCCCACCAATAAAACTGTCGTATATAGCCAGATTCCACCCATGTCAAAGTTCCGTTTTAACATCGAAGCAGGGGCAGGCTTTCATCCATTCATCTTTGCTTATAACCCCGTCACCATTCAGGTCAACGCTCAAATCCCTGTGGCCCACATGCTTAATGCCCGGATAAATATAGTCGAGCATTCTCTTGATGTCTTTCATCTTCTTCCGTTGGGCCGGGGTTCTCGTATCTTTCGGGTTCCCTTCCTTATCCAATCCACCTATGTAGCAAATCCCGATCGAGTTCCGGTTATACCCTTTGGCGTGCGCTCCGATCTCCCAAATGTCCCGACCGTACTGCTCTTCCCCATCCAATAAAACAACAATATGGTAGCCAATTTTCCGGAATCCCCGAACCTTATGCCACCTGTCGATGTCATCCGCATCAAAAGGCTCACCCTCTCTCGTTGCCGAACAATGCCAAACCGCAAGGTTAATATCCCTCATATCGAATCGTATTTACGTAACGCATCCTCTTCCTTCACAATATACCAGCCAGTTTGCCCGAATGCTTCGTTTCCCGGGTAGATTTCAGAAGGTGGGTCAATGTTACCCGTAAATAGGTTACTCCGGGATTGACGGGTTCGTACTTTTATAACTTCATACGCAATCGTCTTTCCCTCAAATATCACAGCATAAAGAGCCTTCTTCTCTGTCCTTTTTATTTGCCGATGGATCGAACCGTCACGCTTGAACTCAATCGGCAGCTTTCTCAGACCGCTCACTGCTCCTTGCCCCAAAGCACCTTCCATGCAGTCCGAACGTCCTGCCATTCAGCTTTAGATTTCTCAGCACCCGTCTTAATTGCCAGTTTCTCCTCAGCCGTGATCGTATTATCATCAAAGGCCGCAACCGCTGTGTTTGCCAAAGAAACAGCCGCCTGTCCAGCTTCCAATGTTTCCTTGCCTAAACTCAGAATTTGTTTAACCTTTCCACGAACCTTCGCCACCATCGTTCCAAAGATGGTCGTCAGAATACCTAAAGCTGCCGAAATGATTGTCCAGATATTGAACCCTGTATTCCCTCCGTCATCCTGAGCGAAGATGGTTACTGTACCGATGATCAAAAAAATGAATACTGCTACAAACTTTTTCATGTCCTATGGTTTTAATTTATGCCAAGTTAGTACATCCTGAATAGATATGCAACTATTATTGGCCTATGCTATTTTACGTACTCCTCATCACTCCCGGGTTGGTCGAACTGATAATGAAAATCAATTTCCAATCCGTATGCCGACCCTGTGAAGGTGTCTGCCGCATCTCCTCCGACCCTCGCCACATTACCGATAATGATTCCGCTAAGGCTCAGACTATCCCCGGCAATCGTTCCGAGTGAATCAATCTGATGCTTTAATGCTATACCATCCGCAGGATGTACCACCCTGAATGAGTCAACTACCATTAACGTATCGTTCGCTGCAAACATTCGGTACTTCATCTTCCAGATAACATTGCCAGTATTTGTTGTGGATGGACTCCAATGTATATGAGCCGCCACATCGCTGCTCGTTACCCATCCATGAGGTATTTGAGCAATAAAGTGTAATGCCTCTGAAGAGTCTGCATCTGCATCAAAACCATAACCGTAAATACCGCTTCCCATATCTTCAAATCCGGGTTCGCTCTTTGTTGGAGTCAAAACCGTATTTGTAAGCGGAACCTTCAAATCGTCCCAATAAGGGTCGCTATAAGTTATGTCGTTCACTTCCATCGAATCCACATCAGCAAAATCATCCACCGTCAAGGTGTCCACATCCATCGTGACGTAATTGGAATCCACAACCGCTTCTAATGAGGTTATTCGTACACCCTGTGATGTTGATGATGTTTCCAACGCATCCGCTCTGGTGTCCAATCCACTGAAATTGCTATTAACAATATCCCTCGCATGAACTGACATTGCCCTGTCAATAGCCTGCGGATCTTGCCCCCTCATCACGGCTATCGCCCCAATCAGGAAGATTAAAATAAGTACAATCTTTCTCATCTCTTTTTCTTTTTAATAATTATTTGTTCCAACAATTTTTGTTGTTTCGTTAATTCCAAATACAATGTGTCAGCAGGACGCTCAACCCTGTAAACCTCCATCTGCTCCTCCACCTTGACCGTGTCCACCCGAACCGTGTCCTGTGGTTCCTGACTAATCAACGTCAAGGCTAAGAGCAGTAATGATAGCACCGTTAACCTCTTTCTGTTCAAGCCAATACTCTTCATTTCGTTCAAGTTTACTTTTGATCTCCTGAATGTCCTCCGTATGTACCACAATCGTCAGGTCAGTCGTAGCCTTCTCCTTCGCCTCATCCTGAATGTAGAATATCACCCCTACCAATATGGTCAGGATATATACCGTCCGTTCAATCTTTTTCCAAGTGATTTCCATGTTACAGGTATTTCAATAAAACAGCTACAATAATTGCAATCGCACTCGGTATCGATGCCCATGCTATACTCCGTATCGCCATCTGTTGCTTCAGCAACGCAACCTCAACCTTTAACTCGTCAACCTTCTCGGTCAATTCCTTCTGCTGTCCCTTCAAATCTTTCAGGGTTTCCAGAACATGCTTCGCCCATTCATTCCACCCATTAGTCCCGTTCGTCATGTGGAAAGTCCTTTGAATAGGGAATTGTAATAGCTATGAATTTTGTGTCCTCCAAAGCTATCGCATCATGTGAGTCGTCCGGTTCGATCTTCAAACAATCTCCCGGAGTAAGCGTTTTTCTTTCTCCGTTCACCTTGATCTGCATACGTCCCTCGAATACAACAATAAGTTCTGTTTCTCCGTGATTGTGTAACGGAAATTTCCCACCGCTCGAAATGAACGTGTTCGCCACTGAAATCTCCGGTTGCGTCAATAAACCGAATGAAAAGCAAGTTCCATTCTCAACCTCATACTCCGTCAATGAACTTCCCGGCTTCTGCTGCTTGAACTCGGACAGCCTCGGAATCACCGGAAGGTTATCCGTAAGGATTGTCAATTTTTCAATCGTGTCCATCATAGTTCATTTATTGGTATAGCAATTCCGACCATTAAAAAAAGGCTCTTCGTGAATACCTTCCCGTGATCGGGCATTTTTTTCATCGTCCTGTCATACCAACTCGAATCGCCATTGTACAGAACAGGTAAACCCCTCGTCCTGTTATACATCCCATCGAATAAAGCATATCTCGTAAATACATAACTCGAAATGTACCACCCCGCTTCGTTCAACCTAATCTTAAACAACAGTGGCCCACTGATCAGCATACCGACCTCAACCCCTTTTAATAGATGCCCTGCCACCTTCTCCCCTTCATCATTCAGGCCATCACCGATAGCACCCACAGCGACCGTGGCTACATTCCATGCTACAACCCCTGCAGACCTCTTCCACTCCTGACCAACTGCCGTTGCAGAAATGGATAAAATCAATATCAGGGCCAGTCCTTTCATATCTCCGTCCAGTAGGGTATAGACTCTTCAGGCCAATCCGTGTCTGGTTCCAATCCGATAGCCGTGATGTGAGCAATATTACACCTGTACGTTTTACTCTTATACCTCCGTTCAGTCAGCTTCTCCACATGCTCCCCTTTCAGCCATCCCAATGCTTTAGGGTTCGGCCTATATATCGTGTACAACTCCGGTACTTCGTCCTCCGGGTTGTTCCCCGTCACCTTGTGCGATACCTCCACCCGATAAACGTCCGTTCCGTATAGATACAATTTCCCTGCCTCCACCGATTCACCCTGTCCCGGGAGGTCTTCAACCTCGTACTTTTCCTGATCTTCCAGAACCTTTGTTACTACCTCATGGCACGTATCATAGGTTTCATAAATAACTCCGTCAGGTGATAACGTCCTGCTGAAAAAATCAAACTCAGCAAGCGGATCTTGTTGCCCCGGAATCACTCTGTACTTCTTTCCGTTTATCTTTTCCATAGTCTTTTATGTTATGAGAAGGTTACTTTTTTAACTGAAATGGAATCTAAATACACGCCCCCGTCATTTGTGGGATTGCCCTCTCTAACTACACAATATTGATTATCGTCAGTTTTTACAAAATAATGCACTTTAGTGAAGTATGTTGTATTTGCCGTTAAAGCGTCAACTACATGTTCTTTTACTGTATCATTAGCCTCACCAAGATAAAACGCCCAAGCATCACCAGTACCAACGTGCCTAATATCAAATTCAAGCCTTACTACATCACCATTAGTTATTGAAAACGGTGCCGCTTCTAAGTCTACATATATCCTCGCAAGTTCTGTTGGTGTTGTATTTGACTCAATCTCCAAAGCAAATTCACCAACATTAACCGGAGTAGACACAGAGCTAAATGCTGCGCCAACTGCCGTCCACCCAGTAGTCGCATTCATCTCCCCTGTTATCTTCTGTGCTACGATGCTCTCTGCGGTGTAGTCTGAAGGAATAATAAATGAATCTAAATCTGATCCTGCTTCGGGTAATACATAGTGAGTGCCTGTGTAATTAGTGGAGTCTGCAATCTCTTTGGTGACTGTTAGCTTGTGGACACTTACGTTGTCTATGTCGCCTACAAATGTTGAGGATGCAGAAAAATATAACCTATTATTATTAGAAGTATTATCACAATAAATTAAATCAGTATATGTACCATTGGCTGATACAGCAGAACCCCTATCATCATATCCCCCTATAACTGAACGAATGTTTCCGGCAGAATAATTAGATACAGTATATTTAACTAAATATGCAAAACCTGTTGGTGGAGAATCCACAACACTTAATTGATACAAATTAGCCGTTGCACTCTGCGTCCCATCACACTTCGCCACACCATCCACAACTATCCATCCATCTCCTTTCGTCCAATCGGTGTCTGAGTTCTTTACTGAGAGGTTGGTTATTTCGTAATCAGTAGCACTTGTATTAAAAAACTCCAAAAGGCCAGTTGCATTAGTGTCTACTGTAAATTCATGAACATTATGTCCTGCTGTTGCTAATACGGATGCACCAGCAATAGATGCTCCTCCTATTATCGCAACAATAGCATATTTTGGGGCAGCTCCACTGTTTAAAACTAAATCAAATGAAACAGTATATTTTTGTCCAGATACAAAGTTTATTTCATCTGCTGTGCCCGCATATCTTGTGCTTCCAGTTCCATCACTGACGGCATCGAATCCAGTTGCAGTAGCATTAGCGAACGTATCATAATTATATGGAGTTGATCGCTCCGCACACGTACTCACATTCAAATCAGCACCCAGAGTAAAGCTACCATTAGTGACTAAATCTGAGCCTAAGACTTCGATTTCTTTGACGCTTACGTTGTCTAAATCAAAAGATGTCCCGCCCCCTGAATTATACGCGTAAAATGCTATACCTTGTGAACTTATTGTTTGCCTAAAAACAACTTTATGACTTCCTGCTGTATAATTAGCTACTCCTATATAATTAACCGAACCACCTGAACTATATATATTAAGCCTTGCTGTTCCATTTGCCACATCAAATGATAATAAATAATATTTTCCGGCAACAAAAGGAGCAGCCATATCTCCTGTTACTTGCTTAATTGCCTGACTCGATGCTAATGCATCATACGAAGCTACTCCGGCTGCAATGCTCCAATTAGCGGATGTAACATCCCAATTTGTATCAGCAGACATATCTCCGTCTGTTATCTGCTCACTCCCCAACGGTAGCATCTCACTTATATCCTGTGCCTGTGTAACCTGTACGCCACCATCAATAGTAGAAGAATAATCAGCAAAGGCCGTTATATCTTCTGTTGCATTATCATTCGCTGCATTCAGACTTGTGTACAACTCATCTCCCAGAACATCGTTCAATGTGATCGTGTTCCCATTAGCCAGAAGAGTGTTCAGGTCATCGTTGGAAGCTGAGGTTCGGTGGTCATTCGTCCCTGCTACATTGATCGTTGCCGGGGTTGTAATAGTGGAGAACGAAGCTATCATATTATCAACCATCGTTGAGGTTGCCCCTGTGGTATTTATTGACTGAGCCAATAGGTTTCCTATGGGATTTGTCCATGCCGGGGTTGAGTCGAATGTAACACCACTTGAATAGGCATATAAGGTGGCCAATGATGTTAAAGCATTAAAACCGCTTATATCGCCAGTGACAGACGTTAGATTGAATCTTAAATTTGTAAGGCTGGTCAATGCGCTCCATCCGCTTATATCTCCAGTGATAGACGTACTCGTCAACAGCAGGCTTGTGAGAGATGTTAAAGCATTGAAACCGGAAACATTGCCACTAATGTTGGTGCATCCCCTACAATCAATATATGTTAAATCAGTAAATGCACTCCACCCGGAAATATCACCACTTACGAATGTTTGATTATTTATGTCAATCCACGTCAGATCAAATACATCTCCTGTAACGTAAAAAGAATATGTCCCTGCTCCGGAATAATTACTCGTCTTACTAATCAATGTGGAATCCTGCCCTGTCACCTCTTCGCTCGTTCCATCTCCCCAATTAAGGGTTACGCTCTTCGTGGATGGTAATTTGAACTCAAAATCAAACTGTGTCGATGTATATGCTATATCCAAAACAAGCGAGTTACCTCCCCTTGTAAACTTCAATCCTATTGCATTACCTAAAGCCATTGTCTTAATTTTTAAGGTGTAAACCCAACGTCTGTTTCCGCTTCAATCGAATCCAAAATATATTGGTTCAGCGTATCATTCAAAGGAAGATCGATCTGGTCATTCGTTCCAGATAAAATGTACTTGTGATTCCCTCCACTCGATCCAATCACATCGCCACTGTCTGCCGTTTCCGATTCCAGATACAACGGCCTCTCGTCCTCGTCCGATTCATGCCATCCAACTAACCACGCCTGCCCGTTATTATCCATCACCACCGCAATAACTCCGCATGGCTGATCATCATCCAGTGCCGTACTCAATTCATTCAGCTCTTTACTTGGTTTCGAGCATACAAACTCGATCGTGTGAGCATAATTCGTCCATGAACTTTTCACCCTTCTCCCATTCATAAGCCGTTTTACCCGATCCGCTTGTATCTGCTTGAACGTGGTTACATTCTCCATAACAATATCTGTAACCTCACCCCCTGAAACGGTTACCGAATATACATTCGTTGCCTCCGTCAGAAATAAATACATATTCCCCGGCACATTCTTACTGCACTGCTTATGGAATAACGCCAGAGCCATCTTACTTCATGTAAATCATTACGTCACCACTCGCCACCGTAACTGAATCCGCATCCACTCCCAAAGGAATATATGCCGATACTGCCGTAGCGTTCAGGCTCACGCCCTGCCATCCATCCCCGGTGACCGTCACCTGAGATACGGCCCGACCATTCGCCCCGGTGGGTGTATATTTGAAATTCGTGATGTTCGCTGCCGAATGAACCCCGACCGCAAAAATCTTCATCCCTGCGAACCTCCCGGTAGGTGTATAAGTCCCGGCTCCTACCTGAAGATAGCAGCCACCTTCTCCTGCAATTTTGTTAATACTTGCCATCTTTTCTGATTATTATGTTATCAATATATTTTTCGTCATATCTCAACCCAAGCCAAGTTAGCACATTTTCCACTTCCCTGTAATCTCCTTCCATCAATTTCTCGTACCACACTTCTCGTAAACTATCCCCGGCCTGCCTCTTCAATTCATCAAGCAACCCCTTCCAATGTATGTACCATTCATTCCACTCTCCCAACGTATGCCTGCTCCCCATGAAGGATGCCCGTATGCACGAATCCACAATATCGTCCATGTTCCTTCGCACAAGCACCCACTTCGACCCCGGGAAGCTTTCCAGATAGGTGTGGAATATCAATATCGCCTTACAGTTTTTCACAAACCAGACCTCGTCCTCGCCCACTCCCTGACCTCTCATAATATCGAATGCCAGTTCCCTCACATCGAATGGTAAAAAATCCTTCCCCGGCATCGCCTTTTGCCCTCTCTGATCATACCCATGTTCAGCCAATATCCATTTGCTTATCTTGGTATCAAATTCCGTGTTTTCATAGAACCCCGTAGGCTGCTCGACCGGGATGGGGTTTAGGTTCATCTCTCCACCATTCGCCCCGGCCTGATCGATGATGTTCGCCACCAGACTCGTCCCGCTCCTCGCTATTCCCGTTATCAATATCGGTTCCCTCATTACCAGTATGTCAATCTATATTCCACTCCGCAATGCTCCTTAAACATCCGTTCCCACCAATCCGGTTCACGTACCGTCAAATGAACCTGTTCACCCTGATACTCTGTAACCGCAGGCCATGTGCTGATGTAATGGAAAGTTTTTCTTTTTGTCACCCTTCCAATTTCCTGTATCGCCTCCTCAATCTTCTCTGTCGGTATATGCTCCAATACATCTGTCGATAATGTGAAGTCGAACTGATTGTCCCGAAAAGGCATCTGCCATATCGTTCCCTCGTAAACCTCTCTCCCCTCTGGGCATTGATCCGTCACAATATCCAATCCGCTACACTTGATCAGTGGGTTTTTATTCAGTTCATCCATCGTGGCGCAATCGCCACAACCTATGTCCAGACAATGGCCCCAAATCACACTGCTCAACCCCTCAGCGAAAGGTACAGCATTCGGCCCCCGGTATGGGCCTGATCCCCACAGTTCCCGGTACTTCTCCTTCTCGTATGCCAATAATTTATCCATAGAAATCAGATTCAAGTGGTACTTTCTTAAAGCTGCGAATCCTGCTCCCCATTCCCACGTTCACAATATCGAACCCCTTGTAAAAATCATACCAGTGGTTTTCTGTGTAAAAATTCATCCCCGGCCCCTGATAGTGGTGCGGATGGAAGTTCGGTGTATCACTATTCACGTCATATCCTCCGTCAAAGCCGAGCAGTATCAGCTTATCAGCACCTAAGTGAAGGGCCACGCTCACCGCAAAGTAACCGCTCAAATTTGCCCGTTTAATGTGCCAATCCAAAGAGGTCTGCCAATTATCGTGATCAGGGTTTAACTCTGCTCGTATGAAATCTTCCCGGTGGGTGTCCTCGTACGTGACCTTGAAACAATTCAATCCGTCAAGGTATTCTTTCTCCCTCTCATGGAATTTTCTGTCGATAGCCACAAGCAACTCCCCTTCGTGATACTTCATGGAATGGTTCGTCCCAATCACTGGTTGCCTCAACCTTTCAAAATCGAATCCTTTCAAACTCGGCCCACCGCCCACAATCGTCACGGTATCTCCTTCAAATATCTTCGGCATGGGTAAAATCACAATGTCAAAGTACGTCTATGTAATTACTATCCTTAAATTGTAACCTGTTTTTTCCTTTTCATCACAATGCTCAACCTTCCATGTATCTGAAACATCATTGAAAATTTCGCTTAACCTTGCCATGTCATCGATCTCCCCCGGTAAAGCTGTTTTCTTTTTATGAAGGATAAAGCTGTAATCATCTCCATTACTACGAATAATGTTTCCGCAATATTCATTCAATGGAAGCGATGTATCGTCCATTATGTCCTCGATCAATTTCAGAATATCACCTTTTGTCATGGTCAATAATTTTCAAGGTTTATCGTATAATCGTCCTCATCATCATCGAACCACGGGTCGTTTACTCTCATAATTATGCCCCCGGCAATTTTGATCCTCTCCTGTGGGTTCGACCCCCGGAAATAAAGAGAATAGCTGCTTTCATTATCTTCCAGATACTTCCGCAAGATGTCACCGTTCATCCTCGCCTGTTCCAATTTATTCTGCCTCAGCTTCTCATAATCGGTGTTCGTAGCCGCAGCCCTGTTCTGTCCCTGAATGATTCCAATGCCCACGCTCCCCGCTTCAACGAATATCTGAGGTAAAGCGTAATAGGCTACGTAAAAGGCAAGCATAGGCTTAATATACCCTATTAATGTGGAATAACTTGCCGTGTCCGCTACAACAGCATCGTAAAAATCTTCTCCCAATATTGGTAAAACAATCTTCTGCTGTACTGCTGAAATCAGCTGTGCAGGCACTTTGTTCGATTCCACCGATCTGTCGAAAGCAGTGGAAATCACTTCTGCCGGGGTCATCAAATTAGCCATTGCTCGTTCCTTTCTTTGTTCCGGTGTCCATCACAATGATCTGCTGTGCAGGGTCATTCTCGTCATAATCCAGTCCCTTTTCCATTCTCAACTCCCAAACATATTTGTAATTGTCTGTGTCGAACGGTGGTCTGTTTATGAACTTCAATTCCACATCCCGGTTCTGCACTTCCTTGTACATCTTCTGAAACAGTCCGAGGTACTTTTCCTGATAGTCCGAAATAACCGTGTTCAAGGCTATCTCGTACTCGTTCAAAATCCTTTGTGTATCGAACCCCGTATTGTCAGCCACTCCCACCAGACTGCGGAACCATCGGTGTGTAACAATCATGTCACTCATGGACTGTTGGTGAAGATTCATCCAATCACCCTCGTCCGCTCCTCCTGTCTCGATGAATTGTGTCTGATCAGCTTTCTCATTATCTGCCGCCCTTGATTTCGTGATCGTCAATAGCTTCGCTTGGTTCCCCTCTCCAACCATGTTTTTTTCAACATAGTCCAGAACGTCCTTGCTCTCCTTCTCATCCGCTACTGGTACAATCAGCATGCCCGAAATCCTGAACGAATTTTTTAGCCTCGCCAGATTCCACTTGTTCGTTTTATAATCGATCTGCACCGAATCCTTTGCAGCGATATAATCAGGTAAGCCATAGTACACGAACTCCGGTTCATATTCCTTCAAATGTACTACCGTACGAAAGGCTGTGAACCCGTCCTCGTCCTTATCCTGCTGCCACTTCGGGTAAAGCGGTAAAACCTTTCTCCATTTATCGCTCGAACCCTTATACTGTGACCAATCAGGATGTATAAGTACTTCCTCCCTATTCTTCGCCAATCTGACCTTTGTAGAGTCGATATGATTGTACCAAAGGAATGAACCGTTCCGGTCGGTGATGAACTCAACCCATACGTTCCCGAATCTCAGGTCATCCGTTATCACTCTCCTCATCACATCCGTGATCGTCTCGCCCTGATAATTCACTTCGCCCAACTCCTCTGCAAATGCCTCGTCCTCACTCGTCACACCCTTCCCCAAAATGTAACCCTCCTTTGAGTTCAATATTCCACGATGGTTCGGTGATACCCTCGAAAACAATGCTAACGCCTGTGGGAAAAGATTGTCAGCACCAAACGGGATATAATCAAGGCTGTTCAGCCTCATGCTCGTTTCCTGAATAGGTACAATGTCCCTGTCTGACAGGTTGATATATTTTGCGTTTATTACTCCCATCTCTCAGAATTAAAAAAGGGGTAGCTATTCGCCACCCCCCTTAGTTTCCTTGTCCTTCGCTGAGGTTTTCTTTTTCGGTGGTGCTTTCTCCTCCATCTGTACGGATGGATGCCCCATTTTGTGAAGCATTTTCAACTGGTCTGCGGTGGCATGGTCTAAGTTGATTTTTATATGCTTCCCACCTTGAACAATACTAACCTGTGATCCAGCGAATCGGCTTACTACCTTAAACGAACTACGCATACGTGATGAACGTAGCTGTGCCACCAGTGATAGTTGCCTTCAGCGTATCGTCAAAAGGTAGAGATAAATAACCGCTCTGACATTCCAGAGCAACCGTTATTGCCTGTGAATCTTCC